>TARA_B100001778_G_scaffold82111_1_pt1 | contig 56402 bp, 46 predicted proteins | sample TARA_B100001778 | Tara Oceans TARA_B100001778 (sample SAMEA2623826) | marine metagenome | biome: marine biome (ENVO:00000447); feature: deep chlorophyll maximum layer (ENVO:xxxxxxxx); material: "saline water (ENVO:00002010), including plankton (ENVO:xxxxxxxx)" | depth 40 m
CCATTCATCGTAGCCGTATGAGTATAACGCCAGCGAATCGCAATCTTGATGCGGGTATGCACTATCGGACATACATGGGAGAGCAAAATGAGTTCACCTTTCAACCAGGTTCAGTAGTTCGAAGAGAACTAGCAACAAAAGGTCGTGAGAAATATTATCACTACGGAGTAGCGTCTGAATTTTATCATCCTGAAACTGAAGAACAAATGATTTACCAATTAGGCGGTCCTTATGATGGTGAAGCACCAGACCTAAAACACAGAATGCTGACTAAAATGTGGCCTACTGCTACTCCTGGTGGATGGACAGGAACTCACGTTGGTTTGACACGATTGGAACGGTTTGCAGAACTGAAAGATGTTGAACTTGTGATCGTGCCGAATAATCCAATACCAGTCCTTGAAAGAGCAAAGTCATTACTGAATCATCGAGGTTGGAGTATGACAACATACAATTGTGAACATTATGCCAATTACTGCCTTACTGGAGATTGGAAGAGCAAACAAGTTTCTCTTGCGACTAATTCAGTAAGTAAAAAAGCTGGATTAGCAGCATTAGCTGGATTTGTGGCTTGGTTAGCAAGTTGATCTTACAAATACATCATTCTTGCAAACAGCATATAATCGCTACCTAGAATTGAAACATTACCCCATGGGTGATGAGCATTAGAAACAGTAGCAATACTTTGAACATTGATTCCATTATCAGCCGTAACTGTAATATTGCCACATTCACATTGATTGTAATTGAATGTCAAGTCTCCAGCGACTTCAGTTCTAACGATTGTTGTTTTCTTTTCCTCTAAGGGCATACATTTTCTGCACATAAATACTACGTGTATGCCACAGGTGCATAAAACACACGGTTTCACAATGGAGGCATATAATCGTCTGAAAGCATACCAGGGGTCGGCAGTTCTGGCAAGAACTCATCCACTACTTCTTTGATTTCTAAATCGCCTTCATCTCTCCAAATTTGCTCGTAATCATCTTCCATAGGCTTGATGTTGAAAGCAAACAATGGAGGCTTCATTCCACCATTTTCTTGAACAAATGGAGATAGCACCTTTTCCAATTTTTCTTTGTCAATCTTATCCCAAAACTCGAATGATTTGTCAATAGTTTCAGAAAGTGATTCCCAAGACACAGCCTCAAGTCTTTGTAGTGATGGAGCTAACTCTTCCTTTGCTTTCTCAACAATACCAGTCATAGCAGGTATGTCGATTCCATTTAGCTGAACTTGAAAGTGATCTAAACCAGTAGCGGCTTTATCCAACTCATCAATCAAAGACTCCATCTTCCTTTCCATACTGTCTGCTTTATCCTCAATTTGTGTTGAAATAATGAATATAGTCAGGTTAGTTCCAATAGTGAATGCCATTGCTGCAGATAACACGTAAACAAAAGCTTCAGGATAAAAATAATTCAACACAGGCATAATCAAAATTAAGAGAATTGTGAAACTTGTTAGCATCAATCTTTGCTTCTTTACCTTTGAAACTGAATCTTTGATGTACAATCTTTCTGAACCTATGCGAGATTCAATTTGGGAGTATTGATCATCCCATTGAGCTTCCCACTCTTCATTATCTGAACGAATTAATCTCATTCTGTATCACCTTCGGGTTCGTTTCCATCTGAATAAATTGTCAGTAATTGCGTTGTACGCATTCTTTCAGTATTCCCAAGTATTTCCTCAAGACCATCTCTAAAGTCATGCACAAGGAAGCAAAGTATAGCAGCAACGAAAGCAAATGCAGCAGTTAAGCTGGCGTAAATTCCTATTGCATAGCAAATTACACCAAACACAATGCTTACACTAACATTCCTGGCAACTGTAAGTGCATCCATCTAATTCCCTCATTCGTCAGTCTTTGTAAATGGTGAATCAGGGTTAGGTGCGCCTCTTTCAGCTTTAGGTGCGCCTTTCACTAGATCAGCAGCAGATTTTACTGGTTTTACAACTAGGTCGCCAGCGGTCTTTGCTGCAGATGTAGCAGCACCTACTGTTTTACCAATGATTCCAGTTGCTTCTTCATCTTCTGGTTCATCAATAACAAGTTCAGGTGCTTGCTCATCAAGTTCAGGTGTTCTAATCCATTCTGGCACTCCATTTTGCAAAACTAAAGCCAACAAAATCCATTTTTGTGCAGGCGACAAATCTCTATCCAAAGCTTTCTGATTGAAACCACTAACGCCTCTATCGATTAGTCCTTTTTCGACAAATCGATAAATTTTCTTAATGTCTAATCCAGTTGCACCTGCATATCTTCGTGTTCGAGATATCCAGGACGGTCTAATTGCGACTGCTTGCTTCAAAAAGCCACCAGTCAAACTTTTCTTCATTTCATACGTGTAATAATCGGGGTCATCTTTCGCCATACTTATCATGCTCCTTGAAACGCTGCTGCAAGTATCTGTGAGATAGCATTTGCGGCTGCTGGAGTTTGTAAGAACTCAATATCCCATGCTAGGATCTTAACTCCTGGCGGGTCAGCAGCAGCGTATGGTGTCACCATTGCTAGCAGCGAATCGTATGTTTCTCCCCTAAATGCTTCAAACACAGGGAGGTTTTGTAGGACAACTACTGCGGTAGGCAACGGTACTTGTCCACTAATTACATTGTTTAGGTTGGAACAGATTGAGCGAAGGTTCACTACAAGAGTAATTTCCTTTTCAGCAAACACAAGTTGTGTATTTACATTGTTAGGGAATCGATCTTCAGCTCTTGTGATTGCAATTTCAACTTGCCTCTTCAACATATCAATGAATTCTGCACTTTCTTTGTATTCTTGAGGCAGAGTATCAAATATGCCACCCATCAAATGCTTACACTTTTGCTCGTATGTGATTTGAGGTTGTTGAGGAATAGCTAATTGTGGAGCAGGTGCAACTACCCCTCCTACTTGTGGCACCGCTTGAGGTTCAGCTTGTATCATCGCCTGTTGTTCTGCTGGAAGATAAGACGGCCTTCCAGCAGTAGGTGGTCTGCGAGCAGACATTACACTAGCAACACCATCTAAGAGACCTTTACCGATTTCTGGCAATTGTCCTGAATTTACTAGCTCACGCAAAAGTCCATCATCAGGTTCACTCTTCGGACTCAATAAATTATTGAAAGAATGTTCCATTAACCTGTCCTCGAAACTTGATCTTGAACCACCGCCTTTCAAAGCTTCAATCAACAAACCTTGTTGACTAGATTGGTTTTGGAATGTAGCATTTAGTAACGCCATGAACATTTGGTCTTGCCTTGCTCTATCTGATGCCTGGGCGTTCCTTGCCTGCTCATTCATCTGCATCATCAAAGCCATATCAGTAGTTCCTGATTTTTTGCTACCTCCCAACTCTTTCACAATTTCCTTCATAGCCATAACGTAGGCGGCTCCAGGATCAGTTGGCATAGGTTGTTGAAATCCTTGTTGTTGGTTATCCATTGCATTCAAACTGATTTCAGCCTGCTTCAGTTGAGCCACACCTTGCAAAGTTTGAGCGACTTGGCCCAAAGAGTTGACTTGCTGTGGTTGTTGCGATTGCTGATTAGGCTGATTAGGGATTTGCATTTGAATCGCTGCTGGATTCTGCAGATTTTGTGAAACATTAGATGCTGTCCTACCTGCGATATTACCAGGTGGAGTATTACCTGCGTTTCTCCATGCTTGGAAAGAAACTTTCACTTTGTCTCCGCTGATTCCTAACCTTTCACCGATTATGTCATATTTTGGTTCACCTGATACACGATCATACCAAACTAAATCACCAACAGCACCTTTGTAACCTTGGTCTATGTGCTGTTGCTCTAATGTTTTCGTAAAATATGTCTTTAGGTGTTGCTTCAATTCTTCTTCTGTATATTTTGCCATCATTCATCTCCCCTTTTTGTCATGTGTTCAAAAATAGATTCGCTAAATTTTTGAAAGCCGCTATGAGCTAAAGCCATTAACAAATCTTGAACCTCAACCTGCCTGGCTTCTTTAGCCATTTCAGGTGGCTCTCCCCCATCTCCAGTCAAATTAGATTGCTTTAGTGCTTTTTCCATTGCTCGAACCTCTTCTCGAATATCATCTGTATAGTGTGCATTACGTGAAGGTGCTTCAACTAACAAAGTAACTAATTGTATGATTCTAAATCCACTTGTTCGCAATGTTCGCAAAGTATCTGGATGAATTAAATCAAAGTCTCCACGATGCCTTTTGAAGAAATCATCTTCATCTTCGATACGAATTGTACCCATCAGTTACCACCGCCATAGGGGTTTGAACCATCAATCCCCTTTGGCAGTCCAGATGCCGCTGGTGTTGTTGGTTGTGCCTGCGCTTCTTCTTCGTCTTTTGATGCTTCTTTCAAAGCTTCAACAAGATCCTCATTATCCCAACCCCTGTCTTCCATGAATTCTTGCATTTCATCGACAGACATAGCCAGTTCAGCTAAAGCCAAACCACGAACAAAGTAAACGGATTGAACATCTTTGTAATCAATGTGCTTTATCTTTTCATTTTGTATCTCTCTAAGGATAGATTCTCCAGCGTCATTCATAGTATCAATCAAAAAAGAGTTTCCATAGGGAAGTACAACAACTTCTTGATAGATTGTACCGTCAGTCAATACCACTTCTTTTGCCTTCAGCATGAACCTTGTGAAGTGTGCTAGCCGTTTGAATGGTTCGGCAGATTACAAACTACATGGTTCCATGGTTATTGTATTATTTTTATTCATTTTTTTCAAACGTGCAAAATAATACGCCAACCATACATGGTTTTATTCATTTTTGTACACGACAGAACGTGCATGGTTATACGTACAACATTTATTTTTCATACAAGGTTGCATCAATTATTGACAGTTTTACCCACCCCCCCCCTAATTTCCAGTGGAACATGCTAACCATGTATGGTGCATTGAATTATTTTGCAGCAAAAGTGTATCATGGTGGTTGATGTTTCATCGAACCATGGTGTTTCTTACTAATTTCTTACACAGGAAACAATGGAAACAAGGTGAAACGTGCCGTGTGTTTCATAAGCCGTCAAGATACCGCAACAAATCCCAGCGGTGCAAAAAATGGCAAAAGACGGTTTTGAGGAAACACCACAGGAAACAAGGTGGTTCATGTCAGCGGGCCGCTCTGGAAAGAAGTGGGCGACCTTTGACTATCTCATAAACGGCAGAATGATTGCATCGAGAATAGCTGAAGAGATAGGTGTTGGACGAGCGACAATTAGTAAACACATCAAGTGGCTGATTGCAGGTGCGTACATCAAAGAGGCTAGAGGATTGATGGATCATCAACAACAAGCAAAGCAAGCGAGAAAAGAATCCGTAACTGGTTTTTGCAAAGCATACATCGCTGGACCTAACGCAGCAGTATTACAGGCTAAAATTCGTGAATTAAAGGCTAACATGGGGGTGAGTCGGGAGGGCGCTGAACGTGCAAGCGTGGTAACGCCACTTCCAGGCGGTGTCGAACCCCTTGTCGATGTGCATAGATTGGACTATCACTTGCCAGTAACAAAGCAACCACAGGAGAGATCCCTTGCAGCGTGGAAAACATCTGGTGCAGAACCACATGGTAAGCCTCTTCGTGGATGGCAGCATTGGAGCTTTCCTTCGTTTGAATCCGAAATAGGAACATGGAAAGTCAAAGCAAGAAGGAGAAGAGTCAAGGTTGAAGATGAAAATGGCAAGATTACTGGGTATGAATGGGGAGATTTCACAAGTTTTCGTATTACAGGGCCTAGAGTTTACTGCACAATAGAAGAATGCATGACTCCTAACGTGATAGAACACAGGATAGGTTCTGCAGTATGGGAAGTGCGAAAGCATCTATGCAAAACATACGGCTTTGATTTCGCAATCGATATGAGGATGCGAGTCAATCAACCTAACGAAGCAGGTGCTTTACGATATGATCCAGAACTGGCCGAGCAAATCAAGGAACACAGGAGGACAAATCCTGAAATGCTGAAGCTTGCAGACGGCATAACAGCTGATGGTAGCCACGATTTACTCGATGAAGGAGCTGTCCACTTAGATTGTGAGGACATAAGGCAAGCAGCAATGCAAGCAAATCCAGTCGCCACCATAGAATTCATGAGACTACAAATGCAACAACAAACAGATCAGTTTGAAGAAGTTGCGAATAGCAGTATAGAAACCATCGAAGAACAATCCGTAAGAGCAGCACAAGACATTAGAGATATGCTAACAAATTCGATGCAAACTATGATTGAGCAAATGATGAATACATTTGAGGTAAGATTCCAAGAACACTTGCAACAATTCTTCACCCACAACCAAACAAGAGTTAATCGAGCAATCGAGCGTTTTGAAGCAAGGTTAAGGGGCATGAATCCAGAAGCACCCGAAGGACAAATGACGCTGTTCGATTGGAGACCCGAAGATGATGAAAACGATGGACTCGGTGCATAGTGCAAAAATCAAGCGTGACAATGCAACGGGTTTAGTTTAAGCCCTGCAAGTCCTTCGCCCAACGCATGAGGGCATCTGCTCATGCATTTAGCAACCCACTAGCAGGGGCTTCATGGGGTTTAACCAATGTTGGCAAAGGTGGAATTTTCCAACAACTAAGGTTTACTTTTGCATCAGGCGGTCTTGACGACCAAGATTTCATATTTACAGTCAAAGTTGCACAGGAGATGGCAGCACAATACTCCACAGATCCAGAAGTTATCCAACTAACAAGACGACTTTTCAACGGAAGAATACCAGGACATGAACCATTGAGAGGTCATGATGAACTTGGCGAGATACAACACATCGTAAATTACTTCCAAGGAACAAATACACTAAACACACCAGATAATCAAATAGGGGCACCTGCATTATTTGGTGATCGTGGTTCGTACAGATATCAAAAAGACCCATACGGTACAGAATTTTTCCAATCCCCTGCAAAAGTGATTAGAGATATCCAAGCTGGAGAATCAGGCGCAGATTGTGATGATGTAGCAATGGCTTGTGCAGCAACCCTAGTAGCTGCAGGTTATCCAGCAATGCTAATGATTGTCGATGCAGATGAAGGAGCGCCAGGACAATTCAATCACGTATTAATTGCTAGCAAAACTTTCCAACCAAATGAAATCTATGGAGACAACTGGTTTCCTATCGAATTGATTCACGATTTCCAAATGGGTAAATCGGTGAAAGTTTCTCAATACATTCCTCTAAGGGTCGATAATTACGATCTAACAAATGCAGACAAAAGACTTATTCCAAGCACATTCAGGTGAGAAAAATGAAAAATCCAGTAAAACAATATTTCAGAAAATATCCAATCACCACATTTAATGGTGCGTTGTATGGTATTACGTTAGCAATTAGCGCAGGCTATGGTGGAGCGTTTGTTTTGGGCGACAGGTCGGGGCTAGATAGACGATATTCGGCTGTAACTGCAGCAGCTTTTGGTTTACTAGCAACAAGCATGGTTATGAGAGACTTGGAGGGATATTGAAATGGACCCAAGATTACGAAAGCACTTAGGCGAAACAGGCCAACTAGGAAATAGTGCCAGAAGAACAGATTACGGCTCAGGTTTAGGGCACGCTTCAAGAAAACCCGCAGAACCTATGGGTGCATCGACTTCAACATCAAGTAGTAGCGGCCACTTGAATGATCGCTTATCACAAGTGCAAAATTTCGAGCAAGAGCCTAGGGTTCTTGACGAACCGATTATAGCTCCACAAATAGTACCTAGGCCACTACCGCCAACTTTCATTCAAAACGGACAGTTGCCACACGTGGCTCAACAATTGAATGGTCTTGGTAATTCCAAACCAAAACGAATGGGTGGCTTTGGTAAAAAAATGGGCGTAGGCCTGTTAGCCGCTGGTGTTGGAGTTGGGCTTTGGTATTTGATGGCAGGTAAAGATGGAGGCAGTATCTTAACTGCCGATGATTTTATGGATGAATTAGGTGAGTAAAATGTTCGGGGCAATGACAGCGATTAACACAATCTCGAAGCATACAGACAAGCTTTGGGTAGTCGGTGTTGTTGCTGGAGCAATATGCGGGGTCACTAAAGGATTGTATGATCGTAAAAATTACAATTCGATTAGTGGTTTTGCAAAAGGTGTGCCTAAAACAATCGAACTAGAAGATATTGACCCGATGGCGAACGAATCCGATATTATAGAGATGTATAATGAAGGGTATATGACCGATGAGGATGATTATGCATTTGAAGACCAATTTGGTGAAGAAACAGAAGATAGCGAAGAGGAATGATTAAAATGAATTTATTTGGACACGGACAATGGTACACAGGAGAACTAAACCCAAATCAGTTTGCAGCTGATAACAATGGACAGTTAGCACAGACTCAACAAAAGCAAGGGTTGTCAGATGCTTTCAACGGAGCAGAAATGGGAATGAATCAAGCACAACCTAGTAATGGTCCTTTGAACAATCAAACAAGACAACCGATGCTAGGAGGATTCTTGCCTAACTTATCTCCAATGGGTAAAGCACTTGTTGGGATTGGTGGATTGATGGCAGTAGCATTAGTAATGAGAAAGGTGAGAAGATGAAGAAAGTTGACAACGCTACTGGCTTGACAATAGAAGTTCCAGATGATGAACCAAGAGGGGCATTCCCTTACTTTGGTTTCTGGCAAGAAGCTTATCCGCAGATCGTATCTCACATACAAAAGAGAAAGAAAATCAAAGCAGCAAGAGGCGACATTGACGCAGCACTTCGCAACCTCACTCAATTAGTAAACGGACCTTACCGTGTAATTATTGCAGACAGACTTTACAAAATAGGTGAAACACTTAGATTGAATCCAGGTATTTCTGCACATGGAACAGGCGGTCCTAGAATTAGATACATCAAAGAATCTGGAGATGGAGGGCGTATGGATATCGCTGCTATTGCATTTGAATACCCAATAGACATTTTGATTCAAACTGCACTAAGCCAAGGCAGCGTTACTATGGAGCTATCCAAATTACAATCTGACATTCAAACTACTTCTTTAGAATTACAAAGATACAATGAAGAATTCTTTGCACTTCAAGCAAATATACCATCACAAAACTTACTGAAGAAGATGGAAAATAATTTGTCCTTAGTGGAAAATAAAATATTGAAATTAGAAGGTGAGTATGTTCACGCTCAAAATATACAAGAGAAAGCAAATGCTACATCGAGAAGAATGAACGAACTTGCCACCTTACAACAACAACTGAAAGCCGAGGTCGTAGCAACGCAAAACAAGATGCAAAGTAAATTACAAATGCTACATAAACTGGAGAACAAACAAGATCCAAACGCAATTAACCAATATACAGGTAACATAATTAGCGCAAGAAGAGATGTACAAAGGCTAGGAAGAAAAAATAGTGATGTGCAACAAAGATTGCAAACTGTTAGCATTGAACTTTCAAGATTAGTTTCATCTAGAGACTTTGAGAATGAAATGAGAGAGTTTCAACTAGCATCAAGAACAAGACTACACGCCTTAAACCAATGCCGTAGCGAACAAACAGGCTTACAAAATGAATTCAATGCACTCATGAATGAAAGAGAACAAACATTACTTCAACTAAATGATATTCAATCTAAAATGCGAGGTTTGTCGCACCAACTATCGGTAGCACACTCTCAATATGATAAAGCACAATCAGCTATTGGGCAGATCGGTAGCACTAGAGAAGATGAAATCATTCGGAATTGGTCTAATCATCTAATTGAAATGCAAAGAGAAGTCGAACAAAGACTGTTTGCTAATCTGGCTAAGACAGCAGCGGCACAAAGCGGATCGCCTCTTGCTAGAGAAGTCGAAGGAATTGTTCTTGACGCAAGCACAATCAAAGATTATGAAGACTACCTAACTGCACTTGATGATGTATCGGATGCATTAGAAGATGATGAATACCAGCTACTAGAAATGATTGGCCGTCTTGGTGCCGCACAACAATATGTGCCAGGGGCTACACGCCTATACGCACTAATTCAACCAGACATGAGCAGACGAAAGAGAATGGAAGCATACCGCAATATGATTACAGAAATCTTGACTTCGGGTGCTGCAGCAACAACTTCGTATGACAGAGGTTCTTTAACAATCAACCTACCTGGCTTTGGTCCTATCTCTCTAGGAAGGGAGAAGCCACTTGCTGAAATGATTGCACTAATGAGGCATTTGTCTGATGCTGGCCTTCAATTCGACTATGATTCAAGCAGAGGTGGAAACTAATGTACCCAATACACATGGTATCAGCCAATCATTCTCGGGCACGTGAAGCGATGGCAAAGGTCGAAAAAGCATACGCAGAAGGAAAATTGACAAGAGGGCAATATCTTTCTCAAAGAGAACAACTACATCGTATGCTTCAGCTACCAGTAATGCCTAAATCTAGAATCTCTCAAAACGCAAAAGGATTCTTCATGAAGAATTTGATTGATAATTCCCCTGCACCAGTAGGTTACTTCAATCAAAATTACGATGGCAGGCCAACTAGAAAATATCACACCTTTTGGAATACCTCTAGTGGAGCTAACCAAGAAAACATTCGTGCGCCAACAAGAAGAATGGCTCCAATCAACAATGTTCGAGCAAGCCTTCTAGAAATGCAAAAAGAAGAATATTGGAATTGGGAAGGAGATCTAAACAATGTCCTACGCAAGAATATGATGAGCAACAACGGATTAACCAATCAAAGTGAAGTAAACCAAATGAATGCCAATTCTCATCTCTCACACTATCAGGACACACAACTCCAAGTAAACCAACAACTCGGAAGATTAGGAGTAACAAAAATAGACGAAAACAACTATCCACAAGTTATGCAACTAATCAACAATCAACAAGAAGTGCAAGTTGCCTTACAGAACCTACTAGATTCCATCGAAAAAGCCGTGATAAAACAAATCAATGCGGGTTGGAATGAACAACAAGCAAAAGCTTCAGTGATTAGTCTTGCTCGACAGGCAGGTGCGAAACTAAACGCACAAGGTTATGATCCCGAAGCAGCAAGGTCAATCATCGCTCGATTAGTTAGTGGTGAAATTACAGAACTTGGAGCTATCTATGCCGTTGCTGGAGATTTGAAAGAAGCAGCAAACATCATCAATGGTATAGGAAACAACGCAAACGGTACAATGACGGCAAATAGTGGATTATTCAACAACAATATGCCTCTTCCTTCAACTGCACCACCTACTAGCAATGCCATAAGTGCGCCCGTATTAAGCAAAGCGGGTAACGCAAGCATACCTTATGCTTCACTTGACCTACCTACACTAAAACAGATGTATGAAAATGCACAAAATAACGCTGAAGCAGCAAGAATCAAACAAGCAATCAATTATCGTTCAGAATCTATGAATGCTATCAAGCGAGGCAATAGTGTAAATACGATAGTTGCTCCTTCAATGAAACAAAGCGGAGCAGCAGCACAAAGAGCAGTAGCCAACAACCCTGCCTTACAATACAGCAGAAGAGCAACCGTAAGAAAAAGTCCAGATGTTATGCTTGTAGTGAAAGACATTATGACAATTGACGGAAACCTAATCTTCGATTACACAGCAGGTGAACCAATAGTAATCAACCCTGACGGATCATACGAGAAATACATAGGAAGTATGCTTCAACAAAATATGTTGAATGAGCAAGTTGGTATGCAAATTCGACCTATGGGTGAATGGTCGATTCTAGCAAAGATGATGCCTGAGACTACACAAGCCCTTAGCTTTAGAAATAGACTTGACAGAACTATGAAGTTTGGAACACAAATGCTAACACAAATCAAGAGAGACTTGAATTATGCCCTAGCAAGTCCTAATTGGGATGATAACGCAAGAGGATATCTAATTTACTTACTGAACAGAACACTTGAGATAATGGGTAAAATCGAAAATCCAATGATTGTACAAAGCAACGCAAATGAAGTAGTGCAACAAAACAATGTGATTCAGCAAAATAACGTGAACCAAGGAATGCAACAGAACAACATAGTTCAACAAAGCAATCCTTACGCAAATACTTACGTGCAACACAAGCATTGGTCTAGAGATGGAAGCGGGCCAGAAACAGCAAATAATCAAGAAACGAACAATAGTTTGCACAGTAAAGGATATACTCACAACGAACCAACAATCAATGCCGCACAACAGCAAAAACAAACAAGCACCAATGCTACTGGTAACTCAACCGCAACTAACAAAGGCGGTGGCGTTTTTGCCAACATAAGAAACCAAAGAAAACGAGAAAGTAACCTTGTAAATACGGGTGGCAATGCAAAGAATATGTTCAGGGGGCGATAAGATGAAATTTCCAATATTAGGATTCGGACAAACGACACAACAACAGACTTCACAGAATCGTGAAGGTTTGACAACAGAAGAAGCAGTAGCATTAGCAGAGCAAAGAATAGCTTTCCTCGAAACTGAACTAGCAAGAGGGGGCTTAGACGGTCAAACAAGAGCAGGGCTAATGTCGGAGCTTAGATCATACAAGACATTCAAAGCAACGATGGTGAAAGCGATAAGCGAAGGACAAGTTAGACCTAATCAAAAGATGTTCAATAACAAAGGAAGACCATCTGCACAACCTGGAACTTGGGCTGCAGAGGCAATGAAGTCGTTTAGAGTAGCTGAAGGCATGGGTCCTGAAGGAAAAGGACCAAGACCAAAAGGAGAACGAGGAAGAGGTTACTCGCCAACCAAACACAAAATGTACAAAGAAAGAGGAACTGAAGTCATTACAGGAAAAGTAGGAAATGCATACCCTGGATTACCAGGATATGTCTTTGGTGAAGACGGAACTACTGCCGTAAGAATGGTTCCAGGCGCAGCATATCCAGGTCAATTTGCAGATTCAAGAGGCGATTACTATGTATTCGGAGAAAAAGATGTAGGTTATGCCGCAACAAAAATACTACCTGGTAATCCAGTTGTAGGAAGTCCAGGTTTGTATTATGATAAAGGGGCGAAAGGCCAGCCAGTCGATGACAAAGGCAACATTCTAACATACAAACCTAATTCTAGTGCTTCAGCAGTTCAAGTCGTAGTTGGACAACCAGGAGTTGTACACGCAATAGACGGTTCATTAGTGAAAGCACAAACAGCAGCAAACATCAATTTCATAGGCCCTGGAAATACACACGTGTTTCCTGTGTCGAATTTTATTGCCAACAATTCTAAAACAATGATCACTCCTGTTCAAAAGGCAGCAGGCGTACTAGTTCCAGGTCAGTCGGACAGAGTATTTGCAGAAAATGTTCAAGCTTCTTACGTGCAAGTTAGGCCAGGAGTTATGGTGCCTGGTAGTGGTTCTCACGCTACTGCAGGTGGAGCAGCTAGAAGATTGATGTACAGATCAAGCAATCCCTCCCAAAGCGTAGCGTGGACTGCTGGAGGCGATGCAACCTTCAACTCAAAGGGGGCATCAGATACTAACCCTGCGACTAGATTCAACGCTAGCGGACAAATTACTACATTCTCTGTGGGTCAAGCACACCCAATCAAATCAAATACAGTATTCAACACAGACTTCACAGATTATACAAAGAGAGTTGGTGCTGAAGTTCCAGGTTCAGTCGGTTACAATATCACAGAAGGCGCAAAAACACCTGATGGTTTAGGTCCAGCAGCACAAGTTTATGACGCTAAGTTGAATCCCGTTGTAAAGATAAGAGGGGGGCCAATTCCAGGTCAAGCAGTTGACAAAGTGTACGGTGATGCAACCACAGCAATTACAATCTCTCCAGGGCAAGCAGTAATTATTCCTAAAGGAACTTCAAGTACCGATGTTTACTCTAGAACCCTAAATCCTGTTACAAAAGCAAGAGGTCTTCTTGTGCCGTCAGCAAACCGCCCATACCAATCGATTTTCACAGCAGCAGACGCTCAAGCAAACATAGGAACACAATCAGAGCAGATAATAGGCGAAGATCGTGTCCAACATACGGTTAGGGCATTACCTTTCGCTGATGCACCTGTGGCAACCATCGGTAAACAAGATTATTCGGCTTTCGTATTCGACCCATCACTCGGTAGTAGGCCAGATATGAAAATACAATCTCTAGCAGAACAAGGAAGGGCACCTTCTGTACTATTCTTACCTGGTACTGCAAAGCAATTATCGGTTTTCGCTCAAAAGGGCGCTCCTATTGATTTATCCCAAGCATTGATCGCACCAATACCTGATATAGCATTTAACCAACCTCTTACTAGTGGAGATTTCGCTAAATTAGCGGTTCCATTCGAACAAGGTCTTGAACAGGGATTAGTTCAACCAGAAGTAGGTGCAGAAGCAAAACAGATTAGTGTACGAACATTCAACGCAAACGCACCTGAAACCGCAGTTGTTTCACTTGCAGGTATGCGAAGAGTATCACCTATGAACAGACAAGGCGGTTACTTGGGCGCTAGTGTTTCAACAACTTCGAGTTCCAGAGCATCTGGAGCTTACAGAATGGCAGATACGAGGGCAGATCATAGGTGGATTTGATGTGGACAAATCACGCAGTATGGACTGGTGGTTTAGGTTCCACCGATAATACAAATTGGGCACCAGACTGGACAGTAGTCGCTTCTCAATCAGGTATTACCTTACTGCAAAGCCCATCTCCTGAAGGAATGTCTTTCATAGTAGTAATGAACCAAGGACAACCAAATGAAAAAAGATTATTCCCAACAGACAAAAACCCGTCTGCAAGTGAGATGAATAGGGGATTAGACCCAAACGAAGCTTTTGAGCAATTCCAAAAACTTCTCATTGAACATGGAGGGATAGTAAGTGGTTCAGCAGGGGCAGATCCAAGTAAATCAAACACATTTGAAGAACTTGACTCAAGGCTTATGGCAATGAGCGAATTACCTCAAGATATTGCATTTGAATTACAAAGGTCTGGTACTACTGATGTTGGTATGCCAAAACAAAGGCTTGATTTGAACCTTAACAAAATAGGAAAACTAGCAATCTTCAACATGGCCGAAGATCTATACTTAGCGAAAATGAGATACGCTTCCTACGATATGCAAACAAGAATTACTGCCCTTCAATCATGCAAAGTCGATATCCTTCAGCATTACATGAATCCCGATGTGTTGTCTGCAATGTTGTCTGCAAATCGCCAACTGAAGAGTTTGTACCGACAAAAGAGAAGAGCAGCCTTAGCCGACGGCAAAAGCCTACAAGAATTTGTAGCTGAAGCAAAAGCAGGGGAGATGGATATTGAAGAACCAATGCTACCAACCGAACCTATTGTAGCATTGAGGGTTAAATTCGAGGACCAACATGGAAACGAAATCACAGGACTACCTTACAGAATTGGAGTAAGGGGTGCAGTAAACCTCCGAGAAGCTAGAGAGAGAACCAAGTTTGGTACAAACCCAGGTGAATTTGGAGCAGGTGAAAAATTGTTTGAAAAAGGCGGATTAATCAACAATCCTACTCCACGTGATGAATCTTGGAACGGACAAGGGTTAGATCCTACAAAAGAATGGCACTACTTGTATGCATACAGAATTGCTGGTGAACCAAAAGAAATGATTATGCCCAATGGTGAAACGGTGAAAGAATTCCCTTGGCCTAAAGGAAACATTAAGATTTCAGTATCAACTCCTGACAATGTATCAAACACACTAGACTGGGGCAATTCTAGGCTCAAAACATACCGAGCAGTTTCATCTATGACTCAAAACAGAGATGCAGAGATAGCACCAGCAGAAGCATTACAACAATTATTTTCACACAGTCTAAAACTCACACGTGAAAAAGAGTATGTACGATTGAACATTACTATTCCTGTGTACAAACAACCATTGCCTATGCATTTAGTTGAAATGCCCCCCAATTCTGGCAAGGTTGTTTCTAGATGGTCGCTAGAACCTAACTTGGATGCTATTCCTGAACATCAGAAAGTCCGTTTGACAATGAAAGTAATGCGACCAGAATCAAATGACGGTTGGGCACAGGCCGACAAAATCGAACCAACATCTAGAGCAGGGCACGATGACAAATTCTTGCAGTTCGAGGAATTTACATCACCTGCGGGTCGAGCAGCTATGAGGGCAGGTACGATTGGAGCTAATGCAGTAAAAGGCATGAAATTCTTAGTCAAACCATTGAACAATAGTTGGGCGAGCGCACAAAATTACACATTCATTGACACGGACATAAATGGATTAATGCGTGCATCTCTTCCAGTAGGGAGGTATGAGGTAGTTCGAGTATCAGATATTAACCCTGATGGCACTAGTGCTTACGTGGAATCAGACGAACCTTATGCCACGCCATTTGAACAACTACCTGCAACGACAAGACAGGGAATTGTTATTGCTAGAAATGGAGCAGACCAATTCGGTAAAAAATTCGCCATGAAGGAATTCCCCGTTGCAAGACTTCAAGTTCCAGCAGCATACTACTATCGAGACTATGATGAAGATGACAGTACGCCTATGGGTGTTGTTGGAGCAAAGATGATCGTTAGAACCGATTACAGCAACGATTACACAGCAAGGCTAACGAGTTTCAAACTAGAAACACCATTCCCTCCGTTGAAAAGAGGCGAAAATGCAAATCCTGATACTATCTATGGTAAACTTTCATTGATTCATCCTGAGATTGACTCGGGCGGTTGGCCGTTAGCGGGCATAACAACTGATACAACCGATGCTATGTTTGACACAGCAACTATTGTAATGATGGAAGATTCAAGCATCGACATAAGCAGAATTCCAGAATATGAAAGAAGACTTGAAGCACAAAGAGATCCAACAGGTGTCTTAGCACCATCTCCAATGATGCCAACGCCAGGTAATCCGATTGAATACAAAGGGTTCATTATATCGAGAGACTACTTCGATACAGCAATAGGGCCGAATCCAAAAGGAGGACTACCTGATTTCGGCCCTAATGCGAAAGCAGCAGATACCGTTTACGAATTTGACATGGGCAGGCTTGAAAATCCATTTTACGACCAAGGCGTTATTGAAGTTATGAGCTACTATCCTAAGAACGGTACATTAAGAAGAAAAATACCACTTCCATATTCTGCAAAACCATCGCCCCTGTTAGAATCGTCTGCACTAGATAGGTCTAAGGCTTTCCAAGCAGTAATAGATCCACTTCAAAGTTACAGTCAAGCACAATCTCTCAGAAACTTCTTCAAAAATATGCCGAAGGTATTCTATCTCAAGATGCAATCAAGTCCAGAAGCAGCAATAATGACTGGAAGGTGGGTTGTTTTGACAGATTTCGGACAACTTGATAATCCAACCATAATGTCTCCAGAAGATGCGTTTGAAAATATCATCAATAGAATAGACAAATTCTTCGGTGCGCCTATGACTCACTTTTTCATGGACTCAATGCCTCCAAGAACCAATAACACTCCAACCGCAACTGCAACACGCACAGTAACAGTTCCGAATGTATCGCATTACAACATGGGGTATCTTAGCGTTACCAATCCATCAAACGCATCAAGCTTGAAAATAAACACAACAGCCTTCATTAGTAACAAACCAATCACTATTACACAGATTACTCCTGGTGAACGATTCACTACAATAGGTTATACTGGTAGCCTCCAAACGCTTCCAGAAGGAAATAATCACACAATTACTCAACAACAAAACATTGGTTCTAATCAAATGATTACAGTTCCTCCACCTAGAAACGAATTCAACAAATACAGATGGCCTGGTTTCGATTGGAGAGCATATTGGCCGCAAACAGAAAGCTGGTTATTCGCTGATGAAGACGACACAGGCGGTAGCAACACAGGCGGTAGCAACACAGGTAGTGGCAACACGGTCTTTATGCCACCAACCGTCTTAATGGGTAGCAAAAATGTAAATGCTTCCTATGACAATGTGGATGATGGCGTAATGGTTGCGCCTCCACCGAGTAACAATAATGATGATGAAGACGACGCTTTAGGGATGATATCATGGTGATGCAAAATGGGATATGTAAACAATGCAAAGCGACTCCTTACTCAATACAGGAAAACTCCTATGCAGAAAGGAGCTTACATAGTAACGCATTTGATGGTTCCATTTTGGGGAATAATAGCTTTAGATGCAGCAAAAGATACAACACAAGGATTTCAAAGAGACAAAGCTTTGCTTGGAATAGCAGCAGCGTATCTAGCGTACACTCAAGTTGCTGCAGCAAGAAGCATGACAAAGCATTGGTATATGCGGGAGAGGAAATGATATGTCGATAGGAGCGCCAAAACCACAAGGACTTAGCGGATATACACTAAGTTCAGAATATGCTCTTGCCATGATCGATTGGCGAGATGAGAAAAAGCGAAGGCAAGAAGCAATTGCTCAACTAAAACCGCTTGATAATGAAAGTAGTTTAGAATTTAGCGAACGCAGGGCTGCAATGCCTCAAGTTCGAGGATGGACTGAATATGCCTTAGATCCTAGAGAAGATGGAGCTATAACGGCAAATGGTAGTACGGCACCGATGGGGTTAGCGGTCAATCATCCACAAAATACTGATGCATTAGTGCTTAAAGATTGGTGGGAAGATTCAGGAACACCTGGGCAAGAAGCAGAAGATATTGTACTTTACAAAGGAGAAATCAAAGCAAGAACTGGTGGCCCATCACAAAGCGAATACTACACCGATTACTTGATGGATGAAGCGGTGTCTCCAGACATTTACATTAGAACAGGAATGGCAGACTATGTTCCTAATTTGTTCAACCTGTTCACAGATGAGAACGGGTACAGAATGGACCCTGCTTACATTAAAGGAACAGGATTCTGGCCGACAACAAAAAGAGCTGGTATGAATTTGATTCAAGGTGGAGCAGGTTTACTACTGGTTGGCTTTGTTGGCGTATTTATTCTAAAGCGATTCGGTGTAGGAATACGTGAAGCAGGTGTCGGTGCTATTGACACGGCTGGTGGCGTTGTAGCCGAAGTAGTTGATGAAGTAGGAGATCTTGCTCTAACAGCGAAAAATACAGTACAGAAATTCAGGCCCTCTAGCGGTACAAAGTAAGACTAGGTGAGTATGTGTGCAAACCAATGCTTATCTTCGGTCTAAAGGCAAATCTCGCTTAGGTAAAATACCTAAGCCAGTACAACTTTCACGTAGTCCTGAAGATGAAGATTACTACGGTATGCCCGTTGCTAATCCAGCGCAACCTTACGTTGACCTCACAAGACAAACTAAAGAAAATGTCAAAGATGCAGCGAAACCGATACTATGGATTGAAGATGGAGAACTTGTAGGGGCGATTCCCGATATTGCTAGAACAGCAAAGGAAGAAATTAGTGACTTTGCTGATTCAGCATCGGATATTATTGATTTCCTTCCAGATTTCTTAGTACCTGACCCAAGCAGCGACCCTCCTACAAGAGTTTCGAAAGGCTACCATCACGATCATGTTACACTTTTACCCTCCCCCAAAAGAGAACAGTCAGTAAATATGTTTACTGCCATACAGGAAAATCCAACACAAGTTATCGGTTATGTTCATGACGAAAGTCAATTAGTCAGCGACAATGCAAAAATTATAGCGTTAGAGACTTCATTAGTTGCTGCCTTTGATGTTATGCATCTCCTTACTTCTGACTGGCCTACAACTGGTACTAAGTCAGAAAAACTTGAACTGATAAGAGAAGGATTCAGAAATGCAGACACAACAGAATTTTTTGGAAATAAAACATTCACAGAAATAGCTATCTTGTTGAATGATGCAAAAGCATACGGAAATAATACAAGTATATCACAAAAACCAATTGTAGGCTTCTTTTCACAAAACACCCCTACATTCTTATGGCCCTGGACAACATCGGTTGACCCCGATGATCCAACAAAGGGAGGTAGGAGATACACAGCAGTTGATTTCGCAAATATGCCCTTGTTTCCAGGTAAAGTTGGTAGCGCAATCAAACTACCATTTGAAATCATTTCTGGCAAACAATATGACAAAGTTGGAACACTACCAGCATACGGAGCTTGGGGAGATATCATGTTGGGAATTCCTTCAATCTTACTAGTTGTAGGCGGTATTACATTTGGTGGGCCTGCCGTGATAAAAGCAGGTAAAGATGCAGTAGGTGTAGCAAAGACAGCAGCAACAATACCTGTTACATGGGGTAAAGCAATATTCGTCGATATGCCGCTCAATATTATAACTTCAATACAAGACAAGGTAAGAGACTTCACAAAGCCTAGAATGAAATACAAAGAAGGAAGGTATCAACCTGCAACAATTGAAGCCGTTATACCACCTGCTCACAAACTCAAAATGTTCCTTAAACAAAACAAAGGAAAAATAGCTGCAGGTGGAGCGAGTTTCTTAGGTCTTGCAGCCCTATCGATAGTGGCAAATAGAAAGTTTGGAATTGTCCAAAACACTAAGAATTTTGCAGCAGATCAAACCTATCAAGCAAAGAACACTCAATACATTCCAACATACCATCCCGAATACAATAATTGGAATGCTAATCGACAAGTTCAAAATCGACAAAACCGATGAACTGTAAGCAATTGCAAAAAAATCAGCGTGACAATGCAACGGGTTTAGTTTAAGCCCTGTAAGTGCTTCGCCCAACGCATGAGCAGTACGCTAGTTGAACAGAAAGAAGCCGAAGTTCAAAATCTCGCTCGAAAATACGGTGTTGAAAGGTATCTTGGAACAGAGAGATTAGACGATATTCAGAACATAGTTGAAGCTTGGGCTGAAATGTCAGAAGAAAGCAATGCTCTGTCTAGAGAATCAGCATGGTTAGACGCTAAAACCGAGATAGAAGCGATCATGACGGATATCTCACTAGCCAACAATGCAAAGAGCCAATTGTACCTACTAGGAGGCGGACTTGGAGCAGTAGCAAACGGGAATGTTAGTTTCGATGAAGTGAAAAACGCTTTCATAGATGGGTGGAATACACTTCTAAACCAGTATGCGGGAATCATTGAGAAATTACCTCCACATGAAATTGCAGCGATTGATAGGATGAAAGATAAATCCCTATCTTCAGTTGGTGATTATGGAACTATCGACCAAAAGAACAACGCTGGAATTCAACTAAGTCAATGCTTGAAAAACATCGAACAAGAGCTAATCGGCCTTACGCAGAAATACATTCACTTAGATGCCAAAAACGAAGTTGGTAATCGAGAAACAACAAGAGGCATCATCATATCTCAAGCAAACGCAGATTTCTCTAGCGGTATTCTAACTCAAGCACAATTAGACCAAATCAATGCTTTGATTGGCTACAATCAAAATCCAGCAAGTCAACTGCAAGGTCAAATATCAACACTCGACCAATTCTCCCCAAACTACGGTGAGCTTCTAAATCAAATGGATAGAACACTTGCTGCAGCAAAGCGAGTTCTCGACCAAACAAGAGATTCAAACGGTTTAGCTGGTTCAGGACTTGGATTCGTTAGAACCGCAAGGCAAGAAACATTAGGCCGAATAAATGCTATGGGTGCATCGGGCGGAGATGGAATCAGAACAATGAATGCAAGAAGCATTCACCGAAGGGCAACACCAAAAGTAGTTGGTTCAGGTGTACCTTACTCTGGAAACATGGTTACTCGCAAAGGTGGATTATTCCCCGAAGCATTCGCAAAAGAAGGTCCAGCAGGTATGCCCTGGATTGGCAATCAATTCGAGACTCCTAGCGATCCAATGGTTGTGCCACATGATATGCACTTAGGAGTAAGCGACCCTGCATTATCGCACAGAATTTACTCAACACATGGCAACTTAGGAAGTACAGGGGCAGGGCGTGGTCGAAATCCAAGAAGAATGGGTCAGCATATAGCAAGGAACAAAATGGCTGGAATACACAAAGGCGGATTCGGAGGATTTTTCACAGATCCAGATGGATTTACTGACTCTCATCCTAAAATGACCTGGCTTGGAACATTAGGAGTTGTAGCTTTCCTCGGTTCTGTATTCTTGAAAGAACGAACTAAGAGAGACATTGCCAAAATGGCGCATGGTGTTTACAAGAAACCAAAGCAAATGCTCTTTGGTAAAAAATCCAAACCAACAGCGCCTCAACAAGCAGACGATATTGATGCAGCACTAAACTGAGGTGATAAAGTTGGCAAGACGCAGAGTTCAGGGCGGCAATGGTATTCCCACAAGCAACAGAAAAAGGGAAGATAAGATGGCAGACAAAAGAATGCCAAAGTCAGTCAAGTCGTATGATATGATGACAAAGATGAATCCATACGGTGCCCAACCCGAAGACTATGCAACTCTAAATGACATGATTAAGAGAATCAACTCTCTAAAGAAAAATGATGTAAAGAAAATGGCCGATAGAGAAATCGTTCCATTCTCTGCTCGCCTTAGTATAATTCTGTTTGTTGAAGATTGGGCTGAAATAGATCCAGACCATGAACAATTCCTTTCTCACGTTCCACCAGGCTTTGATAAAACTGAAGCACTAAAGATGGGCGATTTGCTCTATTGGTCTATTGTAGGCGGTGCTGGACTCAAAGCTTTGAAGAATAGAAGTCGAGCAACATACCAAGGGCACTCACGTTGGGAGGATTACATCAAACCTAAAATGCCGATGGGGGTCAAAATAACTGACCTTGTTGGCTTACACGCAGAACTCCTTACCTTCTTACCTCAAAACACATACAATCAATTTACAATCAATCAGCTATTTACTGACGATGAGAAAATTTACGACCAAATGTTTGACACCTTCGTACAATTAGATCCTATGCAGCACGACGCACTTCAAACAATGGGTAAATTGGTTGATTCTGGCAACATCGAAAAATTCCGATTAGCTTTGATGAAAGGTAGCCGTGAGCTGCTATCAAAACTCATGAAAGAGGAAGGTGCAGTAGGCCATCATGTGCTTGACGCTTTCGATGCTGCACGTAAAGCATCACAAGCATACAGAAAAGGAGACTATCGAGAAGCCCTTGCTCAATTGAACAAACTTGAGAATGAATACCAAATTTCACCATCTGTTTTCCAAATTGGACTAGAAGATATGTTTACCGTTTCACTTGGAGTTGTATATCCATCAGCACAGAACTCGGCCAATGAACTTAGCGTAAAATCCGATAATAGAGTAGTTCTTGCAACACTCGACCAATCTATTGCTCCTGATGATGGTTTTGATAATGATACCATTGCACGTGTAAAGGATGCAATGAATGGCAATGCTTTCGATTATGGGAATTCAGTTCAAAATCTAAAATCGCAATCCAGAAACAAAAAGTTAGGCTCTGGTGGTCGAAGATTATTCGTATCTGATAAAAGCAAAGTGATAAGCACAGATTGGTTAGCCTTCTTTTGTGCATTGAATGGAACAGGCGACAAATTACCTGATGCTGCTTCGATGATAGAAGGATCTAACAACTGGCAAACAACAGCACGCCTAATTATTCACGGAGATATGTCTAAGGCAGACGGTATGCAAGATTTGTTGCCTAAAGGATTAGTTACAGTATCGCTTACTATTCCAGAGAAAAGGGGAAGCAAAAAGGATGAAAAAGGCTCAGGTCGAAGAAGAGGGGGCAAAAGAGCTTCAATTCGAAATAACCCTGACGGCCATATTTGCGACAAATGTAACAAGAAAATCAACAAAGACGGTGGCGGACACGGCAAAGTCGATGGTAAAGATTGTGCATGGAAAGGTAAAAAAGTAAAATTTGATGGAAAACTTGCCTCTGGAAGAGCGCCAGGAACTAACTTTGCATCTCCAATCAAAGTCAAAGAAGGTAGCGCACCAGTAGTTCAAGTTGATATTATTGTTGAAGACTACGGCAGACTGAATCTTGGATTTACTACAAAATCAACAAAGAAAAAGAAGAAAGCGAGAGGAAAGGTATCAGGTAAGGCGGGTACGGCAACCGCTGAGGAAGGAGGCTACTACGATGCTGACGCTGAAGCAGCAGCAGCAGCTATCCTTGAGCAATTAGATCCTGACAGACTTTCTGGATTGAAAACTAATCCTCCGCTTCTTGTGAATGCTCCTAAAGGCGGTGGTCGTGCAGCAATGGGTAAAACAATTGCAATTGAAGTAACTCCAAGAAGCCAAGTAAAGGTATCATCAGCTCAAGAAGATGCCAAATGGCTAAAGATGGTCGTAAAGAAATATCCAGATGAACTGAAAAGCCTGTATGATAAGTATGCTAGGGGTGCCCCACAGAAATACAAGAAAATTCGTGGCGGTAAGTGGAAGTGGTCTAACAACATCTATGATACAAAAGGTGAAATGATGGATGCCATCAAAAAGTTCGGCACATACAAAGATTACAAAGGTGGTACAACAGCACTTAGAATGATTAAAGCCAAGAGAAAAGACAACGGCCTATTCGTTCCATGGATAATCTTGATTCCAGACGCTATGGTGCGTCATGGCGATGAAACTTCAGGCGATTTGATTGCTAAGAAAGGTTCTGCAGATCACGAACCAACTAAACTTTTACTAGACCTAATCGAAGGTTACTTTGGTAAAATCAAGTTCAGTAAGAATCTCGGTATGGGAGGACTAAGATTAACAAGTCCAAGAAGCAAAAAAGGAACGCCTAGTGCTGGATTTAGAGGTCGTCAAGATATTCCAGTCCATGAAGGCGTGAAGAAGTTATTCAAAGCTGAAGGATTGAAGCCACCTTCAGCTTTACCTGATGGAACTTCAATGGCTCGCCCAACTTACTACACTCCTTCAGGAAACATCGAGTACCAAGTAGTGAAACCCGATGGTAAGGTCGTCAAACTACAACAAGCAGCGGAGGCATGAAAATGGCGAGAAGAAAAACCAGAAGAATGTCAAAAGCACAAATCAAAGCGAAGCACCCACCAGGTACTTCTCAAGGCCACATAGACAAAATGAAAGAACTCATGGATCAAGGAATGGAGTTCGGCCCCGCACATAACGAAGCAGAAAGATTAGGTTTCAAAGCCAAAACCAATCCCTCTGAAGAACATTGGTTGTCTATGAACTTAGATTTCCAGAAAGGTTTGGTTAAAGAATCCGCTATCGAATGGGCGCAAGCAGTAGCAAACCGTGATAACAGGCCATACTTTATTGAAGAAGCCGATGGTATGTGGTTTGTTACAACAACCGATACAACTCTAAGAATAGACCCTGTTAAATCTAATCCTCATGGTGGTAAAAACTGTGGATGCGGCCAAAATCCGTGTATCACCTATGGTGCTAGCACAAACCCGCCCAAATCTAAAACTGCAGCAAAAGGAACAAAGGTATCAATTCCTTACTCACCAGGTAGTGCAGTTGAAAGAAACCTTGCTATCGTTGGCTGGGCTAAAAGCCAAAAAGACAAGTTAGCAAAGAAGTCAAAGAAGTATTCTTCATCAGTGATTGCATTCGCAGACCAAAAAGGCAATTCTCTCACATTCTCCGAGATTCTTGATATGCAAGACAAAGCAGGTAAGAAAGCGATTCCAGCGATCATGTTAGAAGATGCCTCAGTAAATGCAGTATTCAAGAAGAACCCACCGATAGCAGCATCTAAGGACTATTCCGATTACAGTAAAAGCACCGCAGATGTAATGGTGAAACTTCTTCCAGACATTACCAATCTTGAAATTGAGAACATGAAAGCAACCGTTGGTTCTCGCAGAGCAGCAGTTGAGCTTGCATTAGGAAAGAAGCCAAGTGATTATTCTGTTGAAGGCTTTGGAACAGACTTTGTTAGAGATGATAAAGGGCAATATGTACCTAAATCGCTACTAGCATACCAAGTTCTAGGTGTTAGGCCAACTAGAGATGCCTCTATGGATGCAAGATTCAAAACTCAACTTCGAGAAACACTCACAGGATTACTAGGTCTTGTTGACAAAGGAGACTCCGAAGTTGAAATCGGACTACCATTCATTGAAGAACAAATCTTCATCACGCCAGGGCACGTTGCAGACTTCCGTCAAATGATTAAACTGTATCATGAACTACATGAGCGAAACAAGCCGTATGCAGAGAAAATGCTACCTGGATTGCCGTCAAAAGGATTCTTGGGTGGTATCAAAGCCATCGATTGCATAGAAGCATTGCTTCCTAGTCCAGACGCATTGTTTGTTGGTGAAGAAGTAGCATTGATCGTTCCTACCAATCCAAACCTACTGACTGGCGCACAGACTCGAAGAGCAAGAGCTGGTAAAGTAGTTCAACAAATGCTTGACATTGTTACTGGTGTAAGAACAGAATCGCCTAACATGGATGATATTGCAAGCCACAGAAAACTTGCTGCGATTCTTGAAAGAGAATACAAAGGCAACAAGAAAAAGATGGCTACTGAAGTCTGTAAAGCAGTTGCTAAAGCTATCGCACTTTATCCGATAGGTTATGACGCATATCAAGATGAACTCATCGATAGCAAATACACTTTTGGAGAAGGCGACGACGAGGAAGAGGTTAAACTAACAGATCAGCAACGCCTAAAGGGTAAGCGATTCAAAGATGAAATCTTGAAAGCGACAGCAGGTAATGATGAGTATGAAGCTTCGCTAGTGCATATTCGCAGACCTCTAAGCGGCAGAAAGGCAGGTAAGAAAACCCCATTCGCAGTTATACAAATTAGGACTACTGGATTCAGTTCTCCGCCTATCGGATGGGATAGAAGATGGATGATACCGTTGATGCAGATAATTCACGAACATTGGGAAATGCTTGAAACTGGAGGTAAGGGTAAATCTGGTGGACTTGAAATCCACGACCTACTGTATCTAACTGGAATTAGAGCGAAGGATCTATTTGACTATGAAATCACAGCACGTGAATATTTGATTATCCTTTTCCTACTTGGAGCTTTCAATACGGGTAATACTGTTGATGTACAAAAATCACTCATAAACACTACTGCTTCTGCGATTATGGAAGAATATCAAGCGTTGATTAGTGCTTTGCAACTATCAAATACTAATCTCGATAAATCAGAAAATACAACAAAGGCAGAAAGAAAAATGAAACCTGAAGGTGAAAAATCTGGCCTCAAAAAAATAGGAGAAATGATTGGTTTTGGCAAAGACAATCCACCAAGACTGATGCGTAAATCGATTGTATCAAATCCTCCATCAATGAGCATACTTCCAATAACTAGTGGTGGTACAAAACTATCGCCTTCGTACTCTTACATGAAGAAATCCGATTTGCTTAAAGTGGGCGGAGTTGATTTAACTGAATTAGCCAACCTACAAGCCGAAATAAAAAAGGCAATCAAATCCACAGACGAAGAAGATCGTGCTAGTGTAATTGCGATGAACACATCAAAGTGGAAATCTTACGTTAAAGAAAGCACAAAAACTTCCAAAAATATGCAATCCAAACTCAATAAGTTATTCCAAGACTTGAAACGCCAAAGAGAACTCAAAGAAGATGCAATAATTCAGCTAGCCGATTCTAAGAAAATAGCAGTTGCCCTTGTCAAGAGATACAAAACAATGGGCAAATCACTAGAACTGTTATCCAAAGAAATACTTGAAGAAGGAGTTACAATCGATGAGGAAGAAAAGAAGGAAATCATCAAAGGTATCAAAACTGCTTCAACTCTTGGTAAAGGGCTACAAAACAAATTCAAGGAACAAAAGGCAGCTTTAGCAACCGCAGAAGCCAGTCAAGCAGACACGCAGAAGCTACTTGAAAAGGCAACAATGGAACTATCTGAAGCAGATACAAGACTTACAGACCTTCAGGGAAGTTTTGAAAATAACATGGCTATCCAAAAGCAAAACAATATGAAACTCAAAGACCAAATCAGAGATTACAAAGAAGAAGTTTCAAAATTAGATGCAGAAGGTACAGAACTAACTTCGAGATTAGGAAAAATCCAAGAGAGAGTCCAAAAAGCAGCTGAAGGTTTCATGGATGATCCAAGCATTGTCGCAGAATACAAAGATGTATTATCGGCAATTGACGAACTTGGCGATGAACATAAGAACCTTACAACAAACCTTGCCGAAGTATCAAGTTCACTTGAAGCGGAAGTCAAAGAGCGCAATAAAATGCTCCGAGCATATACTCAAGCAGAGAAAGATTTGCTAGACGCAAAGAATAGCCTTGATGACACAAAACAAGCGTTAGCGATATCTGATTCAGATAAGAAGGTACTAGAGGATAAAATTGGTATTGCTGAAGAAGAAATAATGGGATTGACAGTTACAGCAGGTGAACAATCACAAGAGATTCAAAGACTGTCTGCTTTGTCTGAAACACAACAAAGAGAGATTGGTGAGCTTGAAGATGCTAGAAATAAACACCTACGAACAATTACCGATCTTGAAGATGTGATGAACAAAGCAGAAACAGACATGAACGCATTCCTCAATAACCTAGAAGGTGGAAGAGCAGACAAAGTAGCGTTAAGGGATTCTAAGACTGCATTCAAACTAATGGGTAAAGCCATAGAGCCAATGAGAGCAGCATTACTAGAAGTTCAAAACCAAGCCGATGACTTAGATGATGAAGATACGGCAAGACACGGTTTGAGACAAATGCTAGCAGCGAGTCTTGAAACGATGGCTTCAATTGCCAACCTTCACAATATCCGAGGTCTTGAAATCGAGGAAGATTCACTTGTCTCCGATACACAAGCATTGCTCGACAGCGTAGTAAGCGAGATAGGCACTAATCTGCTTGATATGCCACTTACAAAGATAAACAATGCAATCAACCTTAACACAAACATGATGAAGACGATTGAACAAATCCTAGCCGAACTAGGTCAAATCATCGACTCTTCAGGAATTGTTGAAAAATTAGCGAAGGACACATCAAGAGTAATGTTGACGAAAGCACAGGCTGGAGATCTTGTAAGACTTTACGAACAATTAGGCGGCCAAGTAAAGCAATTAGAAACTCTGCTTACTGTTGCCACCAATCCAGGCGGAAGCCATGATTCACAAGGGCCGTTCAAATCACAAACTCAAGCAAGACAGGTTGCTAAGGTAATGTCAGAAAGAGGCGAAGATGTGTATATGTGGGATTGTCCGAGAACAGGTGGTTACATGGTTTCTCTAAACCATCCAACAGATATAGCAGCAAACAAGGTAAAGAGATTCCCTGCATCATCTAAACCGAACCCTAGTGGCTATCAATATTCTAAAACTGAAAAAGCAATCCTAAAAGCACTCAAAGAACCGATGCAAGGTATTTTGAGATACGGAACATCATTGTCATTCCCAACAAATAGCCCACTAGGAAAACTTGTAATGGAATTGTCTAAAGAATTGACAGGTAATGATCCGTATGGGGCATTTAGGGGATTAGAAAAAGAGAACCAAACAGCCCTCGAAAATTGGTTTTATCGCACATACAACACAAAATTCACAGTTTACCGTGAGTCTCAAGGTTCTATGTATGTCGATAACATAGTAATACACATAGAAAGACCAAAAGAACCAGTGATGTATCAAGGTAAAATGGTTCCCCAACAACGAAAACATCTAGCTGGAGTATTGAATAACCCAATTCCACATGGAGAGTATCACAAGTATGAAAAGAAAGTGATTGAGATATTGAAGAAGGAAGGCGGAGCAGCGGGATTGAAAGCTTTGAGGCCAGCATTCCCTAAGAAAACCAGTAAAGCAAAAGCAGAATCAATGCTTGCAAAGATGAATAACGTGACGCAACACGAAGACGGAGATTACATTCTCATAACTGGAATCATGAATAACCCTTGGCAAACAGGTGGACCTGGAAAAAGATATCCGACTGGAAACTGGTGGGAGCCGAGTCCATTGGGCAAAGAGATCTATGAAAAGTCAAGCGCATTAAAATACATCAACGACCAATATGCAGGTGCTGGAAATGCAAGTGGTCGTGATGTATTCAACAAAGTAGCTGCAGGGGTTGAAAGGAAATATGGTGTACGCTATCAAGTAGTAACGGAGCGAGAAGCAAAGAGAATTCCCTACTTGCATAGTATTGAAAATGCCAAAGCGGAGAGAGAAAGGCCGCCAATGTCAAGAAATTTCCATTACAACGTAAACGGAAACAAGAAAGGTTTCTTTGTTGCAGATGGAGGACGGGCAAATAAAGGAACTTGGGATGAAAGGAATGGCGTAGTGTACTTTAGCGAAAGAATGTTTGAAAGCCGACAAGAGACATTAACAGAACTTGGTCATGAAACAGGCGCAGTAATTATTGCAAGCCGATTTGGTGGAAAAGACAAAATCCCTAGAGTTGATGATTTTAGAGAAAACCAAAAAACATGGCTAACACATCTTGTGGATATGTACACATTCGGAAAAGCGGACCTAGCCGACATACTTGGGATTAACAAACCAAAAAACAACCCTGATGATGAAGAATGGGATCCTTCAGTTGGCGCACCAGTAAAGAAGTCGAAAACCAAAAAATCATCTAAGGGAGAGAAAGAGAAAGAAGAGAAAAAGAAAATGTTTGGTGTTGAAGTAGGTTATGATACAGAAGACGCACAAAAATACCAAATCCTACACGGAAGAAAAATGGACACCGAGGATTGGAAAGATTCTCTCGAAAGGCAAGGCTATGGCACTAATCCAAAAGGAACCCGAATGTACAAAGGTTACACAATCCAAAAAACAAAGAAGGGATATTCAGTAAACGGTATGCAAGAGTTCAAGCGTTTGAAAGATGCTAGAAACTACATTGATGCTACAAAGCGTGGCGCAACGGTACACCCAAGTATAGTATGCATATACAAGAAAAACCCGCATAAGCCAAAATGCGGTGGTGTGCTTAGAGAACAGAAAAACAAGAAAAACTACACTTGCATGGATTGTGGAGCTAAATACAAAGTAAAGTGATGTGATCGTAATGGCGAAGCAAAGTTCAAAGTGGGAAATGAAAATTATTCATCACCCTAACGAAGTTGAAATCGTATTCGACGGACCATCCAAAGGAGCAAACGATTTACTTGCAATAGAAGCTTTGCTACGTGGTTTGAAATCCTTTGATACAGACATTGACTTCAAAGATGGTAAAGCTCCAAAGAAGATTACAAAGCGTTGGTTCTTGCCGCTATCCAAAATCAAAGCAAAACTGAATCCAGGTCCTAAAAGCAAAAAGAAAGCAAAACACGAAGTTCCTGAAGAAGCGGTTGAACTATACAGAAAATTCAACAATGCAGAACCAGATGAAATCATAATCAAGAAAGTATGGATGCCAGATGCTAACTCCCCTCTCGTAGCACTTGGCGAAGGGTTTTGCCCGTTTGTTGGGTATGCTTCAGCTAAAGCCTCGAAGAAAGGCGATATAGAGAAGTATATCCACCACTTCGGAGAAGAAGGAGGCGAAATGCCTCGTATCTATGTAACCTGTCCACCGCCAGGGCATGAGCGAGTAATCATGATCATGGGCGGAGACTGGCGAATAGAAGAAAGAGAGGACAATAACCTATGGTTGGTGGATTGAAATGGGCTTAGTTGACAATATGAAAGAAAGTGCAAAACCCGTATTGTACGGGAAGAATGGAATGGTAAGCAACCCTGCTGGCTTCGCTTTTTGGTGTTTCGTGACTGGCGCAGCATCCATCGTGTTCGGTTCAATCCTTATGGGTGCGTTGCAAGCCGAACTGAATGGCGATTGAAATGCAACGGATAGTGATTAAACATGGATTCAGACAACCCGAGGCCTAATGAAAAAGGCAAATCAGTTCGTCTTCCTTTCAGTTTAACCGAATGGGAAATCAGAGTAAACAATGCAATAGGCATGGGCAAAATATCAGTAAGCCCTGAAATCATTAAACAATTAATCAATCCTAAGAAATTCGGTAACGCACCAGACATACCAGAATTTGAAGATGATGAATACTTGACCAAACTCAACAAACATTTCGTTTGGCCGCTTTACGTTACTGGTGGCAAACTCAAAACTGAATTGCCTAGGCCTTGGTCTGGTGTGCCTCAAGACTTCAAAGGAATCTCGGGTCTAGATAAAGATGCAGTCGCTCTATTGAAAAGAATGAGAGATGCGATACCTTACAAACACAACAAAGAAAAGAAACCGATCATGCTGAGTCCTTTGGTTCTTTACTACTTGACAAGGTATCTCGGACCTTGGTTAGCTGGTACAAAGGACAATGACAAAGATGGAACGCCCACATGGTCTGATGCAGTATGGGATAATTTACAATTCCATCCAGAGCGAAAGAAATTCGAGAAGAAAGACAAGGAAGACCGAATTCGAGGATATCTTGACCCCGAATCAATCTATACTAGCGACATGAGAATCAATGATTTGTTTCCATTTGATAAAATTAGAACGACCTATACTGATGAAAACAACATTGAGGCAGATGTGAAATACGGGTTGTTGCAGAAATACTACTCCACATTGAATAGTGGTGCAAGAAAATCTTTCGTTGATAATGTATGGGATAAACTGATAGAAAATCTTCCCGAAGTAAAATCTCCATTACCAGGTGAGCCAAAAAGAATTGATGATGAATATGCTACCCATGTAGCAGCATTCGTGCAAGAAACAGATTCAAGCACTTCCTCCACCAAGAAGCTGAAGATGTTTGATGATCCATACGAAGAGAGCCTAGTATCGATTTACTCAGGGGCAATATTAGAAATCCCAGGTCTAAACTTGATACTGGCAGAAAATCCCTTCAATCACAACTTCTTCGAAGGTTCTTTACCTGAGAACATTGAATACGACATAGACCTATCAAGCATTAACGACTTGCAAGGAAGCGAATATCTGTTCAATCTTATCAATTTGCTGTATAAACACGCAAATGCAAATGATACCGATGATTTGATAATTCATCTAAGAGACATTCTAGATGAAACAGAGGAATATAGCATTACTATGCAACGTGAAGGAAAAAATGTTAATGCAATAGTAATGTCAATGGATGAGAATAACCTCTTCACGACTCAAATCAACTTATCAACAACCCCTGTAAGCAGTCGTGGTAGTCAACTGCTTAGAGCTAAGAAAACTAAAGAAATAAAAATAGACTCCCCAATCAAAGATGAAGCTGGTTCATCAAGGGTACACGCAGGTTTTGACAAAGCTTTAGTCGGCTTGATAACCTACGAAGAAGCGTTTAGTGTAGTGTACAGATTCTTGAAGAACACAGGCATGGACCAAGATATAGCATATAATGTGAGAGACTTCTTTTTCGATCCCGATGAACCAATAACAATCGATTCATTCATTGTTGGACATGACACAATTGGAAACTACTCAACTGAAGACATTACTGGTTTCATGGCAATTGCACTTACTAGTGGTTTGCCCGAGGCTCAAGAAGAACCAGGCGAGGCAAAAATGTTCTGTGCCCTTGGTGCGGTAGTTGAAACGCTAATGGTTAAACACGCAGTCGAAGCATCGAAAGGAGCCAAGAAAGCACCAGTCTCAAACATATACGATGAAATGATGGCAGCCATGCTAGGTAACAGTAGGAATCCAGGTCTTGCTACCTATCATGCACTAATTCATTACAATATGTTGGGGGCACAATTGAGAACACCTTTGTTGAAATGGAAAGAAACATCAGAAAAGGAACTCCTTGCAGGGCGTTTGATTGCTGCTGAAGCTTGGTTAGACGACCCTGCTAAACTACTGAATATGTGGATGATGAATTACAGAAACTACATTGATTTTGGAGGTTGGGATGATGCTACTGGCTCGCCTATCTTTTTCCGTGTACCACTTGAGCCATTTGAAGAAACTCAAAAGAACACAGGTATGTTGAATGCTTTTGCTAGATTAGCGATAGCATACTATCGAATGACTTTCAAGATGTTGTCCACAAGACCTGTATTCATTCAACCTGTCAAAGCAGGTACAGAAGAAGCAAGTGGTGGAAAAAGACAATCGGGTACTAGGTATGCAGAAATCAAAAAGTATTGGGCATCTATCATTCGAGATTCAGTTAATGATCCGCCAAAGCCAGGTATGTTTGCTATGGTGCTTCGCTTCTTTGCAGATACCGTTCAAAGCACAGGAAGGGAAGCCGCAGGTCAAGCATTGATTACGCCTTATCCTACGTGGATGCCCGCCCCTCCAGAATCATTCGACCAAGCACAAACATACAAAGACAAAAAGATGGTTACTAAATTCTTGAAGTGGTCTTACGGTAACAAGCCTATGGATATCGATAATTTCTGTGAAATAGCTGCAGCGTATCATGCAGCGAAATGTTTGTCAGCAGCAGACAAGTACGAAGACATGGTGAGAATGTTCCTTGATGCAGTAAGCGACGATCACGGACACCCATTCCTTTACGCTTGCTTAATGAATCCAAAGGCTCAAGCAAACGAAGCAAAGGTAGGTAGGCCACCTATTGATGTGAACATAACCAATCTTCAAGACATGGTAATCCAAGGTTTATCCGACGAGATGAAAGAAGAGATGATGAAAGCAATGGAAAAGCCAGAATACGACCCATCAGCAGAAAACGAAACTTGGGTTGACGAAGCTGAAGAATACCCCGAAGGTTGGGAGTTTGCACCAGAAGAAGAGACAGTCGTTGAAAAGGTTGAAACAGAACTTGACGCTCAAGTGGAGGAAGAAGGTTTTGAACAATCACAAAGTCGAGAAGTAGCAGACAATATTGAAACAATCACGGAAGATTCACCTTGGTTGTCATTCCAAAGGGAATTGAGAGATTACGTGGATTCTTTGTTTGAGGTAGGCGGAATAGATGATAACCAACTGAAAGACTTCCAGCGAGACAAACAGTTTAGACGCAGATTACAAGAGATGCGAGAATCTGGCGAAGAACCCCCTTCAGCCCAAGAAGCGTTTGAAGAATGGAGGGAAAGTCAAAGATGATACCTCCTATGAATCCTCAACTGGCTTACATCTTCAAGTCGCAGATCTTCGACAAGATGCCGAATGTCGCTGAAAGAGATGTAGCAAGTATAGCTAAGAAATGGGTCGGTACTGCAGCAAGACCTGGAAGATTCCTACGTGAATCATCTCTATTTTTTCTAAGCCGTGAAAGCGGGGGCGTGAAGGGTCAAATGCTATTGCCGCCAGGAGCTACTAGTCTTGAAAGAGCGCAGATGGGCGAGAAAGGGCTACAAACAGAAAATAGGCCAGTAATCATACCAGAATATGATTATCCAGGTTTGCCATTCGAGAAACTAGCTGATTTTGTTGCTACCCAAGCAGTATTGGCCCTTCGTGCTGAAAGAGAAGGTAGTAGGCTTGGTCCAGACTTATCGCAATTAATACCTGCACAACCGTTGACCGAAGTAAACTCACTTGATGAATCAGGTGCAATTGATACAGAACTAATTGAGTCGCAACGAGAAATGTACATGGGATATTCTCAAAGAGTCATTGACTACCTATGGAATCGATTAAAGAATCCGTTTAGCGTAGCGCACTTAGATGACAAAATACCTAACTTCTATACCTCCTTGAGACACTTAGGATATTCTTCAGCAAATGGCCGCACAGGTAGTTGGGAAGCAAACGGGGGCATCAAAGTAGGTATAATGGGAGACAAACCAGATACAGTCGTTCAAATGAAGATCAAACCTTTGAGATTGAAAAACAGAACTGCATATCAGTTTGAAGTAAGAGAATCAATCGAGCAAGTAAAGAAAAACTTGGAAGCTGAAGGTTACGCTGTTTTGTCTATGTTCACAGGTGCAGATTACTTAATGCACGTAACAAAAGGAAAAACAACTCCATTAACAAGTGCTGAAGTATATCAGGATTTAGTTGAAAGTGGCTGTAAGATGGTCGGTAACATCAGTAGTAAGAAGGGAGTATGGGCTGCTAAGGACTTGAAATATCAGTCAATCAAATTCACAAAAGAATCTTTCATAGGAGATAGCAAACTCCCATTTGTATTCCCGCTGTCATTACACATAATGCCTCCAAGTACGAAATCTTCGAAAACCAATCCAAACGAAGGAAGCAACTTTTTCTCTCCGACTGAATCAAGTGGTTATGTGATTCTTCCGTTTGATGCCTCTGTACCAATCAAAGAAGGATATGACAACCACCCACAAGTAGTTGATTACAGAGCTGCGGAAATCATGCCCATGATCCAATCGTTTTATGCAACGGCTGGAATATTAGAACCTCTTGTATCACCTTCGATTTCATTAATTGAGGAAACAACATCAACTCAATCTGCAGATTACCTTATGACAGTAAGGAGAAACCTTCCACGATCTCTTGAACTCGAAGAAGTTGAAGGTGCAGAAATTGTTCAAGTATGGAATGATGGAGTTGAATGCGCTCTTGCTGCAGGTGAACTTTCGCTTCCAGGTGGTGTTACATTAACCAACCTTCCTCAAACCTATGAAGCTTCGGTGCTTGCTCCTAAAGATGTAGTAAGTGGAGTCCTTGTTGGTGAAACTAAAGAATCCATATTCGGTTTGATTGAAGAAAGCCGAGATATAATTGATGAAGCACATAACTTTGAACTTCTTACTAGATGGGGAGAATTGACATTCCTTGCACATACAAGCCCTAACCAACAAATCGTAGGTAAACTGATGGGTAATACAGTTAGGCCAGCAAGATATGGTACTGCAAAATCAGCAAGTGAAATACACTACGATGAAGTGATTAGAGGTAATGCAGACGGCCTAATGGCGTTATTTGAAGATGGAACTAGAGGTATTGCCTATGCAGCACAAACAATCGATACTGCGGTAATAGCCTTCGATATTGAAGGTAAAAGAGCCAAGAATGGCGAAATCGGTAATGTGCTACTCGGTGTGCTTTCAAATGAAAGGAGAGCATTAGAATTAGAAACAGGCAAGATTACACGTAAAGAAGAAATCTTCAGTCCAGTAGCAACACTTGGCAGTTGGGTAGGTTTCAGCGTTGAAGCTAGAAGAAACATGATCGAGCATCTTTCAGAACACATCACGCATATTGAAGATGGTATGGCTTTTGTTAATCCATACTCTGCAAATGTGATTGTCCGAGTTGAACACAAAGGTATAACAGATCCAACAGATAAACCAGTATATCGTTTGTATCAGCGTGAAGTTCCATTTGAAGGGCCTAAATTCCCAGGTAAGAGTTCTGGCGACCCCAAACTTCGTCTATTGCAGTTCGGAGGTAAACCTGACAGTATAGATGCTGGAGCAGCGGTGTTGAAATTACATGATGAAAGACTAGTTCCAAATATCCGTGGTGGAAAAATAATCGGCCTTGTTTCCATAGTAAGTGGGCTAGAAGATATGGTTGGTGCAGAGGTCAAGAAAGTTTCACCAGAATACTCACGAACTGGCAAGGGTGCTGAATCTAGATTCTTGACGGGGATTCCTTACGCACAAATTAAAATTAACCAACCTAGACCTAGAAGAAGGCAAGAGCCATTCAACCCATTCGCAGTTCAAACAATGTCTAAGGCAGACAAATATAGAGATGAAGTTGCATTACTTCAAAATCAAATACCCGCAGAACCTAACCATAAATTCAATTGCGGAGTTTGTTCATATTGTACTGCTAACCCAAACAAAACAAGTCATTGGCATGAAGATCATAGGAATGGAAGAATTTACTCATCTCACTTTTTGCTAAGGTTAGGAGAAAGAGCTATGCCTGGTAATGCCGCAAGAGGTAACTATGTTGAATATATCAACGGAAATATCACTTTAGATGAATACATGAAAGCGGCTAACCGTGTTGCTAGAGTCTCCGCTTTCCCAAAGAATGCGCCTAAAGTTCCAAAATATGAATTAGTGAATTCAAAGGTTAGGCCTAGCTTCGCTTACAACAAATTCCGCAGTTACTTTAACAATCCTCGACCAGCAGAAATCGAAATCAATCCTGTTTACTATGATTCAGGTATCAGTTATTCGCCATTTAGATCCGAGTCATTCAGCAATCTTGTGCTTGACAATCCAATGTCGCCTATGATTGCGAGGGGTTCAGCTCTAATGTCATTCATTTTCCACGAAGCGGGAGATGTATTGGCAGCCCAATTGTACAAAGACGAGGCTGCAGCAAAAGCCGATAAGACAAGATTCCTCAAAGCTTGTAAGGCCAACCTTGAAGAAAAATATGGGCCAATCGAACTTCAAACAATTGCACGAACTAATGTATGTCTCAAGAAAGGAGGCAAGGTCGGTAACATTCACAACTGCGGTAGCCCGTACCTAAGCACGCAAGTAAAACAAACACGATCTGCAGATGAAGGAGAAACCACTTTCATTCATTGCAACCTTTGTTTAGGCAAAGATGAGGAAAAAGGAAGAAACAACCCACCTAAGAGAATACGAGGCTCTAATTTTATCGTTCATGGTGATTACATCGAAGCAAAAAGTAGTATGGTAAACACAGGCGATGGAACACAAGTAGGTAATCAAACCCCAGGAAGATTTAGTAACAGTCAAATGAACATACACGGTGGAGTCAGTACCGAGAACATCGAAGAGCAAGACCCATACGAAGAACTCACGAATCACGTTGACAAATTCCTAGAGAACCCTCCCCCTAAAGTTATGATTACAGTTCCTCATGCTTCAATGGATAGCGATTCTAACTGGATTGAGCATTGCACAGATTGGTCTGCAGTTCCATTCGCTATTGACATTCGAGACAAACTAAGTGCAAAGGGAGCTACTACAACATTACTGCTATCAGATACTCCAAGGCAAATTGTTGATTTCAACCGCATAGCAGCAGCAGAAACAGATTTCCACAAATACCTAGACAAGAACATCGATTCCTACGACCTATTACTTGACATTCATTCATTCCCCGACCACTATCCAGCATGGAAGGGTTATGATATCGTATTGTTTACCAATGATGATGAGATGCCAGAACATTGTGTCGAAGATGTGCTTGACTTGGCAGACCATCTAGGTTCACACGGATTGAAAGTCCTAGTGGATCAAGCAGACACTAGAAACTACATTCAAATCAAAGCAAGCCAACTTGGTTTGAGAAGCCATCTTATCGAGGTCAATGAGAATCTAGGAACTGATGCAATAGCTGAATTGATTGCAGAATACTTCGCTTTTGATACTCGGCCCATACGCCCTGTTTTGGACAACCCCAGTAAAACTCCCAAAGGGAGAAAGATACCCAAGAAGTATCTCAAGGGATTGAATAAAGAAGAGATGATGATTGCTGCAAGAGAAATAGACAAGGGCTACAAATACGACATTGATGATCCTGAAGCTTACGAAGAATGGAAATCCGATATCAAAGCAAAAGCAAGAGGTTACAAGACCGTTCCAAGCAAATACAAAAAGAAGTTCGTTAAGATGTATGGCCCATTGCCTGAAAAGGGAGACTTCATTACTAAAATCTCTAAAGCAACTGGAATCAAAAAGAGCATACTGAAGGAAGTTGAAAAGAAAGGATTGGCTGCTTGGAGGACTGGACATAGAGTAGGTGCTAATCAGCACGCATGGGCGAGAGGTCGAGTTTACTCCTTTGTAACAGTCGGCAATACTGTCAAGAAAGGCAACAAGAAAATGGGAGACTATCAACTTGCAGTCGAAGCAGGTCTAATCAAAAACAACCCAAGAGATTACGAAGAAGAATACCGTAAGTATGGGTCGTCAAAAGAATCCATCGAATACCGCTCGGAGCTTAACAAATACAATCGAGAGCAGGGTACATACGGCAACAACGATGGATTAGACGCTTCACATATTGATGGAGAAATTGTAGGCTTTGAAGATGAATCAATCAATCGTGGTCGCAGAGAGAAAAGTAGGCTCAAGAAAGACAACAAACGAAGCAACCCCCCACGTAAACCAACCGTATCATTTAGCAAAAGCCCTCGTAAGGAAAAGAAGATGGTTGCCGTATTCACATACAATGATGGCAGAACTAAAACAACGCATTTTGGTGCTAAAGGAATGTCTGATTACACCATCCATAAAGATCCAGAGAGAAAGAAGCGATACATCACCAGGCATCGTAAGAGGGAGAATTGGGATGATTACACAAGTGCAGGTTCGCTATCAAGATACATTCTATGGGGTGAACCAACACTTCGAGCGAGCAAAGATGCATACCTCAAACGGTTCAATTTGAAAGAAGTAAAATCAAACCCGCCTGAAGGCATTACGATAATGTCTGCGATATTGAGATTCGACCTTCCTAGAATTGTTCCATTGACAGTTGCAGTTGAACTACTGGAAGATGTAGGTTTTGTTCTTGACCGATGGGGCGAAGGCTACAAAGGCGGAGGATTTGCTACACTACTTGTTCCTAAATCCATCACAAAAGAGAATGTTAGAATCAAAATCCAGCAAAATTCAAAGATGGTTATGCTGTTTTCAGGACATAAGATTACAGATAACCAACAAAAGAAGATTCGTCAGCTAGTGTTTGATGCATACGAAATGAAAAGGAATCCAGCACCCGCACCGCCAAAGAATGTACGAAGGCTATCGACAGAGTTATCGAAAACTCTCATGGGTGATCTAATTCCTTTCAATTACAAAGATGCCATCAGGAAAGAGAAGGAAGCAGAAAAGAAGCGTGCAGAAGCAGAAAAGAAGCGGAAGCAAGCGAGTAAGAAAAAAGACCCAAAGAAGGATGACAAACAACAAGGCAATCAAAAGAAGGAGCAGAAACCAAAAACCAACCCTCCACCGCCAAAACAAGGTATGACTCGACTTTGGAGGGGCGACTTGGCGAATAAATACCCACTTGTTTCTAGGGGTCCAGAACCGAAACAGGAAAACACGAAGGATAGTTGGGGGAGATGGGCGCAATGGAGTTATGGAGGAAGATATTTCACGACAAACAAACAGTATGCTTTACAATACGCAAATGATCCTGGCGAGGGAACGCCAGGTGCAAAGAAAAAAGGAAACAAGACTCTGATGTACATTGACATTCCTACTGAAGTTTTGAACAAATATCGTTATGACCGAATTTACAACGGTCCTATGAAAGAACAACACGCAAAATTGGGTTCGCCCAACAATTTGAAGATGAGTTCTTTATGGCGTATGGGTAAAGTCAAACCTGAAGAAATCCCCTATCCATTTTACGACCATAGCTACGCTACTCCTGGAGATGATGTGGCCGCCAAACAAGAATACTGGATTGGTCCAGACATTGAACTATATGGGAAAGTAAAACTCGATTCCGCATGGATAGACAACCCTCCTGTATTCGCAAAGCCTGAGAGAATCTCAGGCAAGCCTGGTGGAGCATTCATTACTGAATCGGGCGTTGATGTAACAGGCAGGCACTACAAAGGAGCTATAATTTCTGCAGGGTTGAAAAGAATAGATGTTGATGGCGAACAAGAAGTTCCTAAACCTGAACCAAGAAGTAAATTTGGGCGGAGGATCAAGTTCAATATGCTAAGGCCGAAAACATTCGATATAATCGATGGTGATATCGAAAAAGGAACATGGCTGATTACTGCAGAAACTAGCGAAGGACACATTTACGTGAAAGACGACATAGTTGTGAAACCAGCATTAACATTGAAGGCATTCCCGAATAAAAAATCAGAACCGAGGCTAAGGCCAGAAACATACGGTGGCCTATCAACCTCAACCGAATGTGGAAGAATACGAATCAAGAGCAGCGGTAAAGAGCATATAGTATGGTGCCATGCAGTAGTAGGCTCACGAACAGATGAATACAAGCAAAACCCTACACACGCACCAATAGCATTATCGAAGAAGAAAACCCTCCAAAGTAAAATGCAAAAGCACAACGCCATGCAGAAATCTCCAATTCGACAAGCAACCAACGGAGCTGTTGAAGAAGCGTATCGCAGAGGCGGCATGAATAGGGTTAATCGGTTCTTCAAAATGCTAGTAGCAAAAAATCCTCCAGATGATGCAATTCTCGAAGATGCAGATTTGATGCCTGAAGGTCATCCTGTGAAGAATAAAGCCGAATCTCTCAAACGGCAAAGCAAGTCTAGTGGTATTGTGAAGCCTACTGTCGAGATGTTCAAGCAAGCTTTTGGATTCCCAAGCGAAGGTGGTAAATTCGCTGGATATGTAGTTGAAGACTTCGATTGCCGTAGGATTATGGTTCACAGAAACCGAGAATACAAGTTCGAATGGAGTATTGTACTTACCCCAGGTAAAAAATCTAAAGCAAAGATTGAACGTGAAATGAAGAAGTTTAGCACCAAGAAGGAAATGCTACCAAGTCCAAAGCGTTTATCATACGAGGTAACTGCAGCAAATGAGTACACTATTGATCGCCTAGAATCTGATAGAGTTGTAATTAGTGGACATGGAAGGGCTTTTCGAATCAAAACTAATCCCATCGGTGAGTTAGACTCGGACGGTGAAATGTACATCAACGATCACAAACCCATGAGCGCAAAAAAACAATCTTCACATTACAAGCGTGAAAAGCTGAAGGGAAAAGTCGGTAGTGATGCATTCATGTATCAGTTAGCTGAAAAGTGTCAAACCTTTGGTGAAGGGAGCGGATATGTGAAAGATGGCTACTTGTATTATCGTAAGGGTTCACCATTCAAGAACGAAGTAAGGGTTGACGGCACTATGATTGAAGGTGCTACTGCTTTTTACCACACCCACCCTGCAGCATGGGAGCCAAGTCAAACATCTCCTGAAGATTTCATGGTGTATCATGGAATGTTTACTAACTTAGGTATGACTGACTTCTTTACAGTATTTGGAGATCGCATTGATTGGTTCACATTTCCTAAAGGAGAAAAGTTCCAACCAGGAGAGATGGCAGAAATCATTGAAGATTTCGAGAATGACATAGAGGCAGTATTCAACACTAGCCAAGACGACTTCCAAGACAAAATGGGTGATAAACCATATCTTGTTCCTGAGCAAACTCGATATATCAACAAAATGCTATGTCAATGTATTCCTGAATACTTCGCCAAGTATCGATGCTATGAATTGGCTCCTAAAAGCATACTAGAAGCAGCCAAAATAAATCCTCCAATAGAAACAACACAGTATCATACTGAACATCTTGAGAAACTTGATGAAATCAAACCAGTAAAGTTAGCTCATGACGGTAATGCATCTGAAGCTTGGATTGGTAAGAAGCGATATGCGTTATCAGAACTTATTGCTGCCAGAGCAGCACGAATGGTTCACAGAAATAATCCAAGAGACCAAATCGACAGGCGAAGCAAAGATTGGGCAGTCATGGAAAGAAACGATATGAAAGACGGAATGAGTTGGAGAGAAGCAAGAAAGTTTGCCAAGATAGCAGCAAGGCGACCTCACCCTGCCAAGGAATATACTGAAAGAATGGTAGTTCTCCATCCAGACGAGTTCGTAGGTAATGGAAGCACAAGTGCAAGATACTATGGAGAGCATGATAAGATGCAGATGCTAAAATCATACGGACTCAATGACAATGCTGTTAAAGCAATCCGTGAATATCTTGCTAATTATACAGGTAAGACCTCACACTTCCACATTCTGCAAATGCTAAACTTGTACCGCAACGTGAGCAAGATTGGAGATACTGACGAAATAATCGATGATATCTGCAACATAAAGCAAACAGACGGTGTGTATTCAATACACATGGATGGACTTTCATGCGAGATACTCAAGAAACTAGTGAAAGATCGTCAAGACTTATCAAAATTAGAGAACATGGAGAAATCCAAGAAGCGTCACGGTGAACACTTCATAGCATTAGCACTTCATACAATGTATCATGCAATGTTAAGCCCACTAGACAGTCCAAGTTCAGCATTCTCTGGTATGGAACAGAATGATTACCTTTCAACAATAGCACAAAACCTCAACCGCACTCTTCAAACGGCTGAAGCAATTGCGGTGTAACATGGAAGATGAAACCATATTGACTGGTCGTGAAGCCCAACGCAGAATTGTTGATTCAGCTATTTTCGTATCTGACAGAGTTCGCTCAACTCTCGGTCCATTGGGAATGGACAAAATGCTGACTGACCGACTAGGGAATAGAACACTAACTAATGACGGAGCTTCTATTCTCAAAGCATTACCTACAACAGATCCTATTGCGTTAGAAATGATTGGCATAGCCAAAGCCCAAGAACAAAAAGCATTTGATGGAACTACAAGTGTAATTATCAAAAGTGCTGAAATGCTAAAGAATGCAGACTTACTTATCGATGAGAATGTTCACCCAACAAAAATCACCAAAGGATATCGAGAAGGCATGAACATAGCCGTTGCTGCTGCAGAGGCAAAAGCAGTTGAATATGATCCGTATGAAGCAGCAAAGAAAGTAGCAACAACAGCTATGACTGGAAAAACTGCAGGTGGTTATTCAGAACTCCTTGCAGATATCTGCGCTAAAGCAGCGAATTGTTCAAAACCGCAGAATATCAAAATCGTAGGGCTAAACGGAGACTTGAATAATACAGAACTCATAGATGGGGTCGCAGTAATCAAAGAACCCTGCTTATCAGGTATGCCAACCAAAGTCGAAGGCAGTATTCTGTTAGTGGATGAAGAACTTGGACCTCCTATGGCAAACATGAGTCTTACAGATCCAAGCAAAATCGCTGAAATAGCAAAAGTCCAGGAGCAATACATCAAAGAGAGAATTGCATACATTCTAGAATTAGATGTAAAGGCAGTATTCTGTCAAAAGGGAATTGACTCAAGGGCACAACAAGCATTCCGCAGAGAAGGCATCATGGCTTTTCGTAATATCAAGAAGGGCGATATTCACAGATTGGCAACTTCAACAGGAGCTAGTATCGTTGAAGATTTAGCAGACATTCGAGAAGACGACATTGGAAGTGGTAAAGTCGAGTTCATAGAGAACATGAGCAAATCATACACTAAGGTTGAGGGTACAGTAAGCGGTGCTGCTAGTATCATACTGCCTTGTCCTACTGAACAGACACTACAAGAAATAAGTCGTGCGTTAGAAGATGCTATTGGTGTAGCATGGATCGTTGCAAACGAACCTAAACTTGTAACAGGTGCGGGTACTATCCAAACACAAATGTATCAGGCTATTGTGAATTCAGAACCAATGAAAGACAGTAAAGCTGAAGCAGCCAAGCAAGCTTTTGCGAAGTCATTACTTATCATTCCTAAAACTCTAGCAGAATCAGCAGGTATGGACATTATGGATTCTATGCATGAACTATTAACTGGCAAAGATTTAGGAATCAACGCATTAGAGGGTAGTGTGTCGAGTATGTCAGTTGTTGAACCCCTAGAAATCGTCAAGAGCGCATTACAATCTGCTACGGAGTGTGTAGTGGGCTTATTGCGTACAGATGAAATCGTATTGTCTAGGCCAATTCAAGAACTGTTCGAAGATTACTGAGGTGAAAGAATGGAATTTACATTAGCTTGTACATACGAAAAAATGTTGCCAGATGAAATGTGTGATAGAATAATTAATGCTGCAGAACAAGGAAAACAAGGGGTCGATATGAAATCGACTGTAAAAGAGGCCACAGAAAAGGCAACAAATGAGTTAGGAAAGATTTTGAAAGCACAAGGAAAAGGCGAGGAAGGTAAACTTTTACAAGAAGGCCTCAACAAAGATTACAGAAATGTCCTAAAATGGGATTTACCTAGATGCAAAGAAACAGAAGACATTTACCAACAAGTTATACATTTCATGAACCTAGCAAACAAAGATAAATGGAACTACGACATAGCAGGGGTGGAAACATTACAAGTGCTACGCTATCCAACAGGAGGGCACTATGAATGGCACATGGATGCGGGTACAGATCATGACGAAGTGTATCAAAGAAAACTATCAATGACCGCTTACGTGAATTCTCCAGATACCGACTACGAAGGCGGTGAACTGTTAATCAACACAGGACATATCGATTTAGAGGTAAGCGGAATGAAAAAAGGTGGCGCTTGCTTCTTTACCTCTTTTTGCCTTCACAAAGTCAAGCCTGTAACGAAAGGAGTAAGATGGGTGCTGGTAGCTTGGTTTAGAGGACCACCGCTACGCTAAGGCATATACATCGAATCATCAACCCTCTTATTTGGAAGAGGAACTGGTGAATGCAATTGCCAGTCTCCGTCAGCCTGGAATGCAAAGTAGTAACGATTTGCTTTCAACCAGGGCATCCATTCAATTAATTCAGTCATATTCTGCGATTTCAAGTAATCTGGCCGATCACGCATGAAGAATACCATAGATGTGTTACATTGTGAAAGAGTCTGCTGATGTATGTCCTGTAATCTTTGAGCTAGGAAAACTCCGTGTATGTCCTTACCTGCCCCAGTAGTGGCTAGTCGCTCCAATCCCTCATGATATCCCATCTTTGCAGCGTAAAGCTGAACTTCGTCAACAAACACCACAAACGGAGTCGTCTTGTGAGATGCTAATTCCCTGTATCGAAATAATAATTGCACAATCTCAGTCAAGTGTTGTTTCCTACCTGCATCTCCTGGCGGGCGATATATGATTCTCTTGTCTTTGTTATCAATATGATATTGTAAATCAGAAATACTCTTGGCTAGAAAACCATGAGGTAACAATGAATCATCATGCTTTGTATCGACAAAGATACTTACTGGTCGTTTTCTATTATCGAAAATCGTTTCATCTCTAAACAACGTGAGAGCCGCAGTAGTTTTACCATACTTTGTTTGTCCAGACATTACTAAGTGTCCTTCCTTAATCCCTAAACGGATTGGATTCATCGATTTAACGATCTTAGCAGGGGCAGATGCAGGTTCCAGATAAAATCACCTCGCTCTTTTTGCTTTCCGTGTACGTGAGCGGGTGCGTCTTGAGTCCTTACCATTGAGCTTTTCTTTCAAGTTTTGAGTTCCAAGTGTAGCGGTAAGCTCTAGTAAAGTGATGATAAGATTTGTTACTGAACGGTTTTCTTCCTCCGCCTGTCTTGCTATTGTTTCGTATAAATCATCAGGTATTCTCAGGGAGAATTGCCGACTCGCCATGAATGGGCCAAGGTGAGTAGCCATATCACAATTGCCCTCTTTGTGAGTGCTAATGGGTGAGTTTGGGTTGCATTTGATATACATTCAACCACAATTCCTTCATAACCATGACATCATTCCCCTTATCCAATGGCGCTTGGAGAACTGGTGTTGGTGAATCCCCCTAAAGGGAGAAAATCTCGCAGAACCAGCCCAGGTCGAAAAACCAAGAAAACCACCACAAGGGGGAAAAAACACATGGCAAGAACAAAGAGAAAATCTGTCCGAAGAAAAAGCACGAAAGCACGCAGAAGCCCTGCACGCAGAACAAAAAGAACAGCAGCTAAGAGAAAGCCAGCACGTAAAGGCTCCAAAGCCAAGAGAAGTGCTGCAGCTAAGAAAGCTGCTGCAACCAGGCGAAGAAATGCAGCCAAGAGAAGTGCTGCAGCTAAGAAAGCCGCTCGTACAAGAAAAAGAAATGCTTCTAGAAGATCCTCTTCAGCCAAGCGTGGTGCATCCAAGCGTCGTACTACTCGCAGAAAAACCTACAAGAGAAAACCTTCCAGAACCACAAAGAGAAGATCCTCTAGTGCTAAGAGAAGTGCTGCAGCAAGAAAAGGCTGGAGAACTCGCAGAAGAGGCGGCTCATCTAAGAGAAGAACTGCTCGCAGAAAACCTGCACGCAGAACTCGCAGAAAGTCCAGAAGAAGCTCTCGAAGAAGATCTGCACGCAGAATGCCTAAGATGAAGGGATTCGGCAAAGGTCTAGTTCAGAAATTCACAGCAGCAATGACAAACTTTGGTCCAATGTTGAGCCTTGGAGCTTTAGCAGCGGTATCATTCGGTGTTTACTCGATTGGTCGTGGAGTCCTAATGTCTCCAAGACTATCTAGTGTAACTGGATTCGTCAACAACCTACCAATGGATGCTCAAACCCTATTGAGTGCTGGTCTAACCGCTGGATTCGCAGCAGTAACCTTTGAAATGATGAGAAGATACAAACTCATCAGCACAAAGACCGCAACCGCAGCTAACTTCGCTGTTGCTGGTGCCGCTGGATATACAGTATTGACAAGCCTACAACTAATGGGTATTGGAAACTCCTTCCAGAAGATCTCCAGCGGAAAGTTCGCTAACATGCTACCAACTGCAGGTCTAGGTCGTCTAGGTCTTGGCGGAATGCACCAAAACAACATGAGTGGTTATCACAACAACATGGCTGGTGCCCACAACAACATGGGCCAAATGGCATTGCAACAAGGTCAAGCAACTAACCAACTTACACAACAAGTCGGTAACAGTGGCGTATTCGGTACTCGCAGAAGACTAGCAGGCACAAGAGTAAACCTGTTCTGAGTTCGCTCCGATTAGGGGGCGTTCTCAATGGCAGGTAAGCGACGGCAAGCAAAGCGCAGAAAGCGCAGACGCAAGACTGGATCTAAACCACAAGCTGAACAACCAGAATCGAAGAAAGGCAAAAGCCGACTTCGAAAAGGGCTTGGAGCTGTGTTAGGATTTGGCAAAACCAAAGGCAAGGCAGGTGCCATTAGTGTTCGAGATGGAACACTAAAGATGGCAACTAACCTGCCTGCCTTTGGCAAAGCGGCTGGAACTCTTGTACTAGCAGGTGGTATTTACAGCATAGGTAGTGCAGCGGTAACTGGATTATACAGCGCAACTATTCCACGTGGAGCGCCAGGTCTAGATCAAACTATTCAAACTAAACTGAATGATACTGATTTAGGATTGGTTCTTCAATCGGTTGGTATGGTAGCTGCAGGTAAAATTGGAGCCTCATACCTAAGTAGTGGCAAAATGATTACTAAACAAACTGCTGACACTATGCTTGCTATGCTATACGGGATTGTAACTTATCGTGCTTTGACAGGACTACGATACATGAACATCGGTTCGAAGATGCAATACCTGGCAGATGGAAGATTAGCCTACGCTATGAGTCCAAGAGTCGGTCCAACTATGAACCTACCATCGAATGTCCAGGACATGAGCCAAGCTTTCAATCAGGAATCCTACGGTTACACGTTAAACAGAGACTTTGAGGATAGAATCGCACAAGAGCATAACATCAAGAGTGCTTTGTTTACACAGCAGTAGGGGAGAAAATAATGCACCACGAACAATTAATGAGAGGGCTTGGAACTAACCTGATTCGTTTGGAAGAACAAAACCAGAACTTAGGCGGAACGACTGGACAAGGTATCGCTATCGGTACTGCAGTAGGTGGAACTATCCTCCTATCATACGCTGCTTTTACAGTAGTTGATTCGTTACTCAAAAACAAAGTTCTAGGATTCGATAATAGATTAGGTACTGCAAAGATGGCAAAGAGATCAGCTATGCTTGGTGCCGCAATCGGTTTCCTACCTGCTTTGTTTTACGGTGGAATTACTGCAGCAGCAGTAATGGCACCAGGAGAAAAGCAGGGTGTTAGGCAATGAGTTCGATGTCAGAAGGAATCGTAAGTGGCATCAAAATAGGCGGTGTAATATGTCTCATCGGTGGCGGTTTAGCCACGTTGGCCCGAATGAAAAACAAAGTTGTTTTCAAAGGCAGAGTTATGCGTGACAAAGATGCAAATATCCCATACAGGGGTGAAGAAGTTGGTCCTCTGACTGTCGTTGCATATCCTACAAACAAAGTGATACCAACATCAATCTTTAACCGCCCACATGGAATTGCATTACCCGCTGGTAGCAACATGGCGAGAAGCAACAATGACGGCAGATGGTCAATTACAATGCCCTGGAGAAACAGTCATTATGGTGTCCAAACATACCTTCCGATTCCTTACGAACATGCAGAACCAGGAAAAGTTAAGGTACAAACCAAACAGTATCAAAGAGAGACTTTACCTACTTTCAATTTCCGTGATGAAACAGATCCACTTTTTGCATTAAGTCCTGGAAATAAACTAATACAAAATATCCCAATTACTGTTTCCTACGAATCGTATGCAAACACCGTACCCAATTCCAATGATTGAATCAAGGTTCGAACATAACGGGGCCAGAGCCTTCCTCGTCATCTTCATCATCTGTGTATCTGCGAAGTTGTTCAACCCAAGCTTCCTGTTCAGCTATTACTGAATTAGTATGTCCAGTCCTAGCCATGAATCCGCCAATCTCTGATGTTGGGCCTATGATAAAATTATCTTGCCCATCGCTTACAACCATGATCGTGTCTGGAACTATTGTTCCGTGAGGAAGCATCAGCCATATTTCCCTCCCAATATCTTCAGGTTGCCATCCATTTTCAGGAATTGGTGTTGGTTCTGGTACTTTCCAGTCAGCATCGATACAATCAGATTCGGTATGGTCGCTCATAACGTGAGCGAAATGTTTCATCCATTTAGTGATTAAGTAAGAACAACATCTGATTCATGTACGATTGAACCAATTCTGCTTGTTCCTTGACTTCTTCCATTGACATTACTTCTCCGCATTCAAGATCGTAAGGAATATCTTTTTGACATTCAAGCAACCAATCTAAATCTTCTATTGCTTGCTTCGCAAGTTCTGTGAGCTGTTTGTTTTTCCTCTTAGCAACCGCCTTAGTCCTACCATCATAGTTGCCTCTTGTATGAGTTATTGGTCTAAGCATATCTTCCGCTAGATTAAGAAGCACGATAACCCTTCCCCTCAATTTTTTTCATTTTCGAGGTTTTCGTCAGTATTCCTATATCGATATCCACAAGTCGTACATGGGTCGGTAGGCACATTGAACACATCAAAGCATCTAGGGCATTTCCAACTAATGATCATCGCCCCATTGAACTTCTTTACCCATACTAGAGGGGTATTTGTCCTTCCAGGGGAATTGCCTACACAATGTAAACAACATCTCCAGGCTAATCCTCAAAGATTCATTTTCGGTATTCTTACCTACTTCTTTGTGTAACCTTTCTGTTAGCTCTGCAGCAACACGTGGCCCTAGATATTCGCTAATAATTTTTGTAATCTGTTGTGCTTCACTATCACTTGTTGGCATATCAATCCCTCAATTGCGATTTTAATTTCTCTTGGTTTGCTCTTCTTCGAGCCAGTTCATCAGACTCATCCTGAAGCTTTTTGTTGAGAGCTTCGTATGCAAGCGTGCGTAAGGCCGTTGCCATTGGCAATCCCGTAGTCTCTGCATACGATCTAAACTTAGCAGCCATTTCACCTTTGAGTCGAACCTTGACTTCGGTTGCTCCTGGCTCTGGCATATTAACGGGGAAGTGTCTTAGCCGTATGAGTATAACCCCCGCCACACGGACTATCTCGCACCTTTACGCCCCATAAGGTGCTACATAGTGCTTTTGAGGCCGCAACTCTTCATATATGGAACTACATTCCCCCCAAATAACAGCGCCCAAGAACGGGCAACAAAAAACAATGAGGAATAAAAATGCAATGGAAAGTATATTTTGACAGACCGCAAGCTACCATCCTGGACTATCTAGACCAGGTTGACGGATTTATAGCATACGCTTACCCTAACTGGGGATCATCGAATCGTGGCGTATGGGCAAAAGGTGAATTTGGCCGTGGAACCCTACGTGCAGATCACTTTAGTATTCTAGACACCCAAGGTGTCTGGCAAGTGCCTAACTCAGCTATTGGAACATCTGGTACACTATCAGCTACTTCATCCAGCAAAGGATGGATCGACAAGTGTCTCGACTTTAAGACCCTTGAAGAGCTATATGTGTTAATCACAGGGATGCAATATGGAGTCTCGCCCCTGAATGTGGTCGAACACCAGTGGGCTATCGCTGGAATTACCACTCCATGTATCGAAAATCAAATTCTAAGTGTCCTTGAAGAGCCTTTCATATACTATGAAGAGCCACTTGTGATTGAACCTGAAAAGACAATCGCATGGAATCTAAGAATTAAGACTGACCAAGGAAGCTTGACTGCAGAAAAACTCAGAGTTATCGGCCTAGTTGTCGGACAACATCATGAGCTTATCCAACAGACTACAAGCAGCGGAGAATTGAACTGAGCCTCTTCGGAGATCCTCACCTTACACAAATCAGGAGGAATAAGAAATGGCAGGAACAACAGGAAATATTCAAGAAGCATCCACAGTCGGTGGATATGAGCTAGGAGTAGGCAGCAAACCAAGAGAACTTCTATTTGTTGCTAACGGATTCATCCCAGGAGACCTTCAGACCCATGCATACGTGGCGGGTTCTGGAGCTATTTCATCAGGAGTCGCAAGTTTTAGAATCACCACAGCTGGTGATCACAACGCTAACGCAACCAATCTAGCAATCGCACCAACCGCACAAACAAACATCACAGTTAATGGAGAAACATTGTCATATTCTGCACCAGCAGGTACAGCGACAACAACAGGTTCCCCAGCAGGTGCATCTGGAGCTACTTCAATAACAGCAATTTCAAACGCAGGTAACATCATTGTCCACGATGGAAATGCAGCAGTCGCAGGCGTGTTTACTATTGACTTGAATGAAACAGATGCAGCAGGCACAATGTTGCCTCTGGTGTCATCGGTATCATTCGGAGCAGGTTCACTAGTTATGGGTGCAGACGCAGACACCATTCACGGTGCTTTCGTATTCGGAAGCGGTCAAGATGGCGGAGATTTGAACATTCTAGATGCAACAGTTTCAATGTCTGTCGATACTGGCGGAAACGAAGCAGCAACAAACACATTCGAAGATCTAACCCTAGGTGATATGACTGATACAGCAGCAGGCGCAATGGCAATGAATTGCGCTGTTACAGGCATTAGTGGTGGAACAGTTCACTTCGTAGCACAAAGCGGTCATGGCGATTACAGCACAGACGCAGCTGGCAGCGACTTCTTCAGACTGAGCATCAGAGCTTTAGCGCATCCAAAGGGCGGAATTTGATACTATTCACTACCTTCTTTTTCCCGCAATGATCCTTCGGGAGAGCGGGGATTGGTAGTGATTAACTCAACAGGAGGCTCAAAAGATGGCAGGTATCGGATATCCAGGTGGCAGAACTGGCTACGCAGGTATGCATGATAATGATGCATTACGTGGAACCAGGTATGGCGGAATGGGTTATGCTGGTGGCAGAACTGGCATGATGGCACAGACTGACAATGACGCACTTCGAGGACTAGGCAACTCAAACAATCTCTCACCAAACCTCCTTATGGGCGGTATGGGCATGGGTGGAATGTTTTTGCTTGCTGGCCTTGGTATGCTCTTACTACTGAGGAAGTGATGAAGAATGGGTCAGCTGAATGTGTTTGGTGGCGGAGTTGGCGGTGCGCCTACTCCATACGCTAGACCAGGCATGGGTCGTGTTTATCGCTCGGGATTGGGTGGAGATCAGTTCTTCACTTCCAATCAAGGTGTCAATGTTGTATTTGCGTTAGCAGGCGTTGTTGTTGGAGCTATGGTTCTAGACAACTATCGTGGCAGAAACCAAATCATCAGAGAATTGAGAAACACCACTAGGCCAATTGCAAAGCAAACCAACAAACTTCTCTCAATGGTAGGTGGTAACTGATGGTATTGACTCCAGAATCATTTACTCAACAAACTGTAAGCAACCAAGCCGCTAACATGGCTCCGCTAGCAGATGAGATCCTTCAGCAACAGCAAGGAGGAATGGGATTCTTTCACAGGCAACCAGCAAACAACTATCCACATAACATTCAGTACGCTAACAACGCATACAACACCAATAGACCCACAGGAACAGGCGTTCGCAGGTTCTTTGGTAATCTAGGCGGCACTTCGAATTACAGTTTCATTACTGGTGCTGCAGGTGTCGCTTTCGTTGCGTTAGCTCTCAAGGAAGGGCTTACAGATAAGAAAACCATGTGTCTTGGTACTTTCATAGCAGGTTGGCTATCAGCAGGTGCAGCATACAAAACTCCAGACATAATCAATCTATGAGGTGATTAAGAAAGAAGAAAACAATTCCCCCAATTTACACACAACAAGGGGAGGTAAAGATAATGGCATACGTTAATTTTGGAAGAAGCGCAACGACCCGAGGGTACAACCCAACGGAGAATATACTGAAACCTGGGCATTTGATTAAGCTTTACGGAGACTATTTCATGGTCGATTCCGTTGAGCCTGTATCATATACCATCAAGGTAACAGCGAACGGAAACACAGCAGGTACAGAAGTAGGTAATGGCTACGATTCTGGATTCTTTGAAGATCCAGACTTGGAACCATACAGAAACCACCTACTATGTGTTGTACCTTCGGTTTACAGACAACCGAAGTTCATCTCAAGAGATGGTTCATACAACGCAGTAGGTTTCCCTAATGATACAACTGAACTGACATTAAGTGCAGGTTTGAAAACTGTCGGTGCAGCACAGAGAACTCACGTAGGGGATATCTCTGGTAAAGTGTTCTTGCAACACCCCGCAGGTGTACCAAGGTGGTCCGTTGACGAAGCTCCTGGTGATGATAAAACAGGATATATTGATGCAAGCATCTCTCCAGCAGACGATCCGAACTGGAACTTTGCAGTATGGATTTTACCAGGCGAAAATTCACTTCCACAATGGAGATTTTTAGCCGACGCAGGCGAAACATTGTACACGCCTGCCATACATCTCGAAGGTTTCAAAGCAAGAATTGTTAAGTTGTCTCAAGGACAAGTCAGCCAAATTCAAGCTTCGAACGGAGGAAAGCTAGTTTACAAGTTAATCGCACCGTTTGGGCTACCGACTTCAGGAACAATGGCTGCTGATTATTCGGCTTGATGCGGTCACGGATAGGTGATCGTAAATGAGCGGAATAAAAGGCATAACTTTGACAGCAGCAGGTACGGGATATACTTCAGTTCCGACTGTTACCATTGCTTCAGGTTTAGTTTTGAATATCAAAGTTCGAGAAAACAAATCCTCACGTAATGTTCAGTCATTTGCTGGCTCAAACTTTGCTAATCATACAGGAACCGTAAAGAATGCAACAAACGCTACCACAGTTCTTCTTAGAGAGGGTGCATCAACGACAGATGATGCATACAATGGTAGTTCAATGTACGTGTATGAAGGTACAGGTGCAGGGCAAATATTGTTAATCAGCGATTATGTGGGTTCTAGCAAAACTTTGACGACTAGCACAGCATCTCCAGTCCTTGATGCAACTAGCAAATACTACATCGGTCCAACATTAACAATTTCTGGCGGAGGCGGTTCTGGAGCTACTGCTGCAGCTATCGCTAATGAAGATGGTTCAATCGCAAGTATAGTAGTAGTAAACCAAGGAAGCGGTTATACAAGCACTCCCTCGGTATCTTTCGCAGGCCAAGGAAGATTACTTGTCGAAGGAGGTTCTTTCCAAACAACCAGTAACCCTGAAGTTTTAGTGGAAATTTCTGAAGGAGCAGGTGCTACTGCAGAAGCAAAACTTGTAGGAACTGGTATTAATGAATTCAGTATTGTTGAAGCAGGTGGTAACTTTGACAATGTTCCAGATGTTGAAATCATATCTGTGAATGGTGAAGGGAGCGGTGCAACAGCAGCCGTTACGCTTTCAACAAAAGCGATATCTGGAATGACCGTTACAAACGCAGGTAGTGGCTACACAGCAGTACCGTTGGTGAGAATCGTACCAAAAGGAACAGATCTAATTACAACAGGTACAGGTGGCGCAAATGAAGTCGATGCACCACAAATAACTGTTACACTAGCCCCAACAGAAGTTGACAGCATTAAGATGACAAATTTTGGCGGAGGTTACAGAGAGCCTCCAGCAGTAACGCTTTCTGGCGGTGTAGGTAGCGGAGCTACTGCGAGAGCCGTGTTGAAGGACAACAACATCAATGCTCGAATAAAAGGAGAAGCACCGTTGAAGTTAGTAAAGCCTCCAAAGGCGAATGTCATAACTGCATTGACTCCATTCCCATCATTTAGCGGGGGTAGGAGACAAGCAATGAAGCAAAACTACTCCACAGGTTCACTAGTCATGCTAAAGGACGGCCTTTACAGGGTAACTGGAGCAGAACAAATCATTTATCAGCTGAACCTTGGTTTAGAACTTGAAATCGTAACTGCTTCAGCTTCTCAACCAACCGTAAAAGTCGTTGATGGCGATTTCGATGTGACCTCAACAAATGCCATTTCTAGTGTAACTATTCCAGCAGGTACAGTCCTTGTGTTTGGAGATGAAGGTAGCGCACAAGAAACTGTTAAACTCAAAGGTGATGCTACATTCTCAGCAACAGCTCCTACCACGCCAATTGAACTAGTTGATGCTGGCACAGCAGATACCGCAATCACTACCGCAACAGTAATTTCTCTATCTGGTACATTCGGGGCTGGTACAACAGTTACAGCCATGTATATTCCAGGACACAGAGGAAACTCAAGTTTAGTCGGAGTATCAAGTTTGAAATCCTTTAGCGATATTGAACCTGGTATGGGATCAACAATGAATGGCGGTGAGAAAAATTTCTATCATCTTGCAGTTGGTATTGGATCACAACCCAAGTTTATTTCTGCAAAAGGAGATTTTAATGGTGTAGGATTTAGCGATGTGACAACAAGCTTCTCTAGTGCCGTAGGTTCGGGCGGAGGAAGTATAGTTGTGGAAGGGCAAGGAAACCCTACCCAAACATCAGCCGCCTACATTAGCCAAAAGCAAGGTAGCGTTACAGCGACTATGCCAGGTGCAGGTTCAATCACACTCAGCTCACGACACCAT
>TARA_B100001778_G_scaffold92184_1_pt1 | contig 45393 bp, 42 predicted proteins | sample TARA_B100001778 | Tara Oceans TARA_B100001778 (sample SAMEA2623826) | marine metagenome | biome: marine biome (ENVO:00000447); feature: deep chlorophyll maximum layer (ENVO:xxxxxxxx); material: "saline water (ENVO:00002010), including plankton (ENVO:xxxxxxxx)" | depth 40 m
ACGCTGTAAAAACTTTACCTAAATTTAGTGGACTTGATGAAAGTGGTGCGGTGACATCTACTTTCAGTTCTCCAAGCCGGTTAACTGGAAGTGATGTTGACGACAGAATTGTGAGACTTGCTCACACAAATGATCCGGGAGGTTCTGGGCATTTAGCAGGAGGATTTACTCAGCAAACATCATTGAGTCAGATACCATTTTTACATTTAGAACATAGAGTAGATACTCATAGTAAAATTTATCCAGATAGCGAATTGGGTGATGCTTTAAAGGATAGTTGGGGAGGTTCTTCCATAATGAGTTTAGATGGAATATTTTCTCCAATATCTTTTTATCCTACTCATACCAAAAGTACATATAGTATATCTAAATATAATGAGAATTCATGTCCTATTTGTCATGGAAATAAAAAAATAGTTAGAACATATAAAAAATATAAATCATCAGCGAACACCAGCTCAGAATACAGCAGCGTACACTACTATTGTGATAGTTGTGTAAAACCTTATGAAAAATTAAATGCACAAGCATATGGGTCTACAACTACAACATCAGAAGATGGAAAGCTATGGCCTCCATATGTTATAACAACAGGCAACGGCTTGGAAGAGCTAAGAAAATTCAACGCATTCATGTATCAAAAAATACAAAGAAAGAATAAAACAGATAGATTAGGATTATCTTTAAATATACCGATCAACATTACTACATTACAGCCTATAGTAATGCCACAACACGAATTCAAAAACGCAAATGCTCAAAATTATTCAGGAGCACATCCCGATAATGCTCATCCAGCACTAAAAATAGCTGAAAAGGATAGAAGTTTTGTAGACAAAGGAAGAAATAGTATTTCTATAGTTGGTCGAGGATCTATATATAAAGATATTATGGGGGCGGGATTTAATGCTTCTAATAATATATCTCAACCAGGAGGCAAAAGTAGTGTCGACGCTGGTATAAGAAATTATGATTATGATTATTTAGATAGTAGATTTATAGACAGATTTTCTGGAACACATTATGGCAAATTAAAAGACCAAAAGCCTGAACAAAATATGAGATTTGTAGGAATAAGAGGTCCTATGATGTTGCATGGTTGGGGCTATGATAGCGAGGGATATCCAGTACCCAATGCTTGCGATGAACCTTTTGATATTGATCAGTATGGTAGACCTAAAAGATTTAAAAGAGTTAGGAGTGTAAATAGCACTTCAAGTTTTTATAAAAACCTAAGCATAGGAGAGCCTTTTGTGACGCAGGAAAACGGAGGTGTATCTGTAGAAACAGCAAAATTACAAAACATAAAACTACAAAACGATACAGAGATTTCTAGAGGAGGTCTGCAAGAAGATATTACGCAAAATACAGAGGTGTGGAAGGTAACCTATTACGACGACATGTCTGACTCAGGAGGTTATCATGCAGGGACTACTGATGACCCTGAAGGCTATTGTGGTTCTATAATTAGTAAAACACAAAAATACATAAATAGTACTTGGACCAAAAAGATTAAGTTAAAACAATTTTATCTTAATTGGGCAGAACGTCCTGACTTATGGCCGGTTGGTCCGGTAGATTTGAGATGGGATGCCGATCGTCAAGTTTGGGCTCAGCCTTCTCCTAAAGTATACAAAGATGTTTATATTACATTAGAAGAAGACATGGTGAAAGACCCAGATTTAGATGAAACATTTGCAGCAAGAGGTTTCTATGATGATGTTAGTTATTCCAATAATGCTTTAGCAGATAATTTAAGAAAACTGGTTTATGTTAAAGATAGGGCAGGATACACTGCTCCTAGAGGAGCTAAACTTTATTGTAGATATGACACTGATACAGGCTATTATGAGCCCATAGCTAAACAACAATTTATTGTTTATGGAACCATAGCTTCTGGTACAACCACAGCAACAATTAAAATGAGTTATGTACAAGGAAAAAAGAGAGGAGATACTTCTCCCACAATGTCTGTGTCTTTTAAAAATCCTTTAGGTTTCTCTACTACATCAGCAGGAGTAGGTATGTTTTCTTATATTGACGGATATTGGACACTTATATCAATTTCGTAAGGAATTAAATAGATGTATGGATCAAATCAAGATTCTGGATGTAGCATATACAATAAATCTTTCTTAAACGATCTTCAGACATATCGCGTAGAATATGAAAATTTGAGTTCAAATAAAATTCAGATTATATATGACGACGGTATGGATCCAACAGTTGATGTAAGTTCTAAAACATTCGATATAGAGATCAACATGTCTGGATTGAATACTATTATTTCCGAGACAGAAGATCTTTATGATGATAGTTCCGAACAAAGACATGTCACAGGTATGTGGTATCCTGCTTTTATTACTGTAGACCAAAGCGATCAAAATAAAAAAGGCATTATTGATAAAATAGATTTTAAAGAACCTTCTTTGGGTATTAATAGTTTTATAAAATTTGTTGGTAAATTTAATTCTTGGACAACTAAAGACACAAACGGTAGTGAAGTAGACCGAAACATGGAATCTGATTGGAGGCTTACAAATAAATACAATAATTTTATGCCTCAGCACGGTATTTTATGTTGGTATAAGAAAAGCATGCCAACAGGTTTAGTGTTTAGAGATATGCCAATAGGTTCTATTTTTTATCCTTACGGACAGCCTGATACAGGATTAGCAATCGCATCAGGACATTTTTATCAGAAAACAGATCATAGAACAGCTAAAGATTTAGGAGTAGATAGGTCACAAATAGACGGCACAAATATTACATTTACAGAAGATCAAGAACTTATTAATTTTTTAGGACATATTAGAGGGTCTGGAGATAATAATTTTCCTTACCAAGTTAAAGGACAAAGTTCTATTGAAGCAGACTTTGCTCACAGAGGTTGGAATCTTCCAAGCTTTTTTGACAATAATGTAGACTCTATATATATACCTGATGGAGAAGCCTTTGCTTTTTATGATAATCAAGTAGACAGAGACAGAACACAGCTAAGATCTTTGCCTAGTTTTTCTTACCTGTCACCATCTTTGCATAATATTTATCGTGAAGTTTTTCATGCTTTGTATCCATATGATAGAGAAGATGTTAAAGAGGCAGAGGCAACAGCTGTTGATATTATCAAAGACGCATATAACATTACTTATGGTTATGGTCAAATGACAGAACGTGAGGCTAGAGCTTTTAATCTTTTATGTAATTTTTTAAGCACAGCTCCTCAAATAGATAGAGTTACTATTAATAGTTATAGCGATGTTTATAATAAAATCTATCCACTTATCTGGAGTTTTATACATGAAGGAGCCATTCTTTCAGGCGCTTCTGATCAATTTAGTGCTATAGCAAAACTTATTCGTAAGATTATCAACATAGCTAGTGATAGTCAATATGTAAAAATTAATAATACATCTCCTGAAAGTGCTGTAGACAATCCCATCTCTTTATTTCATAGAATAACAAGTAAATATGCTCCAGAATTAACACTACAGCCTAATGAGGATACTAATTTAGTATATGTGGATACTATTGAAGGTAGTCTTATACATTATACTTTTAGTAATATAGCTAGTACATATTATGATCCAGAAACTAACGATATTGATAATACATTATATAATAATTACGAAATCAGCCTTAGCTCTGTAGATTCAAGTAAATTTCTATCTTACTCTACAGATTTTACTAGCTCAGGAACCGAAGCTCAGATACTCGGAGCCGAAGGAGATAGATCTACTAATAAAACCTTATATTATGCTGACGCAGGAATACCTGCTAAATATGACACTGTATTATATTTAGGTAGTGGCTATCTACATACGGGTGTGTCTATTCCAGAAAATTTGCGAAATTACAGTGAAGGATCAAGTTATTCAACCAGTTATGACGATACCACTTTTAAAGATCCAATAGGTCCAGACTTTGATACTCAATATAGTTGGAAAATTAAAAAAGGCCCTTATGGTCTTAGGTTTCATAATCTAGATAGTGTTAGCGTGTTCGGTACTCCATTTAGGTTTGGAACTTATAATAACAGTAATGATGCTGAGCCTGGCTTTGCTATGTATGCATCAGGATGTCAAACAGAAAGGAACTGGGTCGATAGTTTGCCCGGATTCCCCGAAGGAGGATATCTTTCCAGTTGTGCAGGTAATGAGGATTTATCAACATGGGAGATTGAGTGTACAAGAAACGTAGGAGCTTTTAGTCAAGTAGACAGAGTGATATTTACTACTCATTATAATTATCTACTTGATGCTGATTTGTCTAATAATTATCAGGGAGATGATGGAATTATACAATTTCGCAAAATAAATTGTGGAATAGCTAATAGTATCGGTTTTGATAAAGCTGGAATAGTGTGGCTAATAGATACTCCTCATTTTATTAATATAGGAGATATAAGTTTTAACGACGGAGGTAATAGTGAGTGCTTGCGAGCCAAAGACGTAAAACTTTTTATAGATGCTAGTGGTCAAAACGATCAATTATTTAAACAGGCAGTGGTTAAAGATTTAAACTTACAGTTAACTTATAAACCAGGAAATACAACAGTTGGATTATATTCGCTAAATATTTCTCATCTTAGAAGTTACTGTTATCCTAATTGTGCGTCAACTTATGAAGAAAAAGTATTTAGAAAAAAACCACTGTGGCTAACAGATCCAGATGACTTGGATGTTCTTTATACTAGGGGACATAATTTAACTAGAGGAGATATTATTGCGTATGAAGTAGATGAAAATGGTTCTACGACATCAAATAGTACAGAATTTACTTGGCATAATGATTCAGATAAAGTTGCTGTTGATGTGCCAGTTTATCCGTATGGAGATTATAACAACAGGTCAGCAATTCTTGGAAATACCATGATACCTGATCATATTCCTGGTGGAGCAGCATTTTTTTTAGATAAAAGAAATCCTGTTTTAGACCCTACGGGTATTTTTTGTTATAGAGAAAACTTACCCATAACAGGAAATGAAATACTTTTAGATAAAGGTCTATTTTTGCCAAATTTAGGCTTTGTTTATCCTGAACATTATGCTTTTATAGATAATAGATCTTATGCTTTAGAAGATCGAACAGAAAAATACAGAACTCATATTTTTGACGGCAGAGGTTTTTATGATTTGCGACCTAATGCTACATATTATTCCTCAAGTCTAGCTGGTCCAAGCGGCGAAAAAGCGTATCTTAATACTATAAAAAGTAGTATTTATATAAATCCAGAAAAATATGTAGATGCAAGGACTTTTGGAGGAGGAGACAACAGGCGCAAGGCAGATTTGTATGGCTATAAAGAAGGTAGTTGGCCCCCAGCCAAAGATGCATCTATGTATTTAAGAGGCAACTCTACATCTTCTGGTTATGACGAAGAACTATCTACAGGAGAACTTGAAGAGAGTTACGATCTTTATGAATCAGAATCTTTGGAAAAGCTAATCAAAAATATTGAAGTAAATTTAAATTTCCTTAACTATCAGAATCCACAAAATTTAAGATTTATACTAGAAATGTATCATGGAGAAGAAGAGACACCATATCAAAATACATATAGTATGATAGATCAAGGGACGGTAGAATCCACACCTGCTATGCAAAAATATATAACAGACCTAGAGAAAATACATGCTTTTGGCAAGATATGTTTGCTTAATTTAGAATCTATTAAAAACTATCAACCTAATTATGTGTTAAGGTTTTCAGATTTTTACAATAAATACACTATGGGACAGACTAGAGAAAAATATAATAGTGAAGCCTCCATTGGGATGGAAATGCCACATCAGTCTACTAGTTCTAATTTACTAGATCATAACAACGAAGAAAAGCTGCCTCCCACGCTGTGTGCTAGCAGTCGACTGGGAGACACTTGGGCAGGTTCAGAAGGTGCTGATGGAGGCTATCCATATATTAGTCTAGAAGGTCTAGATAACAGTTATCTTGTTATGATTAATGCTATTAAAAATAATAGTAAGCTAAACAGCAAATTTTCTTTAAGTAAATTTAGAGGTAAAAAATTAGGCAGCTTAAAAGCTAAACTAAGAGTAGATGTTCTGAATCCATTTGATTATAGAACTACTATTATGGATAATCTACTATCTAATGATATTTTATCTAATTTAAAAAGCACCGATAAAAGAACAACATCTAATACTATAAATAATAGTTTATGTAACTGGGAGTTGATTGTACATGTTGATGATGAGCCTGATTATCATAGAAAAGACACTCTAGGCAAAATAGATTACAAAAAAAGAGATTATGTGCAAAACAGTCTCGGTCCTTTTAATTACATATTTAAACCAAATAAGAAAATAGTCCCTAGTATTAACATTAATGCCCCATATAAATATATAACAGGTGTTTCTGATTGTTCGTACTATGATGCTTTAAACGACTTACTAGGAGATACTCTTGCAGATTTAGTGGGATTTCCAAACTTACTTAGTTATTTGTTGCTTGTTGCTAGTTTTTTTGGAGTGACAACTGGATTAGGTGCTATGAATGGTCTTATAACTTTGAGCACTTTTTATGGTAATGGAGGCATTAACGACCCAATTGTTGGATATTTCATTAGACAAGCCATTGCACAAAGAGTAGCTGATTTAAATAGACAGTATTATCGTCCTGTATATAGAAATTTTAGTTTTGGCAAATCTGATACTGTAGTTGTTGGATTAAGCAATAATAAATCGGCTTGGTATGTAAGTGAAGTTCCTATATTTAGTTACAATAATACTCCTGCAGGAAAAACAGAAGAGTTAATATATGTTAAATTACATAAACACAGTGTATTTTCAGGACTTGGTTCTTTTTATTATAAAAAACTTTCATACCCATCTGATCTAGATATAATTAACTGCAACTATATTATAGATGAAGAAGTCACTACTCTGGCAGGCACACCAGAGGTAACAGTAACAATCAAATCAGATACACACCCAGACGAACAGAATAAAACAGTTCAACTAAAAGCTGGAGATGTAGTTAAATTAACCAAACAATCGGATGTAACATATAATGGTTATTGGTTGGTACGACCAGATAGCTGGGTGTCATTTTTATCTAATTCTGATGGATCTGAGATTTTTAAAATTAATCATAAAATAGGACACACTTCTTTTGATAACGACACAAGTTCTGAGGGACAAGCATTCAATACTTTGTCCTACTCAAGTAATCCAAATATTGAAGTTACAATAAACTCTGAGCCAGATTATGATGCAGAATCCGAAGCAATAAATCCCATAATAAGAACCACAACTATAAAAAACACATCATATTATACTCAAAATAATATTAGTATAACGAACAACATTCCAACTGGAGCGGAATTACAAGATGTTGGGGATGCCCAGACAGCAAGTAATACATCATCCAGAGATTTTCTTAATAATAATACATGGATAGTTGAAACCTTAGCTCCTTCAGCTACTGAATGGTTAAGACTGCGTTTACAAGAGATAGCACCTGCTGAGGAGGAGGACGACTCAGCTGGAGATGGTGGAGCACCTCCACCTCCACCTCCACCAGGTCTTCCTGAGGAGGAAAGTAGTACATCGGATATTACTACTAAGCACATTATTATTGATGGTTATAGAGGATACTACTTTTTTGATATTGGTCAAACAGTTTTAGACGGGTCTAATACAGAAGCCGTAATTACTAATAAATCTTTAATAGCTACAAATGCTGGTTATAAAACCATACTTAGCTTTGAAGAGCCTGTTTATCCCGAAGGTCGTTTAGGTTTGCCCGCTACGAGCTGTAATAGTATTTTAGTGTTTAATCCTACATATAACACTTCAGACAATAAATCTGATTGGACATCAAATATTGATAACATATATAAGTGGCCTATGGAAGAGCACAAACAAGGACTAAGAACTAATAACTACAATAGTTACAGTACTGCTACTGCTGAAGGTTCTATTGGCTATGGAACAGATGTAGTTAGACCCGGAAAATTAGATACAGAACAAAAGATAAATGAATCATTTTCTTTATACGAACAAGCTAATAATAGTGTTAATGATTACTATAAATATTTTAATTTTAATTTAAATAATGGGACATATTTTACTTTTAATCAATCAGATTCGTTAGGAGACAAGCTAAGAGCATATCGTTATAGTATTGAAGACATAGGACTTTATAGTACCGATGTAGTATCTAAAGAATTCTCTTTATTAGAAAGAACTGCTTATGATGCTAATACAACACCAGATCCTAAAAATTATGATGAGTTTAAATCTGTTGATATAAATAATACATATCAGCCGATTTATTTAGCTCTTGAACAATTAGCGCAGCAAGATTTTATAGAGATTAAAACCAACAAACTTTTCAATCAAGAAGACATAAACATAGCAGATACTGGGACAATTACTATCGATGCTGACCTTAATTTCAATAATAAGGTTGTGAGATTTGATTCAGATAATTATTCTCGGATGATTGATTTTTATGATGAAATTACTGGTACTGGGGATTATATCTACAACAATATAACAGAAGCTATGGATGGGAATAACATCAGAGCGTTAAATGCTTTTTATAATACTCTTTCTGCAGATCCTATCAAATGTTATAGTAGTAATGACTATAATTTTGAAGACTGTCCTGCGATGAATGTTAAACAAAGAATTGTTGCAAAAAAGAAAGAAGCAGATGATATTTTTCATGCCTCTGGTATAGCTACTACTAGCACAACAGTTGCTGCTCATATATCCGGACTTGCATTATTTGCTAATGGCGGTATTGAAATTAAGTATAATGACACAGATCTTTATTGGATACATATAGATCCAGAAAACGGCTGTTTTGTTAGTAATGAAATGAGTGTAAAAATACCTGTGTCTACAGAACTTCAAGTTCTGCCTATCAATCGATCTGTTCAAGGTACTGTTTTGATTGAAGATAGTCAAATGAGTCCGCTTGATAATAATTTCAGCAATTATGCTATTCCAGATAAAGACACGGGACAAGTTAAGCTAACTGATCGTAACGGCGGGAACTATCTTATAGAATATACAGATACCAAACAACAAGAAATTAAAAATGCTTGGTTGCAAGTTGATCCTACGTTAAATTTTAGTAATATGGTAGACATATCTATTGGTAGTACATCTACTAGTCAAGTAGATATAAACAAAATGATGTTTGGATATGGGGAGAGTTTTAATGATACTTTATTTGCTTGGGAAGATTTTTATGAACGTCCTGCTGCTTTAGGGTCAACATATATTGATTATCAACTAAAAGAAGTAATAGATTTTGGCAAGCCTGTATATATGAAATTTAGAGTAATGCCTCCTAGAAAACTAAAATCTCATGATCAAAGATTTAAAAGATATTTACCAACTAGTGATGGAGGATTAGGAACAAGTGTAATACCCCCTAGTACAAATTATGATTTAGCTGCAGATTTTTATTGTTGGAGATGCGTAGATCATGATGGTGAATATGTAGATACTCCACCTTTCTATCAAATGATGAACGAAATGATTTTTAGAGGATTTTTTGGTAGTAATGATAAAATTGAACAAACAAATAAGACAATATTGACATCGCAAGAACCTTGGGAATGGATACCTTATGACTTTAAACCTGTTCAGAGTTCAGCAGAAGCGATCGAGGGTAATAGCCGGGGATACGTTGTTGAGATTTGTAATGCGAACGCAATTACTGATGACAATTTAGACATTGTATGGAATGGATCAACAGTATTTTCTAGTGCTAATATGGTAGTTGATCCTGATGGTAGTGTTTATCCTTCCTATCGCTTGTATTTTCTAGACGGCACCTCCATAGGTCAGGCTGACCTTATCATGAGTAAAAGTGGAGCGTGCAATATAAACGATGTTAGAGGTCGAGTAACGTTGTCTCCTTCTGAATTTTTGGAGTCGAATGAGATACAAGTAATTCCCGTAGTTGATCAAGATCACGGTAATTGGGGAACAGTTGTAACTTATAAATTAAATCAGGATTGTGGTTTCGGAGCATCCGTGTTTGACTCACAAACATATCTATTCGACGGTGCAGAGCCAAATACTTCTACAATACCTTTGTCTTAATACTATTTATTTGCTTGGTATTTATACCATCCGTTATTAGGCATCCAAGTACCATCAGCATCTTTTCTTTTAGGAAATAGTGTTCCGCCTTTTTTATGTTGACCATAAGAAAGAACAGCTCCGCAATCCATGCAACGTAATTCATAGTATTCGTTGTCGTCTACAACTCTTACGACAAATTTAATATTTTCAGAGCCACATATACCACACTTAGTTTCTCCAAAAATTTCTTGAATACTGGCAATTTCTTTAAAAAGTTCTTTCTGTCCAGCACCATCTAATTCAAACTCAAGCTTATCGCCTACTTTATATTTGGCTTTCATAATATTTTTACCTCTATTTCCATGAAGAATCATACCCTACAATATTATTTGGTATATCTGATATATTTTGTTGATATTTTGATAAGTCTCTAATTAAAACCACAGCATCTTTATGCGATACATTGTATATAGACTCTGTAATATTTTTAATTGTTAACATATTATTTACATTTATATTAAGTCTTTTAGACAGAACGTCAATGAAATTAATTTGATTATTTGTAATTTTAGAAACAGTGATACCATCTGGGTCATCTTCGATTTCATTGGCCACCTCTTCAGCTGCTATAACTTTCCTTAATTTAAGCCCTCTTCTTAAAGCCCTGCCTTCTGCTCTTGTTTCTGCTACAGCTACAGGATGATTTCTATATACTTTGTCACAGTTGCCCCAGTATACGTCCGCAGCGCCGTTTACAGCCCTTGCTCTAAGTTCTGCTGGCAATGATCCATCATTTAAAATATAGTTCAGAGAATGAACCACAGTAGCCCTCTTTTCGTTATCTGGGCTAGGGGATTGTACTACTTCGGAGGTTGAATCGATAATGGTGCAATCTAGAGCTATTTCAAATATTCTTCTTAGTCCATCTGTGGTAGGATTGCCAGAGATTTTTTCTTCCTCAGACAACAGACCTAATACATAGTCATTCCACTCTAATGAATTGATGTCAGGCTTTGTAATTTCCTGCTCTTTTTGTTCTACTACATCTTCTGCCTTCTGTGCTTTAGTTTGCTTTTTAGCCATTTTATTCCTCTATGAAAATTTCTTTAATATTACTTTTACTAGATTTAATGTTTGATATTTCTTGCAATAATTTATTTAGCAAAATATTTGCATAGGACTTAGAAAAATCTTTATGCTGCTTTACTCTTATCAAGTACCAGCCTCTTCCTAATATTAGTCCTGTTTTCTTTCTATCATAGTTCTGATTTTTTTTTAGGTTTTCAGCACCCCATATTTCTTCAAAATGTGAAGGACCGTCAACCTCTATTGCTATATTCATAGTAGGAAGAAAAAGGTCAATTTCAAGTCTTGTATTTCCTAAAACCTGTTGTTTGTGTAATTCAACCCTATAACCTTTGTCTATTAATTCTGTTAAAAAGAATTTTTCCAATTTAGAGCCTGTTTTACTAGCCAGCCTAACAGCCCTATTAGCTTGAGTTAACATATTTTCTTTTTTGTTTTTGTCTATTTTTTGCCAGTTTTCAATGCTTTTCTTTTTTCTTTTTTCTAAAGTTTCTTCATCGGTATTTTTCCAAGCATTATAAACCCCCATACCAATATTGTTTTTTTCTACATCTGTTCTTGTCTTACCCTTAGTTGGATGTTGGGTTTTTCCTGTAGCTAGTGCAGATTTTTGGGCTTCGCTTTTATTTTTTATTTTTATATTATATTTTATAGCGTCCCTTCTTATTTTATTGGCGTAAGTCCCATATTCATTCGCTATATCTGCGAAACTTTTATTTTCTTTTTCGTACAGCTTTTTTATGATTTGCTGTTTTTCTTTATCCGATAAGTTTTTGTAAATTTTCATGGTTAAACTCTTTAAATACGTATTGTGGTTTATTATAGCATATCTCATATATGTCTTGTATTGTTTGATCAGCAACGACAAATGTTATATCTTTGTCATCAAAAATATCTTGAAAAGTTTGATAATTTTCAGAAGGATTGCTTGACCAAGGCATTGCGCTTCCAATCCAGAAATATTTATTTTTTTGCGTTTTAAAGTTTTTTATAATTAATGCTGACAAGATATCGAATACCACAATAGAACCATCAAAATATTTAGCCTCATTAACATGAAGCACAGGGACATTCCAAGGGAAAACGACATCTGTATTATTACAAAATACAACTATTTGTTTGTTTGCATTATTAGAGATATAAGTAGATATATGTTCTATTATTGCAGTATGTTTTTCTCCTTGTAATTTAGGAAGAAAAAAACCAATATTATCCATTATAAAATCTCCTTAATTACTTCACTTATGGGTGTTATTTTACTTGTATCTAATGATACATTTGTAACTTTAGTATCACAGTCTACATCTACTACGACACATCCGCATAGTTGAGCTTCGTAAATATATTCATTAGACGTATTTATAAAATATTTATATGTGTTTAAAATTGTACATTTTTCTGATTCAGAAGTTAACATACCTAAATTTTGAGCATGAGATATATACGGGGAACTAAACATGTTGATAGGTAAACTACTGCTAGGGTATAATAAACAGGAAATTTTGTCTGGTAAGGCTTTAGCGTTATTTAACAACACACAATATTTGTCTTTTCTGTCTTGGTTCTGGTTGTTAACAAAAGTTTGTGTATCTACTATATTGTCTGGTAATTCGGTATGATTGCCTTTTAATTTGCCTCCATGTTTAGTAACATGTTTAACGTATTTAAAGACTTCACTATAGTCTTCAGATGTGTTTATATAATACAATACAATATTTTTTGCCTCTTGAAATTCTATGATAAAATTATTTACTTCTGTAGATATTTTACCAGAAACAACAAATACTATATTGTCGAAATTATTTTGAAAATGCAAAGCATAAAGAATGCCGTCTATATTAGACAAAACACTATTTTCCAAAACTCCATGTAAAGATTGAATAAACTTATCTGTGTTATACTGTATGAGGGTTGTCATCTAATAAATACCTTTGCTTTGTTTATGTTTTTATTGCTTCTAACCTTAATAATGTCTTTATACTTTATTGGCTGTGTATCAATAATTATAGAATTGTCAATAAGTTTATTTAAAAGCTCAAACATAAATATCTGTTTTATCGTATTGCTCACAACATTTGATTTTTTCATTTGTTGTACAGTGTCTTTCTCTAGGAATACTATTTCTGACCACTGCTTTTCATTGGGTAGGTCATAGAAAAAATATTGTGCCAAAGTTTCTTTGGTTCTACAATTTATATTAAAGTCGTCTCTTTTTTTGTCTATGATCCATGTAGTATTATTTTGCAATTTTTTGCAAGATATGTTTTTAAATAATATCTCCCCTATTATAATAAATAAATTATTTTGAATATTTAAGTTTTTGACTGTATCATACAATATCTGGCCCTGATTCACCTCTGTATAATTATCCACATAAATTAATTCTACTTTATTTGTATTCTTTGTTTCTTTTAAAACTTTATGAATATCCTTATAACCCTTGCCTGCTAGAATAATAATTTCTATTCTTCTATTCATCTTTTTTAATGAAGAAATTTGTTCTTGTATTACAGTTGTATGCTTATTAATATTGCATATAGATTTGCACTGTTTGGTTTTAGATCCTTTGATCAAATCTGTATATAAAAGAATTGCTGTGAGTTTATTCATTAACGTTAATTATTAATTCAGGTTTGTTCTCTCTGGATATCCATTCATAAATTAGTTTTGGATTGCCGTAGTCGTCGTTTTCTGACATATTATATCTTTTTAGTGTGTTTAAATTCACAATATTGCAAGATAAGCAATCGAAAGATTCAGAAATATCCAAACTATTATTGTGTAAAAAGACAAAAGGTAACTGTAGTATAAGAGAAGTTTCTGCTGTTGCGTCTATTATGGATTTAGTATTTAGCTCATTATTATCGGCTTTAACATAGATTACCATATTGGCTTGCTGATCTATGTGCTGTAAAGAAAACAGAAACTTATGTGTATTATTTAAGCAAATTTTTAAAGCACAAAATTTCCATTTAATATTTATGTCACTACTTTCCATATGCTTTACAAGTTCTAATTTATTCTCTTGTTCACTACACAGTAATATTGTCATATCGACAATTTTGAAATGAGGAGATTCTATTAGATTTTTTTTAAGATAAACTATTGTTTTTTTTATATCATCGTAAGATTTGCGAAAGCCGTCGATTACTATAGATGCTTTAATTCTAGGTAATTTAGATATTCTAAATTCGTCCAATTCTTCTGATGTTACGTTTGTGTCTTCATTTTCTAATTTAAATGTGTTAGGAAAAGCGTATAAACATTTATAATCATATATTTCTGGATAGCCTTCTTGATCGTAATCTATTTTTTTATTTATAGTTGTCAGTATATCATGATCGCATTTTTTATCTTTTGAGTAGTAAAGACATGATTTACACTTGGTTCTCATTGGGTTTTTCCTAAATGAAAAATGATTTTACCGTTATTTTTATTTACATTAATAACGCTGAAACTAGACTGCAGTTGATTTAAGATGTCTGTTTCGCTGATAGGATATCGAGATTGGCTTATGTTGCTTATAAAAGTAGTGTCATCTATAACGCTATCAAGATATAATCTACATAAATTTTTCTTGTCGTTGATGATTATCAGAATTTCTCCACCAGGTCTGGTTTTGTTAATTAGAGTTTTAAATATATTTTCTCTTGTTTCTAAATCAACCTCTTCCAAGCATGTTACACAAATAACACTGCAATAGTTATTAGTTAATTGATCTAAGTTGGATACAGAAACCGGATCAAAATTAGCCTGTTCTTTAAAAGGATTGACATCATTTGGATTGTTTAATATAAATACATTTTTGCTCATAAAACTATCCTATCAAGTTAAATTTTTTATATATGTTTTAAAACTATTGTGAAAATCATATTCTACAAATTCTCTAGTATTTGTATTTTTATTTTTAATGAAATCTGCTATATTCGAGGTATTATTACATACTTCTACTCCATCCACATTTAGATTGCTGATGGTTTTTATATTAAGGTCTAAAGCTATATGTGCAAGTAATATGTCATTTATTGTTATTAGACATCCATATTCTGATACTTGTTGATATAGATTTTCTAGATGTTTAATATTTTTATATGTTTCTAGAAATGATATATTATAGCTAGGATTAATAGCTTTTATTGTATTATGAATAGATTGTCCAAGAGGTTTGTTGGGGCAAAAAATCAGAACATCATATTTAGTTTTGTTTTTTAGAGATTCTATATTTTCTTTAGATATTTGAGGTCTGTCTATTAGAGTGACTCCAGAAGGAAAAGTATCTAGCATATTATTATACAAAGTAATTTTATTAAAATCTTTGTGCTGCTCATTAAATAAATAGAAGTCTTCTTTTTTTTGTAGTTGTTGAGGGATGTGATTTAATACTAAAATAGGTTCTATATTATTTGATTGAGCTAAATCTATGGCTTCTCTCTGATTAATAGCGTCAAAAAATAGACAATAGCTAGATCTGATACCATAACTTATAGCAGTCTCTAAAGGAAAGATATTATATGAGTTAGCTATTTCATTTATAATAGTAGTGTTATCTAGTGTGTCTGTAGCATATGTTATATTTATATTATTAGATAAGATACTAAAAATATTACTAATATTATTCTTCACTTAAAATCTCCATTAATTTTTTTCTCTGTATCTGCTGTATATTTGACGGTTTATATATTTTGTCAAAACTATCAGATACTAAGGAGTATGTTTTATTTTTGTATCCAAAACAAGAACTGTTTTTGTATCCGTAGGACTCAGAGTAATCCAGTTCAATTCTTTCTGTAACAGAAGAGCCATATAGATAAGCAAAGAGTTTATGAATACTTTCTGCTGTAAATTCAACATTTAAATACGTGTCACAGCTCTTATGCAGAGGAAACGTTTCATTTATTGATATGTTAGCAGTAGCATATAGTTTTATATTAGAGATATTTCCTGAAATAGATAGACTGTTTGCTATATGAGATATTGAATTACTGGTGTGTTCATATTGCTCTGTAGAACAAGCTAATAAAATAACTAAAGCAAAATCGCTATTGTTTCTATATACTGCTATAAAGTTTTTAATTAAATTAAACAGAGTTATTTCATCAGCATTGTAATCTAATATAGCATAATATTTATGAGATGAATTAAGGATACCTAAATCGATTTTATTACATTCTTGTCTATCTTGTTCTTCTAGTTTAAAGTCAAACAGCCTAATTTTTTTAGACTCTTTAATAGATTTAGCTATAACCATTTCTGTAAAAGAGTTTTCTATGCATACCAGATCTATGTTTTTAATGAGGTCGTCTATATACGGGTCTTGTATATGGCATAGATTATTTATAATTGGTATCCAAATATTTTTAATGCCTGGAATATGGTTAATGTAGTCATATGGGCAATGTTGTATAACTACATCATATTTATCAAACTTATTATTCTCTATTGCTTTATTAAGATTTACCGAAGAATTATTTGTATTTATATGTTTATATGTGATATTTTGATGATGACCAAAGCAGTGTTTTAATAGTAGGGTTGAATACACACCTAAATTATCGCTGTGTCGGTATGGGCTAAATACTAAAACATTCATGTAGAAGCCTTTATTTTGGAGTACTTAATATAATCTTCTTCCGATTTATAGCCAGAAACCCTAGCCTTTTCTGCGTTGTTTATATTTTCTATATAAACATTAAGTTCTTGTATAGCTTCTTGTAAAGAGTAGTTTCTCACAGAGGGACCTTGTTGTACATATCCATATTCTAGGTGTTGTAAAATGTTCAATATTCTTTTACTAGATATTAAATTTATATTTTTAAGATTATTAGCACAAATACTAGTCATTAATGCCATATAATTTAAATTTTGTGGATTTTCATTGAGTATAGACGGATCTATTGGAACAAGAAATTTAGCGGGCCTATTCCATTCAGATTGCTTACTGGGAATAGTGTCTAAATATTTTTCCCATTTTTTTGCTATGTCTTTCCAGTTATAGTGTTTTTCTATCAAGCTTCTGGTTTTAACTCTAAGCTGTTCTTTTTCTTCTTGTGATTGATCGATAAATTTTATTAAAATACTTTTCAAGCTTTCGTTGTCAGGATATACCCTAATAGCTTTTGTTTCTAATTCTTTAAAATATGAACCTATGTCGATAGAATATGCATCAAGTTTATCTATAACATCTTCCATAGCACTGTAATTGACAGTAGCGACCGGAACACCACACGCAGCTGCTTCGACTTGAGGCATACCAAAGCCTTCACATATAGCATACTGCACGTATATATCCATCAGCGAGTATATTTGGCGTAATGTTTCTACGCTCACTCCTTGTGCTACAGAAGGTATTACTCTAGTAGAATTATGGCAATGTGGACATCTTGATCGTGGTCCACAAAAATTTGCAGGCGAGATATTATTACATTGTGGACAGCTGTAGGTAATAATAGTTTTATTTAGTACTTGTTCATCTTTCAATATTTCTGGTAAGTCCCATCCAGCATCAGGAAAACTAGTATGTAAATATAGATATATTTTTTGGGCTAATTCTGGATTCGTTTTCCTATAGTGGTCCAGTGTAATTCTAAAAGACTTTACTAGTTCTGGTATTAGTTTTCTTTTTTGATTACGCATAACTGAACCTACAATTATTGCGTCTTCGGGTAATCCTATACTTTGCTTAAGTTTGCGTCTATCTTCCTCTGTATTGGGAAAGAATGCTTCCAAATCTATTCCCGGAGAAACAGTGTCTATGTAATTAATACTATTATTAGTTTGTTGTTTGAGTGTTCTTGCGCCAAAATCGGAATATGTAAATATGGCGTCTGCTGACTCATAAGTGTCTAGCCATGTTTGCTGCTGAGGTGCTGAATCAACCGTAGGCATTAATATCCAATGGAAAAAATCTCTAAAAGAAGAATATTGCTCGTAATTACTCATCCAATAATCTCTAATATCAATGACGATATCAGGCTTAAAATCTAATACAACAGGATCAAAGCGCCATCTTCCAAATTGATTATCTGCGCTAGACATGTATTCTTTATGTCTACTATCATTGGGTCTAACAGCATTAGGGTAGTATTTCCAAGGAATATTTATGTCTTTAGGATCATTAACATGTCCATACGCAGCAAATTCTGCTATATCGTATTTGTTGGTAGCGTGTAATCTTGTTAGCAATTCTCTAGTATAATTAGCAAAACCAGTACTAAGAAAACTAGCTTCTGTTGCCATCAATATCTTTAGTTTTTTTGTCATATTTAAAATTACTTCTGATATAAAAATGCGGCGCCTGCACTACCAATGTAATAATGCAGACACCGCTTGAAAAGCATTCTTTGCTTAGAAGCTGACAGGTTCAGTCTCTTGTCCCGAAGAAACCTTTTCCTTCTTCTGTTGTCGGCTAAGCTTTGTAATCTTTGAGAAGTTATTCACCCTAACTTTAAGAGTACTATGCTTAACTCCGTCCTTCTCCCAGCTATCGTTTCTGAGAGAGCCTTCGACAAGAACTAGGTCACCCTTCTTGAAAGAATTGCTAATAATTTCTGCACCAGTATCCCAAGCCTCGCAATTAATAAACGACGCAATTTTATCTCTCTCTCCATTTGCTTTGGTATATTCTCTTGATACAGCAACGGTGAAATTAACTACACCTGTTTGTTTGCCGTTGGTATTAACGGTTCTGTATTCTGGATCTCTAGCAAGATTTCCTCTTAAAATCGTAATATTCATAAGTTTCAATTAACTCCTAAAAATTTAAAAAGTGACACAACAATAGTGTATTATAGCCTAAGCAGAACATAAGTCAAGTGTGTGCGTCGAAACATTTTTCGACTATAAACCCGTCTGACTGCTTAGTTTTATTTCCTACAAAAACAAGTACATTACTATCAAATATATGGTGTTTGTATTGCGACCAAGTTTCTGGAAACATTATCACAGAGTCTAATATGCCAGTACTGTCTTCTATGGTTACAAAAGCCATATCTTGACCAGGATTTTTACCCTTTTTAGTCTTAACTACATTTACGCCGCTTATTTCTCCAGCAATAATAATATTATTTTTATTATGACTCTTTTTAAATGTCTTACAATCCGTATTGGTCATACTGATATCGTAAGAATCTAATTTACAACAAGATATAGCAGCACCCAGTAAAGAACTCTCGCTGTCTGATAACCATTCTATACGGTCTTGTAGAGAGTACGGAGGTTTTTTTAGCATACTAATTGCATCATTTATTTTGATTTTCCTATTTTTATTTACTCTTGGAGCATCTAATAAATTCTCTAATAAAGTTTTCAACTTGTCTATTTCCATAGATTGTGTTTCGCAGAAAGCTGCTTCTTTTTTTGTTAGAGAAGAAGCTATATCGTACTCAAATAGCATTTTAGTTCTATTTATTTTAAGATAATCTAAGGCCCCAGAACTGATCAGAGCTTTAACTGCGGTGGAATTGATTTTTAATAACAAACCGAATAGGATATAGCACCAAGAAGTTTTACTTACATCAAAACCTTCTTGAGTGATTTGTATAATTTTGTCAAATACAGAATTTCCAACCCCTTTAATATCAGTTAGTCCAAAATATATATATTCAGAGCCGACTACAAACAACCTGTTTAGGTTTCTTAGGTCAGGGGTGCTTACGGAAACATCCATTTCACTAGCATTTCTGATGAGTTCTTTAATCTCTTGTTGAGGGTCAATCTTATCTTTAGCAAATTTTAAATATGAAGCAAAAAACATTTTAGGGAAATGAGCTTTAGCATAAGCAGACAGATAGGCGTTCATTGCATAAGATATAGCATGACTTTTATTAAAAGAATATCTTTGACTTTTTTCAATCCAGCCAAATATTTCTTCAGCTTCTTCTTTAGAAACAGTATTTTCCTTCTTACACCCTGTTATAAATCTTTTTTTAACTTTTGCCATCTCTTCAGGCTTTTTCTTACCAATAGCTTTTCTAAGCATATCTGCTTCTTTTAGGTCAAATCCAGCTATTTTTTGTGTAATTCTCATAGCTTGTTCTTGATATATCATTTCTCCGTACGTAGGTTGTAGTATATCTTCTAAGCTAGGATGGAAATAATCAATACCCTCTAAATTATTTTTTTTGTCTATATAATGATTAGACACACTCTTGCCGTCTCTATAGGCTTCTAAGCAGCCCGGTCTTAGGATACTAATTAAACCAGATAATTGTTCTATGTTAGACGGTTTTAATTTTTTGGACATAGATTGTCCAAGTCTTGATTCTAACTGAAAACATCCTTTAGTATTACCTTCAGATATCAAGTCCCATGTTTTAGAACATTCCATATTTAAAGAAGAGACATCTGTATCAAATGTTACAGAATTATTTTCTCCCAATGGAAACTTACATCCACAAGAAAAGGTCAAATATTTATTTTTCATTTATTTACTAATTCGCTACAAAAGAGTCCTTAAATCTAATTTTAGCTGAAAGCTTTCTGTGAAGTCTTAGAAAACGGATAGCTAATTCTGCAGTATCTTCTACATCCTTTAATGCGTCATGAGCACCATCCTTAACCATGCCAAAATAATCTCTTAGATGGTCCAAGGTATAGTTTTTCAATTCGTCATTTCCTTCAAACCAACAAAATACCGTATTAATTAAATCTACAGTATCTCTAGGGAAAAACAAAGCACTACCTTTTTCTGCGTTTGTGTTTCCATATTTTTTACTTAGTCTGTCAATAATTTTCAAATCAAACCTAAAAATATTATAACCAGCCGCAATAGGAGCTGTGAATTGAGATTTCTTTTTTCTATTACCCAGATGATACATATCTAAATAACTCACGAAAGAAGTCCAACCTTGTTTTTGAGAATGATAATTTTGCCACTCGTCTAAAACTTGAGCGCTAGTGACTCCCTTAACTTTTGCATGAAAATCTAAAACGTCACTGTCTTCATAGGCATAATTTTGATTCTCTTCTAATTTTTCTGGTTTTAAATTAATATTAAATTTAGAATCAGGTATAATTTCTAATTTGAACGGATCGACCATAACAGCCGCAATTTGAACAGGGCTGCAGCTGTTTGGATCTGTTCCATCTGTTTCTAAATCAAATACACAAATTTTATGAAAATTAGCCATTTACTTTAACTTCCTGGTTAGGGTTAATAAATACTTTTGTAGCAGGTTGAGATACCACACAAGCATTAACGGATTTACAACAAGATATTTTGATTGGTTGCAATTTTTGATACTCAATATTATTATGTACAAATTTTGAGTTTACTGATAATTCTGCAAATTTTTTAGCTATCATCGGTGTCTCCTTTAAATAAATGTTCTGATATAGACATGATTTTATCTAACATAGCAATACCTAAAATATCAAACTTAATCATGCCAAGAGCTTCTAAGTCTTGCATTTCCATTCCGGCTATTTGTTGCTTGTTTTTTGTGTCTAAAACCATAGGACAAATATCTCGCAAAGGACTGCTACTAATAACTACACCGGCTGCATGTTTTGATTGATTAGACTTAGTTCCTTCCAAACGCATAGCTTGCTCAAATCTTTTAGATAATGGACCCGCTAATTGTCCACTCTCATCAATATAACACCATTCTTTGAGTCTGTCAACATTATTTTCTAATGCCCATCTAATAATAGAAGATTCTCCAGTAATTTCTTTCATTTCTTGTAGTTCATCTGCTATTTTGGCTTCATCAGGGATGTTTTTGGTGATTCTATTCATTTCTTCAAAATTTATATTACCATAAACTCTTAAAACTTCTTTTAAGGCTCCTCTTCCTTTCATGGTATTGTATGTGATCATCTGAGAAACTTTATCATTACCGTATTTATTTTTAATATAAGATATGACATCTTCTCTTTTATTAATTGGTACATCGACATCAATATCTGGCATAGATACTCTGTCCTTGGTATTTCTACCAGAATTATAAAATCTTTCAAAAATAAGATTGTATTTAATCGGATCTATAGAGGTGATACCAATTAGATATGAAACCAAACATCCTGCAGCAGAACCTCTTCCGGGACCAGGTAACCAATTTTTATTTCTAACATAATCTACTATATCGACAACAGTTAGAAAATAACTAGATAGACCAGCGCCTTGTAAAACATCAAGTTCTCTTTTAATTCTATCTACATATGCTTGATGCTGTTCTTTAGGAATATCATTAGCTATTTTTTTCTTCCATCCTTGTCTACATAATTCGCGTAAATATTCAGCTGGATCAGCATTATTTGGACAATCATACGGAGGTAATATTGGAGCACTAAGAATATCGTATTCTTCGCACATACTGTCAATAAGATTTGTAGTCTCAATTTCTTCTGGGGTGTGTAAGTCTTGTATTTCTTCTTGTGATAATATATGGTAATTATCAGAAGTGAAAAAAGCCCCCATTGGAACTTTTTCGTTGTTTAAACACTTTTTATTAATATCAATCAATGTGGTTTTAAGATTGTTGCATAATAATATTCTTTGATCTATAGAGTCCTCTTGTCTACAATAATGTGCATCTGGCGTACACAACATTTTACAATTGCTTTGTTCTGCTATACTTCTAACCATGTCTGTCATTTCTTGTTGCTCTGGATTATTCTCTCTATCCATGAGTTGAGCTTCCAAGAAAAAATTATCTTTACCAAATACACTTTGCATTCTAGCTACAAATTCACAACCCTCTTTAATTACAGAATTGTCTTTATTTTTTTGTATAATATTAGCTAACGTAGAACCAAGATGTCCACAAAAACCTATGGTGTTTCCATCTATAAATTGCTGTAAGTCATCTAGAGAAACTCTAGGCTTATGATAGTATCTAGATTCAACATTGCTGTAAGAAACTAGTTGTATAAGAGAATCCCAGCCTGCTTTATTTTTAGCAAGTAACAGGAAATGACTCAGCTTAGCATTTTCTGGTTTTTTGATTTGAGAATCTTGAGAACAAACATAGATTTCACAGCCCAAGATTGGTTTAATATTTTTTTTCTTCATGGTTTCATAAAACTGTACACAGCCAGATATTGTACCATGATCTGTGATAGCGCAAGATTTAACGCCTATTTCTAAACACCTGTCAGCTATCTGTGCGGGCTTAGATAATCCGTCCAATAAAGAATAGTGCGAATGCACATGCAAAGGTATATACTGATTCATTCTGTTGATCCGGGAGCTTGATATTTTCCAAATTTATGGTTAGGGTGTTTATATATATTAGTAGTTGCGTCTATGCCGTACAAGTCTAAATCGTGTTTAACTTGTTCACACTTCGTCATAGTATATCCGGGCGTTGTTCTTTGATTATCTCTATATTCATCCATTGGCTCAATATGCGTATCCTCGAATGTTGTTTTGCCAAAATGACATAACTTGGTACACATCCAGCTCTTTTTTAGATTTGGCTTGCGAGTATGTTTTATATGCTCAAATTTTTGTCTTAACAAATGTTCGGTTGCTTCCATGTCTTCATCACCAAAACAAACAGAGAAAGGTCCTCCATCATTTATAAAATATATAGAGAAAATAACATATTTAATATTTGGATACAAATTTTTGATAGCATAGTAATATATTCTTAACTGAGGGTCTACTTCAAGTTTTTCTTGGGTTTTCTCTTTACCTGTAGCCCAATCTAGCCTTTTACCAGTTTTCCAATCTATAATTTCTATGGTTTCGTCATTAACTAATGTGATTAAATCTATCGTTCCTTTTAGTGCTAGTTTGCCAGATAGTCTACCTTCGGATGTTTCATAGTCATAATCTGCCCAGCTTTTATTAATTTCAAAATCAAAATGTTGTTCTGGTTCTAAAATATTCCTTTTTCTAGGATCAAACATACCATCATTAAATTCTAATGCTTTATATACCCAATCTCTACAGTCTTTACTATCTCTCGGTTTCCAGTTGTGATGACTATTATGTGAAGAGTAATGATCATAAACTTGTTTAATAATTTCTTCTAAATCATATTCTGTAGTGCTAATATTTCCTAGTATGTCATCTATAATTTCTTTTTTATTATTTTGTAAACCTTGTTTTATAACAGCTAGTATTTCTAATACTTTGTGTACAATAGTTCCTTTGTCAGCTTTCAGCCCAGAACTACCTCTCCACCCAAGGACATATTCAAAAAAATATTGCTGAGGGCACATATTGTGCGTGTTGTAGCTAGAAGAACGAAAGTAAGTTATAATCATATTATGTAGCTGGTAATGTGTCTAACCATTCCTGGATTTGTAAAGATTGTTCATATATAGTTAGATTCTGATTATCTAACACATAATCAAAATTCTTCCAATCATAGTTCTCTTTGTCCAAGGCAGTTTCACTAATATGTGATGAGTTATGCAAATCTCTGGTTAACCTGATCACATACCCTCCTGCATTCTTGACGGCATCAACCTCGTCCGGAAATCTACAATCAGTAATAATTGCCATTTTCGGTTTTTCTTTAGATATGCGAGACATCGTGCTGTCTATCCATACTGTTTTTTTAATTCTTCTAAAAATATCAGTGCCTACATATTGCATGACTTCTCTCGCTGTCATTTGCTTGTCAGCTTCTGTCTCACGAGATAGTGTGGTACACGGCAAAAAACAATCGACAAGTTCATTTTTATTTTCGTCCGTGCCATAACACTGCTCATAAGATAAACCAAGCACTTCCATACAAACATTCTGTTTTAATGTATCAGCAAAATTATATATTTTTATGTGCTGATCTAGCTCTTTATATAAATTTGCTACAACGAAATCTTTTTCTAATTCATATCTTGGTGTTATTTTTTTGTATAGTTCATTACCATGAATATCAGAAAGAGTAATGTCTCCATCATCTTCTATTTTTATTTCTTTTGAAACTCCTGCGTTTGAGAGAAACAAGCTAATAAAAAAATTACCAATGGTAGTTTTGCCCGATTGCTTTCTTCCTGAAAGAGCTATAATTGTTGTCATAATAAAACTCACATACTAAGTAAAGGTTTAATTTCTTCGTTAATTTGTTGAACAGACATTTCTGCAATGTCAGCGGTTTTAATTTTTAGATTTTTAACATTATAGGTTTTACAACACTTTGTTTTTATTTTATCTGCCGCTTTTTGTCCCGCTTCGTCATTATCCATAATTGTTATTATATTCATAGCTCCTGAAGCATCAAGTATCATTTTTTGTCTATCGCTCATAGAAGAGCCAAATATTGCAACACTATTGTGTATACCAGCTTCCTCAAGTCTCCATACATTACCTGGACTTTCTACCACTATAGCAGTATATGTTGTCTTAATAAACTTTTTAGCAAACCAGATGTTGTATAGATAATTCTGTGTTTTCAGACCTTTACTATGTCTCCATTTACTATGTAAAAACAACACATTCTTATCGGGACATGCAGTACCTGCCTCATGATAGTGCTTACATTTGTTACAAACGTCGAATATGCTTCTACCTGTACAGCCTATCATATGATGATAATCATGATCATATACTGGCACTACAATCCGACCAGACATTTCTTTACCTTTAGAAGAACAATATCCAACATCATATTTATCTAAAATTTCTGCTGAGAATCCTCGATCTATATAATACGGGTGTTTTAAATCTAGATGTTTCCTAACAACATTTCTGGCTACGCCATTTTCTACTTTTTCAGAATTATTACTAGTATTTTTTATTGCTGCTACAAATTTACTTTTGTCTCTATGTGTATGATCAATAGATATTTTATCAAGATCTTGATTTATAAAAGCTAAACAAAAATTTAAAGTTTCCTGAAAAGATACCGTTTTGTCTCCTGATTTTTCCCAGTTATGTTTATGTCTAGATAGTATACCTCTAATAAATCCTATAATTGAACCTTTAAATACCTCTTCACATCCGTGCGTTCTACACTTCCAGTTTCCTCTATATGTATCTCCTTCCGGATATATATTAAGAGCTGTAGTATTATCACCACCATGTATAGGACAGGACATGCTTAATAGTTTACCATTGCAAGAATATTCAATATCAAATCGTTCAAGCAATTCTTCAATATTATCACATAATCCGTCACAAACTACTTTTAATTTGTCTTGACTAATTAAACGTGAATGTTTCTGGTTCTTCACCTTCTTCTCCAATAACAAAGCCATCCTTATCGTCTCCTGTATTATTTACTACTTCTTGTCGAGTTTTGCCTTCTGTAATTTTTGCACACCAGCCTTTCATATGACAATTAATATAGTCGTTGTCATCTAATCCTCCACCATGTCTACTGATAATAGGCACTAATTTTCTATTACCATTATCTGGTCCGTCTTCTGCTATTTCTTCATCTGTTTTTCTTTTGAAAATACTAAAATTACTACACAACCATACGATTCTGTCAGAACCACTTGCGGCATCGGTGGTTTCCTTGGTGATGCCATCTCGGTTTAATTGTATAAATGAAACAATTGGTATCTTATACTTTACAGCAAAGTTATGTAAGGCTGTCATCATAAATCCAAGAACCTGATATTCTTTCATATCTTGAGACATACCCTGAGTATCCATCAATTTTAAATAATCGTAAAATATAACACAATCTTTAGCTGTGCCATCACTGTTCATTCCTACCTCTGTCATTATCCATCTTCTCATCAAAGATATCTGCTCATCAAAACTTTTTCCAGCAATAGATTTGTAATATAGTTTTGAGTCTTTGATTTTTTGTATACCTTTTTCTATTTTTGTTTTATGGCTAGCTGAATCTACGAACCTACCGGTTTCTATCTTATTAATAGATACTTCTGTAATCATAGCTAATATGCGGTTGATATGATCTTCTTTGTTCATTTCTGTATCTAAATTTAAAACAGGAACACCCATTTTACTAGCAATAAAAAAGCCCATGTTATCAGACAACAAAGTTTTACCAGTTTTTGGTCGGGCCGCTATAACATTAACAGTGCCTTTTCTTAAACCTCCGCCAATAGAAGAATCATATACAGGAAATCCTGTTGGTATACCTACTTGCTCAGTTTTGTTATCTATAAGGTGTTGAATATATTCATCTATGTCGTCACTCATAGGAGACGGATGATTATCTGTATCTGTTAAACTTTCCGAAAAATTAAGAACGCTATCTTCAGCTATAGACAAGATAGAAGATACATTTTCCGTGCCTGTAACATCAAGTAGGTCGTTCTGAGCAGACTGTAGTTTTTCTCTTAGTTCTCTTGCTATCTCTAATTTTCTAATTTGTGTAGCAAATTTTCTAGCATTTTCTTTTTCTACCGGGAAATCTATGACTGCTTTTAAGTGCTGATTTTCTTCTTTGGTAGAAAACACTTTAGACATACCAAGTTCTTGTGCGCTACTATAGATAGAAGCTAAATCTATTTGATCTTGATTATTTTTTTCTATAGATTTTTTTATACACTGAAATATATTGGAATTACTGTCTATAGTAAAGCATTTATCTGTTAATATATCAGATACATCATAAAATATATCTGAGCCGTATTTAATAATAGCCGATAGTACAGCTCTCTCAGCGGATGGGTTGGATAGTATCATTTTAACCTGACTGTGTAGAACATTTATTACATTTGTATCTGTTGGAACCTTCGAACAATAAACCCTGACTTATAGTTTCTTGTTTTCCGCAAATTCTACATTGCACAGATATATTCTCTGCTGTGGGTCTTGTTCTGGGTGTTGGAGGAAATTTTTGTAGCTGTTTATCTATCTCTCCATCTTCTTTGTGCATATTCATTTCTGGCATATCCAGAAACTTATTTGCAGTCTCTTGTGTTTTCGTTTTACTATTTCGTCTTGTAGCTGTTTTTTTCTTTGCTGTTTTTTTCTTTACTGCTTTTTTCTTCGTTGCTTTGGGTTTCTCATCTTGTTCTTCGGGCAACAAAGAACCTAACAAGTCTATAAGCTGTTGAATTTTTTCTGGGTCTTGTTTTAATTTATTGATGTCCATTTTTATTTTTATTCCTATTAATAGCCATAAGGATGTCTGATAGATTTTTAATAGAGTTGGCAGTATAAGAAAGTCTGTCCATTCTCTGTTTTGCATATTTTTTAATTTTATTCAAAGATTGTGCAGCCTCATTGTGCTTAATTGCTTGATAGTATTTTTCTACATAACCGTAGCCTTTATAGCTGTTCAATTCGTCTGCTATAGTTTCCTTTATAGTTTCTTCAGCCCAATTATGTCTAGCTATTTCTCTATTTAAAGTTCTTTGTACATGAAAAGCAAATTGTGATAGTCTATATGAAATTTGAGCTGTGTCTTCTGGAGATAATTTTTCAATAACATTTCTATCCATCGAAAAGTACTCATTGAGTTCTTTTTCGTTGATAAGACACTCATTATATTTAGGGAAGCCAATACTGTTTTCGTAGGAGTCTAAAATCTCATCCCATTCTTTGACTTTCTCTTTTGTATTCATTTTAGTTCTCTATTATTTCTTTCCACTGTTCATCTGTTTGATCAAACTTTAACTCTAGATGTGTAATGTTGTTCAACTCACACCATTCTTTTTTCGACATATCTCTTTGCTTAGCTTTAATGAAATTAAATCTATTTCCATGATAGTGTCCAATAAACTTATAATGCTGCTCTCCATGAACTTCTATACAGGTTTTTATTAACGGTATATAAAAATCTAAATATAAAAGCTCTTTTCTCCTAACATGAACTGGTATTTCTTCTAATACTTGTAATGTGGGATGAATCTCTTTAAGTAGCCCTCTTGCTCTTAAATGTAGTTTTGACTTATTAAGCATTCTAGCATGAGAACTGTTGCCTGTCAATAGCCAATTTGTAGAATTCCCTTCCAAATCTATAACTATCATTACTAAATACCCATAGTCTCTTTAATCGCAGCATAAAGCTTATCGTAGCATCCAGGATTATCTACTATATATTGTCTAACTTTTTCTGCCCCTTGAGCTTTGGGTTTTTCTTTCTCCTCAACAAAACTTAGAGTATACCATGCACCAGCTTTTTGAATAAGACCTAAATCTATAGCTAGATTGACTACTTCCATTTCTTTATCTATGCCTTGTCCATATCTTAAATAGCTGGTGATAGATCCTCCCGGAGGACCTAGTGCAGAAGTGACGACTTGCCACGTTACTTCTTGTCCTATTTGAGAATTGGTATCTTTATTTAGTAGCCAAGGTGAAAACGTTTTCGCTCTCAGTTTAATATCCGTTTGATACGCTACTGCCTGACCACTCTTCTCTTTAAATTCTGCACCATAACCTGTTGGATTTCCCATAAGGTGTGTAATACCAATAACCAAATTTTTATTAACGGGAATAACATTGGCAACTTTTCTACAAAACTTAGCTAAGAGTTTAGCTCCATCTGCTCTTTGCATTTTATTCATATCTGATGTAATTTCAGCTTCTGTGCATAAGGCTGAATAAGAATCGATAATTAATATACTACCTGGTTCTTGATTGATTATTTTTTCTGCAATTTGTAGATACTCTTCTGCATGCAAAATCTTACCCTGTTGAGAACCTATCACATCAAATCTGTCCAAATCTAATTCCGGTATTCCTTCTAAATCTCTCTTTTTCAACCTACCCTCGATGTTTAGGTAGTACGCTTTTCTGGGAGAAGGTAGATCTCCTTGATATTCAGGTTTAAGAGCAGTAGCAGCAAAGGATAAAGACGTTGTAGTTTTCCCACATTTGGGCTGTCCTGTTAATACAACAAAACTACCTTCAGGAACACCTCCATTTAAAATAATGTCTAATGAGGGTCCAATAGGGACCACCATTGATGGTTTGTCTATAATAGAATTAGCCGATAAAATAATATTTTTACCAAAAGTTTTAGTTACTTCTTCTTTTAATTTAGCCATTTTCTTTTCCTTGATCATCTAAAATATCCATTATACTTTTTTTATAGGGTTTGTATTCTTTTCTTGACTTTAGTTTACCGGGGTCAACTCTTTCTATTTCTGTCTGTGGTTTCGAACTGTTATTATCAAATAAATGCTGATGATGTTCTATAATAGCTTCTAAGTGAGGAGCCCTCAACGAAAAAATTCTTACAGACTTCCTATCATTTAGTGCAGATATTATTGCTTGAGGATTATATGTTTTTAATAATTTATTTGCCGTGGCTATTTGACTTCTATAATACTTTTCCCAGTACTTGCTGGTTTGCCAAAATCGAAAATGTAAGTCTTTTCTTTCTTTTTTGGCTTTGTGTTCACATATAATCTCTGTGATATACTGAGCAGCAGATACCCTTTTATCATTAGAGTATTTAGAGATATATTCCATACTATAGTACTATTTGTTTTCGTCCAACTTGTATATACAATTAGAAAATTTTGACTCTTTGTTATTGTGAGAGTTTTTCTTAGAGGCATCGTTTCTCTCTGAAGCCGTTTTAGTCATAATAGTAACTCCAGAAGACCCTTTACCTGATGTTTGATTTATCATAAAATCTTTAGCGGTTTGTCTGCTAGATGTTGTAGTAGTACTAGATTTTTCTTCTGTTTCTTCTGTTTCTTCTTGTTTTTGTGGTGCAGTATCGGCATACAGCTTTACAATTCTTTTAATGCTAGCTTTAGACATATCTAAAGATTCTGAAATGTTATCGAGATCATTGCCCTGAGAATTTAACCACAAAACAGCATATCTCTTAATTAGATTATTATTCATTAGTTGTTTTCCCTTTCAGCATTGACAAGCCATGCTAAATTTTTTGTCTTTAAAAAAGATAAATAGTAATTAAAACACTTGTTACTTACTCTAGTATATTTATTGTGTTTGGATGATTTACAAGTATGGTCTACAAAATTTTTATGTCCACTAAATTCTGTTTGATTGTCATAACCAAAAGGATTCATTAACTTATGAGAAGGATCAATTCTAACCATATATTTCACAGAACCTTGTGTTTTAATGATTTTGGCATAGGCCTCTGGTCCATCGTCTTGAATAATAAAATTACCTTGATTATCTTCTTGGCCCATATTTAGTTGAGTATAATAAATATTATCAGACATGATTTTTCCATAATTCTTTAGATGTTTGTTCCAGACAACCCGTGAAGTGATTTAAAAATGTATTCATAGAGCTTTTGTAGTCGATGCCAGTAGGGACAGGAATGTGATAAGATTGATCAAAAATGAATTCAGTAGCTATAACTTCTCCTTTATCATCTTGATTAAGTACTGTTCCTTCTATCTTAAAAACGATCTCTCTAGGACAGTCTATTTTTTTGTCTTTTTGAGTATCGACTAAATCCGAGAAACCATTTTGAGCATAAGCTGTGCCTATAGTGTCGACAATTTCTTTGGGTAAATCTGTTTCACCCAAAATATCAGATATAGATCTTTGTTTATTTTTATCTGACGGATTCATGTCCATTTTATTCCTTTTGTTTTCTTGATTCTTTTCATATTTTTAGGCAACGGCATTTCTGGAGGATTTTCTCTGTAGTCATTGTGTTTCTTAAATAATGCCTGCTTATGGTCTTCCGTCATCTTATCACGATTTCTATTAGCTAAATCTCCTATTGTTTTAAGTTCAGAGTCTGCTTTTACTACAGAACCTGTCATATTAGCTAAGTCGTGTTGATAATATCTATTGGTATTTTCTGACTTACATAATGTGCATAGCTGTTTATCTGTATATTCAGAAATAGAAGAGACTATGCTAAATATCTCCCCACAATCATCGCAAATAAATGTATATTCTGGCATTATACTAAGTCTCTTTGAGCTTCTTTTAACCATCTTAAATCTTTTGATTTTAAATACTTGATATATTTATTAAATATAGAAGGAGATACTTCTTTGAAGGCTTTTGTGCTTTTGCATACAGAGTTTATAAAGTGATTGTTCTTTTTATCTTTAACTGTAGATAGTATCTGTATTGGATTAAAAAGTTCTTGATCCGCATCCATTCTTATGTAATACCTATAATCGCTACCTCTTTTATCTCCAAAATGCTTAGTTGGCTTATCGGGTAGGGCTTTAGCGCATAGGTCTTCTGTTTCTAGTTTAAGTCTAGGAAAGCCATGCTCATCGACAAAATCTTCGAAACCCACAGCACAATACAAACGTTCTGTTTTTTGCTCATTCTTAGAGTTATTTGAGATAAACTCGTTTTGATCAATTCTCATTCGATTATCCTGTATAAATTTTCCACTCTTCTGGTATCTTATCTTTCATAATAGATAGTCTAGAGGTTACATGCAAGTATTTATAATTACTAAATGGTCTAATCGGTTTGTTTTGTAATTGCATTTGAGCTTGTTGTGGGGTTTTATTGCTTTTTTTAAGATTACACTTAGTACAAGCCGTAACTATATTCGTCCAAGTAGTAGGAGATTTGTCCCTAAAAGGCCATTGAGATTTTGGAATTACATGATCGTATGTTAATTCTTGCTGAGAACATCTTTTATTACAATACTGACAAGTATAATTATCTCTAATAAATAAATTTTTTCTAGAAAAATTTACAGAATGTTTATGGAGCTTTAAATAATTTCTAATTTTGATTACAGCAGGTAGGGGTGTTTGATTACTAGATCCTTTAATGAAATCTGTTTTATAATATTCTATTATATCCATAGACAAACCTCCTGTACTATGATTCAATCTATAAGACCAAATTATAGCTCTTTGCCATTCTACTATAGCGACAGGACTGTAATCTGCGTTAAGAACCAAACACGGTTTATGATCTATTCTCATATTCATCTAAGCGACATATAACGCGAGATATGATTTCGTTTCTTACGATGTCTGTAGATTCTAACTCAGCAACACCAAGACCATCAACTCCATCTAATACCTGCATTAATCTCAGAAAGCCTCCCTGTCTGTCAAATTGTAAATCTGATTGCGCGACATCTCCTGTTAGGATCATCTTGCTGTCCATACCTATTCTAGTCAATAACATTTTTAGTTGATCGTATGAGGCATTCTGACACTCATCGGCAACTATAAAGGCATTATGGAAACTTCTACCTCTCATTAGCCCCAAAGGAACTACTTCTATTCTTTTACCTACTTTTAGTTTGGCATAATGTTGCATGTGTAAAAAGTAATTAATTTCATCGAACAGAGGTAAAAGATACGGATGCAACTTATCCTCTGCTGATCCAGGTAAAAAGCCAAGTCTTTCTCCAGCTTCTACAACAGGTCTTGTGATTACAATCTTTTCGACCTTGTCATCTATGAGATATTCTAGGGCCATACCTATAGCTATATGGGTTTTACCACTACCCGGAACACCTTGACAGAAAGTAATAGTATTTTCTGCTACGGTTCTAATGTAGTTTTTTTGATTAATCGTTCTAGGTTTTAATCTATTCTTAAATCCTACAACAATTTCTTCTGGATTAATTTTATTGCTATCTAGCTTTATGGACCCTTTACGAGTTCCATTCTTTTGTTTTTTTCTCAAAGTTGTACCCTTCTAGGAATGAAATCAAATAAGACATGCACCACCTGCACAACTGATTTCCTCTATTCCTACGGTATTATCCTCTGTTTCTAATAGTTGTGTATAATCCACTTTACTAAAACTCTCGTATAAATCAGTATAAATTTTCCAATTATATACATCTTTCATACAATATGTTAGTCTCTTAAAGTCTCCTTCAAAATATTTTTTAGCGAATCTATGCATTTTGATTGCAAATAATTTTTTATCTTCAGCATCTTTGTCTGTTAATTGGTTTAATGTAATATAATCACATGCTGCCCATAAATTATTATCAAAAGCATTTAGTCCCAACTCAATCAAACCTGAACACCACAACCCAGCATCTCCATATTCTTTGACAATTTCTCTACTAGTATATACTGTAGTAAAAGGAGCCTGAGGATAGTCTTTGTCTCCGCTCTGTGGGATTAGACTAATCCCGGCAAAAAACTTTCTATTATTATATATAAATTTTGTGACACTTTCCCATTCATCTGGCTGTACAGTTACAGTATTGCTAACATTATGACTAAGAAAATCTTGAGTACATAATGATCTGTTTTTCCCAGAATGAACCCAGTTTTTTTGAGCATCTTTTACTACGCCAAGCATTTCTATAGCGGGTAGTTGGTTTTTAAGTTTAGATCCATCGGGAACCTCAATAGGGAATTTAACAACTTCGTCTGTATCATTGGCAGACCAAGAAGACTTTTCACACGCTTGAGGATTATAGCTTTTAAAATATTGGTAAGGTGGCTCTAAGATGTTTGCTTGAACATGTCTAATATATCTTTTAGCATGATGTGGATGGATGCCAGATGATGTACCTAGCATGGAACTTGAAGTACCTTCTGGTTTTAAGCAAGTTACTCTGGCTGCCTGATTAATAGAAATCTTTTTGGCGATTTCTTTGTTGGTGTCTACAGCAATTTTTGCGCCTTTCTTTAAGACCTTCTCTGTAAGTACTAATTCATGCTTCTCCATGATACCAGTTAAAGAAACTCCAAGCAAAGCCTCTCTATCAAATATTGCCTTACTAGTCTCTCCTAAATAATCCAAACCAGTAAAACCAGCTTGTAAACTACCAATGATAGCAGCAGCTTTACATCTTTCATAGAAATCTTCTTCATCGACAACAGAAGAGCAATTGATTGTAGAGAGATTACATCCTTGCCAACCAGACTTTCCTGTTTTTTCATCAACAGGCCACATACCTACTTCAACACAAGGATTAAATGTCATTTCTGTGGAATCACTCCAAATGAATCCAGGTTCACCAAACTCTTTAACAGATTCCATCAATAAAGCAAACTGCTCATAAGATGTATCATCTTTTAGGAGTAATGCAGAATTATTGCTTCTGGCTCTTTGAGGATTATCTACATACCAATTACCGGTTTTAGCTTTAGCCATCTCTTCATCGTCTGCACTAAATAATGCTAACGACGCACTTCTGCGAACACCACCAGATAATACAGCATCGCTTGAGTGCATAATAATATCATAAGCATCAATTGGTCTGAGTTTTTTCTGTTTGTTTTCAATGCATGTCTCCAATACTTCTCTAATTTTTTCCAAACCGTTTTGCAAGGGCTCAAAACCGGGCGCCTTGCCCACACCAGAAGATAGTTGCGATCCCTTTTCTCTAATATTGCTATAGTCAAAAACAATATACTGATCTTTGTATTGTTTAAACTTATCTTCAGCAGCCTTAGTAAAATAGGAACTTAGTAGAACACCCAAAGCATCCGACCATCCTTCAATACTATCTTCTATTTTATATTTTACACCTTTCCTTTTGTCTTTTTTATTATGAGACAAATTAGGCAATTTAGCTACGTGATGTTTTTGTACACTAAATCCTGTACCACTACCACACAATAGCAACCAGAAACATTCTTGAAAGAATCTTAATCTGTCACAATAAGAACTAGTGCAGTTATAAATTTTAGCATGTCTTTTTAAGATCGGCTCTCCACCAAATTGCAAAGCTCTTTGACTTCCTAAAACTTTCTTTTTAAACATGATATCGTATGCCCAATCGATATCTTCTGACATGTTTTTATCAGCATAATATGTATGCATCATATTTCTAACACGATCTACTGCTTCTTTCCAAGTTTCTCTTCTGTTTTCAGATTCAATCCAACGGGCGTACTTGCTCACAAAAGTATAATTTTGAAGTTCATTTAATGCCGACATCCTAGCTCCTATAAAATTAAAAAGAATTGGCCTATATGGAAAGAATTGATTTTTTCATAATTTATGATAAATCATTGGTTAGAGTATGCAAGGCCATTTGATTACGTTGTTATTTTTATAATACACCACAAATTTTTACTCTTGATTTTGATTTTAAAAATCTATTTCTTGAATCCATGAAAAATTTGGTGTATGTCTTACGATTTCTATTCCTGTTAATTCCACAAATAGATCAAATCTTTTTTGTGCTTGTTTATCAAATAATTTAGTTCCGTGGCTGTTGGCCATAACAACCTTAGAAACACCAGCTTGCCATAAAGACATGATGCAATCATTACAGCATTGTCCTGTGACATAGGCGATACCATTAGTAGGTTTGTGAGTACAACTAGATAGTGCGTTTCGTTCAGCATGAATCATCCAAGCATATTTTTCTGGACGAGATGTTGGAAGTATTGTATCGTCGATATTTCTAGGAAAACCATTATAGCCAGTACCTAAAATAAGATTATCTCTATCTGTAATAATACAACCATGTTGTGTATGTATGTCGTGACTACGTTGAGAAACAACTTTTGCTAATCCTAAAAAATAATCTGTCCAGTTAGGTCTCATAATATTATGATATACGGTTATGCGTAGTTAGTCAAGTTTTAATTTTTCATGTATAATATAACCTGGAACAGGATCTTTTGTTTCATCGGCATCTCCCTCTAAGCTTAAATTACATATTAAGTTATTATAGATATAATTTTGCTTAGCTAATTGAACAATTCTCCAACTTTCCTTACAGTGACGATTTACATAGATTAAGTAAAGTGTGGGTATTAAATAATCATAAGGTAACGTCGCATTATTTTTTGTTAGCATAGGAAATATTTTCTCGCACCATTGTATGAAGGCTTGAAAATTATGATTTCCTGTATTGTATATACATGTTCCTCCGTTAATATGATGACTAAGCAAAAAATCAGGATCAACTATTCCAGCAATACCGCTATATGCAGGTCCACTAATCCAAAAATTGCCACAACTATTTACATAATTAGCTATTGCTGAAAGCCAATTATTCTTGAGATATGTATCTATTTCTAAAAACAAACACGTATTATATCTTTTCATTAAATCTATACAACGGAAAAATACATAGTTAGGACCAGATTTTAATCCGTATTCTAAACTAATATTATCTAAATTGTCAGGCATCTCATTGAAATAAAAATCTTTGTTTTCTGGAATCTCTATGGTTAAAATATTAACATCTTTGAAAAAGCCCTTAAGTATATCGATATGTTCTGAGCTAAAATTGAACACAGAATTAGAAGATATAGCTATATTTAGATCTATGCTTTTAGCAAGCTTGTTGTCTAAGTCGCAGGATTCAAAAGATTTAATTATTTGATTTACAAAATGATTTACCTCAGCACTTTTTTCGCTCCCTGTATGTAAAACATTAATAGCCTCTAATTTGTTCTCTTGTCTTTTAAAATCAGGTATTGGAGGAGCAGTTGCATTTTCTAAATCAATTAGAATGTTTTGATCGTCGACTGCTTTGCTTAATTCTGGATTATTAGCTAAAAATGTTTTATAGTCATATTTGTTAGGTCTAAAACTATTCTTAAATGTTATTTCTGTATTTAAAAAATTAGACAATAATTCAGGAGCTTTATCTAAATCGTTGTAGTTTAAATCTAAATAAGGTATATTATTTTTTTCTAAGTATTTGTGAGCTATTGCAAAAAGTTTATGTTTGTGCATAGTTTGTCTGATAATGTCTTGCGTTTCTCTTGCACTAGCTACTAAATTTGTATCTTTTGAGGATCTCTTAAGTACGCTCCATCCATATTTTCCTGCATTGAGCCAAGAAAAAGCATAAGAAACCATATCTCTATCAAGAAATATAACTTTGTCAAATTCAGCAAGGACATTCTCTAACATTACTTTATTTTGCATCGAAGGAGCATCTATTTGTTGTGCAAAAATTTTATATCCTATAGTTTCAATAGTTTGAATATTATTAAACTTTTTAGAGATATGTTGAAAGTAATCTATCTCGTTTTGTTTTCTTTGTTGGTTATACTGTTCACAATCTGTTAGATTTAAAACTTGCCTATCTACAATCTTAGTAAAGCATTCATGATAGTGTTTGTCAACACCCTCTCCTAAAGTTAACAATTCATAACACATCCTAATATCTTCATTCTTATTAATGTTATCAATTAAAAAAGTTGTGCCATGTCTGGGATTACTAAGCAATAATATTTTTGTTGGTAGCATATTAACCTAACTTTCCAACGAATTCATTAACTTTACCGATAAAAGTTTCCATACTAAAACTATTAATATTCAATTGTTTCAAATATTCGTGAGCAGAAGCCACAGAGCTTTCTGACAACAAATCCTGTATTTCGTCTGGATAGTCATAATATAATGGATAATCAGAACCTAAGTATTCTACACAAGCATCTAACCTATTAATTACTATTGGACAATTTCTTTGAACGGAATTAATAATAGCATTATTAGCTGAAGAGTCATATAAATTAACAAATATTAAATTCTTGCTTAATATGTCGTTTAGTTCTACATCAGAAAGTCTAGGAGATATTTCTGTATTAATTATATCAATACCGTGATAGTACATATCCTCTGTAAAAACATAACCTTTATATCCAGACAAGCCCCCAAAAACAAAGACTTTTTCAAAGTCAGAAACATTAAGCCTTTCAAAAAAACCAAAATTTCTATTGAACCAACCTAAATTAATAAGTTTTTTATTTTTATTGTTCAGGTACTCATCTAAATTGAATTGTGTAGATTCTGGGTCTAGTACAATAGGATGATGAATGGTGCATTTAGGTATGTCTTTTGTGTATTTACAATTAAGACTATTCAATCTTGTGCTATCTGAAGTATAGATTATACCTTTGCAATTTTCTAATACATTACTTTTATGTAGAATACGATTGAAAAAATTACTTTCAGGTAATATATTTTTTGAAATTTTACGATAATATTGCGGCACAAAATTGACTAAATGATCTATTCCCACCCAAGGCTGCTCAAACACTTCGTATTGTTTTGCTAAAAAAGTTTCCCAAGTAAATGTTATTAAGTTGATATTAGCAGTTTTCGATTCCTGATATTTGTCTAATAAATTATTAACGGTAGACCAACCTCCCATTAAATGGTTTTTATTATACATACTCCCTATTGTTTTAAAGTTTTTAACAATATCCAAGCTATTTGTTTGTTCTAACATTTCTAAAGACCAAATAGGAATATCGTTATTATATGTTTGATTATGACTTTTATTGACTATGGCATAATCTATTTTAGAAGCGCTGTAATCACGAGAAGGATGTATATAACACATACCCCCAATTACTTCATCATCACTAATTGTATAGGATCTATGTTGACTATAATGTAAATGTTCTGTTATAATATTAAAACAAGGATTTTTTATAGTCCAACCATTTACAGCAAAAACAAACGCTATTTTGTTGTCGCACCTAGCATGTCCCGTCCTAATTTTTGTATCATTAATAAACTTAATGTTTCTAATGTTTTCAACTTGAAAAGCCCAAGTATCCTGAGACCAATGAGGTTTAGAGCAGAGTTGATTTTGCTCATATCTACTCAAGCAAATTAATGTCGACTCCCCTTCTGTAAAATAATCAGATAAGATATTTATTGTATCATCAAATATGATGTCTGCGTTACCAAACAACGAAATATCTGTATCGTTCAAATGTTTTTGTGAGTGAGATATCCAATCAAAATAAAACGGTTTATGACTATTGTGAATAATCTCATAATTTTTATTACGAATAGATTTGGGTAGTTCTGTGTCTGTATCTACAAATATATAAACTTTCGCAAAGTAAGAGCTGTTTATATTTTTTGTTAATGCAATGTCGATCTCATGCTGTCTTTGTATATTACTAGATTTATAATATGTTGTATATAAAATTAGTTTTTTTTTATCAGTCTCAACGTTTAAATCGTAAGCGGGTCTTGTTTTTTGAGATCTGTGATCTAAATGAATACAATTGATATTAGGAAACAAATTTACAAATTCAATATTATGTTGTTGACAATACTTCTTAAATAATCTGTCGCAATTTTCATATCCTAAATTTAAGTTTATATTACTGTATTCTATGGCATCAATTTTATCTTTATATATCCAGCAATCATGAGAATAGAGAGGATTAATGTCTATTGAGTCATCCGAAAACCTTTCTTTACTGGTAACTATATTACCATTTACATCTTCGTCTTTCCTTGTGACTGCTAGTATTCTATTATTATTAAACGATGCTTGTTTCAATGACACTACTGTTTCATCAAGATAGATATCAGAATTACATAAAATTTTTATACTGTCTGCATAGTTCATGTCTGCAAACTGCATCCATAAACCGTAGTTCATTCTTTGATTAAGAGGAACTAATTTAACTTTTTCATTTTCAATAATAGACTGATGTAATTTATGCTCTGAGCCAGCTTCATAGAATATATTAATAATATCTATATATGGATTGCTGATATTCCTATGTAAACATTTAGTTCTATTTATAAAAGTATTCGGATCGTCATACCATTGTACAAATAAAACTATATTATCGTTAGAGTCACTTTGTTTATCAAAGTATCCTAAGACTTCATCTTGAGACTTTTTATAAATTCTATTTTCTTTTTTACCATAAGTAACATAGTGGTATTTAGCTAGTTTTTCTGTGTTGATCCCCGCTTTGACAAGATCAGGATGAGAAGATAGATAAAACTCCCAATCAAAATCTTCTGGAATATTATACGTCATTATTATACCACTCCAGAGTCATATCTAGTCCTTTGTCTATATTTACTTGATTTTGCCAGCCTAAATAAGACATAGCCTTATTAGCATTTATACATCTTCTAGGTTGTCCGTTTGGTTTGGATGTATCCCAAGATATTGAGCCATTAAAGTTCATTTTATGTACAAGTTTATTGACAAGATTTTTTATGGTTATTTCTTCTCCAGAACCAAGATTAATTGGGCTAGGTCCTGTATTTACGTTTATGCTTTTAACAATTGCCTTAGCTGCTTGATCTGCATATAGAAATTCTCTACTTACAGAACCATCTCCCCATATAACAACCGTGTCTTCCCCATTTTTATTTGCATAATCAATTTTTTTAATTAGGGCAGGTATAACGTGACTTGAATGATCTTCAAAATTATCATAGGGACCATATAGATTTGATGGCACTAAAATCGTACTATTAAAACCATACTCTTTATTATATGCGTCCAACATAACGAATAAAGATTTTTTCGCTACTCCGTATGGGGCATTAGTTTCTTCTGGATATCCTTTCCATATATCTTTTTCTTGAAAAGGAATATTGCACAATTTTGGATAGGCACAGACAGTACCAATCAGTATGAATTTTTTAACATTATTCAATCTAGCTTGCTCTATTATATTTAGACCCATAGACATATTATCGTAAAAATACCTACCGGGAGATCGCATATTAGCGCCTATACCACCACATGTTGCGGCTAAGTGGATAACAGTATCTGGGTTAACGGACCTAAATAAATCATTGCATTTTGACAAGTTTCTTAGGTCGTAATCTACTTTTCTGGGGATATAAATATCTTTGTAATTATTCTCTAATAAATTTTTATATACATGTTTACCCAAAAAGCCTGAGCCACCTGTTAATAATATCCTATTTTTGTGCATCAGCTACTAGCGTATTATTTGAAATATATTTGTATTTTTTAATTACCGGATTGGTTAAATGAAACCACTCTATCTCTATGGCTTTATCAGAACGAGATAGAATTTTACCACAGACATTGATATCTTCGTGAATGTAGCAAGAAATCTCATCGTACAATAGTATTATATGAAGTTTATTGTTTTGCGCAAGTGGATTAAGTATCTTGGTCGCTTCTAGTGCTGAAGGAATTATTTTTTGATTATTATCTAATACAATATACCCGAATAGTCTTTCTAGACTGTGTGCATATGTTCCTTTTTTAACATCACTAATTTTGCCTTTTTCTTTTTTTAATTTTGGCCTAATTAAGGATAATGTATCACTATTAAAATAAGAACGAAAAGTAGAGATTTTACCAAAAAACATATTACCTCCACAGAATTTTTTATTCTTTACTTTCTCATATGGAATAGATAGTATATTTTCTGATATGTCTTCTATAATACTTTTGTTTGTATGTTCCATATCACTCAGAATTAAATTAGAGCATGTAAGAGCACCACACTTATTGTCTTTAAGTTTGTCTAAATTTTTTAGAAAAATAGACCTACTACCCATAAGATTATGTAAAAGTATAATTCTCCAATTAATCTTTCCTGCAAATAAACTTTTTTTAGTGTGTATCTTTAAGAATGTATCATGCTTAAATCTAGAAGGGCTTAGACTGTTCAACTGCTCAAGAAAAGGGAGGACATCTCCCCCCATATTGTCGTGATATGTTATATTATATACATCAAAAATAGTTGCTATACTATCTTCAACTATAAAATTTTGTTCATTATTTTTATAAAGACCTATATGTAATTCAATAAGGTCTTGTATTGGTATTAATAGAGACAGTATTTCTGGCCATAAATCGACATGATACAACCACAATAATACTGGAACTCTATTTTTCATTTACTAATTTATTATATAATACTAAAGCTAAAACAGCACCAGCTATTCCCATGAATATGCCCGAAGGCTCTAGTGCATTATACTGCCCCAGTAGATATAATACAGCGCCGCCCATGTATGAGCCAGCTACTCCTAATGCTATTGTCTTAAAAAAGCCAAAATTTTCTTCTCCAGGAACAATGCTCTTAGCAATAGCTCCGACGAATATACCATATACACACCATATAATTATACTAAACATTTAAAGCCTCCAGAATTGATGAAAGTTCATCATCCGTGATATTCTCTCCACTATTTAAAATACTATCTACGATATTTGCACCATACTGTTTGTATGTTTCTTTTTTTAGTTCTCTTCTCATAACTTTGCGAATACGCATTTTAGTAAACCATCCACGTTTACTAGATAAAGTTTTAATCTGATCTTTTAGAAAAGAATGTTTTTCTTCATCAGACATTTTGTTTAATTTGCTACTATTGCACTCTTGAATTACTCTAATTGAATTTAAAATTATTCCAATTATCATAATAGTTAATAGAATACTACCATATTCTTCACAGCCTGTTAATCCTGAATCATTTGCTATCTTGTTAGATAGGCTTTCCAATTGTTTATTGTTTTTCATTAGAATGTACCACTAGGAGAAGTGAAAAAATCTCCAGTAAGCATCCATTCATTACTGGAAAATTTAGTAATTTTACCTACGCCATATTGCCTGGTTAAATCTACATGATTACCCATGCTTCTTATATATACCCCAGATGGAGATAAAATTCTCACATCTGAAGTAGAACTAGTATTAAATACATCTATATGATCACCTATATTTGCGCTAGTTGATGCGGCAGATGTTATAGTTACTGTAGACGGCACACTTTTATTGACATTAATGATATTGTTAATATCGTTAGCTGTGGTATCGTAATTTAACTCGGTAGCGACTGCTCGTAAATTAGTCGTCTGTTTTATTAGCTGTTTTTTTATGCCAGAAACAGGAAGTTTATACGTTAAATCATCAGAGCTAACAATTAGATTATCTGTATTTAAAACTCCTGTAGAAGCAGGTAAATTTTTTATTCTTATACTACTCATTTAAGTATCTCCGATATTATGGTTCATAGAAAATAGATTGTGGGGCTGAGTAACAAGGATCTTCTGGATCGTCTGAAGTGACGGTATCAACACTGCCTTCGTTACATACTAGACATGGGTCGGTAGTATCATATGTCGGCCGCACACCTTGACGAGAGTTGCCCCATCCACTACCACACTCTTGACACTGATTAGGATCTGCACATCCAACAAATATTACTCCGTATGGAGGATTTGGATCTGTTCCTGTGCAGCATGTTGTTCCTGAAGGACATTTCTCTTTACCTTCGCAGTCCTGACATATCGGTTCATCTTCTGCGCCACTGTCTCCACAGCATTGTCCAGGATCTAAGCAGTCTCCATTACAGCAGCTTTCGTCTGTACTGCAGATAATTGAGTACGTATCACCGGGACAGCAAACATCTGCGGGAGATGCTGTTTCAGCTCCTGTTTGGCAGCATGTTTGTCCTTCGTCTAAAGTAGAGGTAAATAATGGCATCTGTGGTTCGTCACTCAAACTAGGATAAGAAGGATTATCTACGACTTCACACTCCATACATGCTAATATTGCATCGACACTTCCGTTATAGGGAACACAAGATCCCGATGTTTCATAATCATCAGCTTCAGATGTACAATGAGGACAAGGAGGTATTATACATGAAAACGTGTCGTATGTAATTTGAGTTGGAAAAAGAGGATCATTAGAATAGTCGTCCCAAGTACTTGTTCCTGATTTAGTACATACTTTTGGAGGTATGCATATGTCGGTTATCGTACCTTCTTCACATTGTTTACATCTAGGATCATATTTAACGCCCTCACAACACGCTATAGTAGGGTCATTAGGATTGTAAGGAACACCAGCTGTCGTACCAGTAGAAGGACTTGCAACACCTATGCATTCTTCACAGTATTTAGGATTAGCACATGTGACAGTCTTATTACCTAGAGCATCAAAACTTGTACAACAAACACCTCCTGGAATTGCAGCACAAGGATGACACGCAGCATTTTCTTTGTCACTAGGATATCCAACACATGTTCCGTCACAGCATACTTCACAACCTCCGCATTCTGCGCTTGTTTCGCAGTTACAGGCCGTACAAGCATTGAAAAGACTTGGACCTCCTATCCCAATAGATGCTGTAGTGGCGACTCTGTATTCTTTTGTCTTATAGTCTACTTCACAATAGTATTCGCATTTTGTGTTTTTCCTCCAATCTTTCTGGAGACTGTCTATTCTAAGATAATACGGGTCGGGATCATTGTCATCGGCTATTTTTTCGATTGCTGCGTCTAGTGTGTATAAACCTTCCGAAGAACTTGGTCTACTTGCAACAGGAGCAACTATAATGACAGGAGCATCTGCTATAGGAGGAGAATCTGTTCCGCAGTGTTCTACACAACTATAAGTTTCTGTTCCTCCGCCAATGATTTGATAGTAAGCATTCCCCTCAAAACATTTGACACTAGGATCAATGTCGTCGCCGTCATAACAAGTTCCTCCATTTATACAAGGACCCCAATCGTCACTTCCTAGATTTAATGAGTGTATATCGCATATGTCTGAATCTGGTTCCATATATCCTGTTGTGAAAAAGAGTGAATCATTAGCATTATGATTACCTTCTGAATTATCCTGAAGTGTTAGCTCGTATGTTGTATTTGATTCTAATTTGGGTCGACCTACAAATCTAGCGTACAGCTTGCCATCAGACTCTGCGACTACGTTGACCGAAATAATTCCATTATAAGTTAAGCTCGGAGCAGCTACAGACGTACAATCCGGACCAGCACAACCT
>TARA_B100001778_G_scaffold109510_1_pt1 | contig 44604 bp, 43 predicted proteins | sample TARA_B100001778 | Tara Oceans TARA_B100001778 (sample SAMEA2623826) | marine metagenome | biome: marine biome (ENVO:00000447); feature: deep chlorophyll maximum layer (ENVO:xxxxxxxx); material: "saline water (ENVO:00002010), including plankton (ENVO:xxxxxxxx)" | depth 40 m
GTTTTGATTCAGTCGGTCTTCGAGGTCATTTAGCCTGTCCCAGAGTGCTTGAATAACCAATTTTGCATCATCTAAGTTATCGACTGCGGGCGGCTTTGATAGCTGTTTTTTACGTGGCATGAAGTCACTTTGACAGACTGGGGGGATCAATCAATAGGATCCAAGAGATCACTGAAAATAAATATATTTAGCTGTCAATAGGGCCCTGCTGAACGGTTACAATTGTTTATATTACCGAATTGTAATGTAGGGGTAATCTGGTTGTCAGGCGATGGTGCTAACATCAGCAACAATTAATAAACAGTCATTGACTGCTGTCTGTCAAACACCAAGGAACGACGAGACCGTGAAAAGCGCCTTCATTCACATAATTATTGTGATTGCATTGCTCAGTGTGCAAGTGAGTGAGTCATTTGCATTCGCGCAAATGCCATGCAGTGACGAAATGGCAGCGGAGATGGATCTCGGATCTCACGATATGCACAGCGCTCATGACATGATGAAACACTCGCAAAGCGATGATATGGATGATTGTTGTCAGCAAGATTGCTGTTGTCCAATGGCGATGTTTCATATTGGTCTTCTCTCTAGTCAAGCTCATTCGTCACCCGATGGCGTGTCGCTGAGTATTCAGTCTCTTAACCCAAACCTAAACCAAATCTTTTTAGGTGGATTGCAGCGCCCTCCGAAACACTCTCTCATTTAAGCAGGATAAGTCCGTCTAGAATCCGGGCAATGATATCGCTTGTTAGTCGAATGTTCGTAGCAAGCCATTTATTTAAACAATAGAAATGAGAAAGTAATTATGTCAATTATTACGCATCGCTCGATGTGGATAGCCTTGGTGTTTGCACTGTTTTTATCAGCATGTACCGACGCAACACAGATAAATAACGATTCAGAGGCAGTGACTGAATCCCCGATAACGTCCTTAACAGTCTACAAAAGCCGTTCTTGTAAGTGTTGCCAAAAGTGGGTGAACCATATTGAAGAGCACGGGTTCGACGCAGACGTATCCAATGTTACGTTAATGTCTCGAATTAAAGACAAATATGGTGTTGCGCCTAATTACCGTTCGTGCCATACGGCATTGTCCCCAGGCGGTTTTGTTTTTGAAGGTCACATTCCAGCAAAATTCATTCAGCAATTTTTAGACAATATACCTGAAGGCGCCATCGGACTCAGTGTGCCGGCTATGCCAATTGGCTCACCTGGTATGGAAGTCGGTGATCAATTTCGTCCTTATCTTATTCTGCAACTCAATGACGATGGCAGCGCAACCACTTATGCCGAAGTTAATACCTATGAGGAGCAATTCTAATGAGACGCTTTTCATTTCATGTCATTGTACTAATGACGCTTTTGAATACTGGGCTCGCCCAAAGTCAAACCAAGTCGGTATTGACATTGGAGCAGGCTGTTGAAATCGCGATTAACAACGACCCTTGGCTTGTAGGCAGTGAGTATCGCGAGCAAGCCATTGTTTCAAGTAGCGTGGCAGCCGCTAGTTTGCCGGACCCGGTAGTTAATATTGGTTTAGCGAACTTACCAACAGATGGATTCGCATTCGATCAAGAACCCATGACGCAACTTAAGGCAGGGGTTTCACAGATGTTCCCCAGAGGGGATTCGTTAGATATTCGTTCTCGTCAATTAAGAGAGCAAGCCGCCGAGCACCCATTAATGCGTGCTGATCGCATCGCCCGCACACGTGTGCAGGTCTCTGATATTTGGCTTGAAATTTATCGCGCGCAGCAGAGTATTAAGCTAATCCATCAAGATAGGGCATTGTTTGAGCAACTCAGTGACATTGCCAAAGCGAATTATGCGACCGCCCTTGGACGCGTGCGACAGCAAGACATCATTAGGGCAAAGTTAGAATTGACGCGGTTAGAAGACAGATTAACAAAACTACAAGCACTGGAAGAACGCGCCACAGGTAAGTTATTGGAATGGATCCTAAAAAACCAGCAGTCTGCACGCCAACTTGGCTTTGATGCATTTAGCGCGTTGCAGTTGCCTAATACATTACCTGCCATTGCAAAAATCACTGACAACACGTTGTTAATGGTAAAAAGGAAAAACCAACAACAGCTCGCGGAAATACTCGCAGATCACCCTTATATTTTATCCATTAATCAACGTATCAGAGCGAGTCAAACCGGGGTTGAGTTAGCTAAAGAAAAATACAAACCCCAATGGGGCGTAAATGCCAGTTACGCTTTTCGCGATGATACCCCGGCAGGTGCAAGTCGAGCTGATTTTTTGTCAGTCGGTGTTAGTTTTGATTTACCTATTTTTACTGAAAACCGTCAAGACAAAGAAGTCTCTGCAGCCGTAAATCAATCAGAAGCCATAAAGACTGACAAGTTACTCGCACTGCGCGAAATGATGTCTGCCATCCAGTCGTTATACGCTGAGCGAGAACGTTTAACTGACAGGCAATCGTTATACAACGACGAGTTATTAGCACAAATGCAAGAACAAGCAGATGCGTCCTTGAATGCCTACACCAATGATGACGGCGATTTCGCCGAAGTTGCTCGCGCGCGTATCGCGGATTTGAATGCGCGTATTGATGCATTGGATATCGATGTGGATCTCGTCAGAACAAACATTCGACTTAATTATTATTTCAATACCACCGCAGGTATTTCCAAGACTCAATTCGGAGAACAATAATGAATAACACGAAAGCCATTATTTTAGGATGTGTTATCGGCGGTGCAATGACTGCGTTAGCATATACATCCCTACTTCCTTCTGATGCACCATCTAACGCAGCAGGGCAAAGCACAGAACCCCAGCCACTCTATTGGGTGGCACCGATGGATCCCAATTACCGTCGTGATGAACCGGGTAAATCTCCGATGGGAATGGATCTCGTCCCCGTTTATGAGGAGAGCACCGGAGGTAATGAAGGTCCGGGAACCATTAGCATATCACCCAATGTAGTTAATAATTTAGGGGTAAGAACAGCATCGGTTCAACGCCGCTCGCTGCATGTCCCTATTCGTACGGTTGGCTATTTGCAATACAATGAAGACACCTTGATACATATCCACCCACGCGTTGAAGGTTGGGTAGATACACTGCATGTGAAAGCCTCGGGAGAGTATGTCAAAAAAGGCGAACCATTGTATTCGCTCTATTCCCCAGAATTGGTCAATGCGCAAGAAGAGCTGCTGATCGCGATGCGCCGCGGGAGCGACGATTTGATCAATGCTGCTCGGTCGCGGTTAGATGCGTTGCAAATGCCAAATGAAGCGATTCAGTCCTTAATATCGAGCAAAAAAGTTCGTCAAACGATCACTTTTTCGGCACCGCAAACCGGGTTTGTTGACAATTTAAATATCCGCGAAGGATTCTTTATCAAGCCAGGCAATACCCTCCTATCCATTGGTGCGTTGGATGAGGTGTGGGTTGATGCTGAAATCTTTGAACGGCAATCCGCGCAAGTCACTGTTGGACTTCCCGTCACAATGACGTTAGATTTTTTACCCGGCAAAACATGGGAGGGTGAGGTTGATTACGTCTACCCCACACTTGAACAGAGCACTCGAACGCTACGGGTTCGGTTACGCTTTAAAAATGCCGATTACGCGCTTAAGCCGAACATGTTTGCCCAGATCACAATACATTCAGACTTTGACTCAGACAACGTTCTTGTGCCATCAGAAGCGGTTATCAGAACCGGCACGCAAGATCGTGTTGTCTTGGCGTTGGGTGACGGGCAATTCAAGTCCATTGCCGTAGATGTAGGTCGAGTGGTAGAGGACTACACTGAGATTACTACAGGTCTCATCGACGGGGATCAGATTGTCACCTCGGCACACTTTTTACTCGATTCAGAAAGCAGTATCAGTTCAGATTTTAAACGGATGGAAGCACCTGGTGCACTCCCGTCGTCGGTTTTTACCGAAGCCACCATCACCGATGTTATGCCCTCACATAACATGATAACAGTGAACCATGGCGCCATCAGTGAATGGGATTGGCCAGAAATGACAATGGATTTTACTGTCGCTAACCACGTAGACCTAACGAGTTTGCGGCAAGGTATGGGGGCGCATATTGAAATTAGTAAAGAAAACGATGGTCAGTATGTGGTAACGACGGTGCATATCATTGACGACAATGCTGATACACAGACGATAAATGGACGCACTATATGGACTGAAGCAACGATTAATTCGGTTATGCCCTCACACAAAATGCTAAATCTTGACCACGGAGCAATTGAAGCGTGGGATTGGCCCGCGATGACAATGGATTTCTTTGTTGCTGACACTATCGATTTATCACAGTTGAAAGCTGGTATGGATTTGCATATTGAAATCACCAAAACCGGTGATAGCGACTATCTGGTAACAACCATCCATGTAAAATCAGCAGAACCAAGTTCAGCGCAAAGCGCAATGGTGACAGGCACCATTAATGCCATCAATACGCAGTCTCGTGTAGTCAATATTTCACGTGAAGCGATCCCAAAGTGGGATAGGCCTGCGGCAACTCTTGACTTTACCTTGAGCGACGATATCGATATCAGCCAATTTACGGTCGGTGCTGACATTACATTTACGTTTGAGATCACTGACGGCAACTTTAGGATCCTGAGCATTCAGTCTGAAAGCCAAGATGCTTCGATGGATCATAGCAACCATGGAGGAGCACACGAATGATCGCTGCTATTATTCGATGGTCAGTTTCCAACCGCTTCTTCGTATTACTGACGACCTTAATTATTATCGGCGGTGGTTTATTCACGATAAAGAATACACCAATTGATGCATTGCCCGACCTATCTGATGTCCAGGTCATCATTAAGACGAGTTACCCTGGACAAGCACCTCAGGTGGTTGAAGATCAGGTGACTTATCCGCTTACAACAGCGATGTTGTCGGTACCAGGCGCTAAAACAGTCAGGGGTTATTCTTTCTTTGGCGACTCATATGTCTACATCATTTTTGATGACAGCACGGATCTATATTGGGCCCGAAGCCGCGTATTAGAATACCTGTCTCAAGTTGCTCCCAATTTGCCTGAAAATGCTCGGCCACAATTAGGCCCAGATGCAACGGGTGTGGGTTGGGTTTACTTGTATGCATTGGTTGACCGCACAGGCAAAAACGACATATCACAACTACGTAGTCTGCAGGATTGGTTTCTCAAGTACGAACTGCAAACCGTTCCCGGTGTCTCTGAGGTTTCTGCGCTAGGCGGTATGGTAAAGCAATATCAAGTTAAAGTTGATCCTGAAAAACTGCGGGCTTATGGGATCCCGCTATCGCATATTCAAACGGCCATCAAAAGAGGCAACAAAGAAGTTGGCGCATCTGTTATTGAAATGGCTGAGGCTGAATATATGGTCAGGGCGACAGGGTATATTTCAAGCAAACAAGATATCGAAACGATCCCTCTCGGCGTGAATGAAAATGGTACGCCGCTGTTGGTTAGGGATATCGCGGATGTGCAATTAGGTCCTCAAATGCGCAGGGGTATCGCTGAGCTGAATGGCGAAGGAGAAACCGTAGGCGGCATCGTTGTTATGCGATTTGGAGAAAATGCTCAAACAACCATTAACGGAGTCAAAGCTAAACTCGACGATCTTAAAAAAGGATTGCCGGATGGCGTCGAAATCGTCACGGTTTACGATCGCTCAGCTTTGATTGAACGGGCGGTAGATAACTTGGCCTCTAAACTGGTAGAAGAGTTTATCGTCGTTGCCCTAGTGTGTATCGCGTTCTTATTTCATGTACGCTCTTCGTTGGTCGCAATTATAAGTATTCCTGTCGGAATCATCACGGCAATCATCGTGATGTATATGCAAGGTATCAATGCGAACATCATGTCCTTGGGGGGGATCGCTATTGCTATTGGTGCAATGAGCGATGGGGCCATTGTCATGATCGAAAATATGCATAAGCATATGGAGCGAACCCCCCTGACGAAAGAAAATCGATGGCAGGTCGTCATGGATTCAGCGTCTGAAGTCGGACCTGCGCTGTTTTTCAGTTTGTTGATCATCACCGTTAGTTTCGTACCAGTGTTTACGCTAGAAGCGCAAGAGGGCAGGATGTTCTCGCCGCTTGCATTCACCAAAACATATGCGATGGCCGCTTCCGCAGCGCTTGCTATCACCTTGGTGCCAGTTTTGATGGGGTACTTTGTGCGCGGTAAAGTACTTGCGGAGCATAAGAATCCTGTTAATCGGTTCTTGACGTTTTTATACATGCCAACACTGAAAACGGTATTACGTTTTCCCAAGTTGACCATGCTGGTCGCCGTTATTGTACTGGGAATTGGGCTTTGGCCAATTGATAAGATCGGTAGCGAATTTATCCCGCCGCTTGATGAAGGTGACTTAATGTATATGCCGACGACTTATGCCGGTATTTCGATAGGTAAAGCACGCGAGTTATTGCAACAAACCAATAAACTGATCAAGACCGTTCCTGAGGTCGAAACGGTGTTTGGCAAGGTCGGCCGAGCCGATACGGCAACCGATCCTGCGCCATTAACAATGATAGAAACGTTTATACAATTAAAACCTCAAGATCAATGGCGTGAAGGCATGACGACACAGGATCTGATCAAAGAATTTGATGCTGTGGTTAATTTGCCGGGGTTAACGAACGCATGGGTTATGCCAATTAAAACGCGGATTGATATGTTGGCTACCGGTATTAAGACCCCCGTTGGCATCAAGATTGGAGGTCCAGATCTTATGGAAATTCAAAAGATTGGTCAACAAATTGAAACGATACTTTCAGATGTTGAGGGCACGGCATCCGTTTATTCAGAGCGCGTTGCCGGCGGGCGTTATGTCAAAGTCGATATCCAACGTGAACGGGCCGCTCGCTATGGTCTCAACATAGCAGACGTTCAACAAGTTGTTTCTAGTGCGATTGGAGGAATGAATGTTACACAGAGCGTCGAAGGATTAGAGCGCTACCCAGTGAATATTCGATATCCACAATCATATCGCTCATCACCTGAATCATTGTCATTGTTGCCTATTGTCACACCACAAGGCAAACGCATTGCGTTGGCTGATGTCGCGGATGTGTATATTGAAGATGGTCCCCCAGGCATTAAAAGTGAAAATGCACGCCTTAATGGCTGGGTGTATGTGGATATTGATGGCGTAGACATTGGCTCTTATGTCGTCGCGGCGCAGCAGGTCGTCAGTGAGGAGCTGGTATTGCCTGCAGGATACTCCATAACGTGGTCGGGACAATATGAATATATGATGCGGGCAAAAGAAAAATTAACCTATGTAGTGCCATTGACTTTAGCTATTATCGTGATCTTGTTATACCTCAACTTCCGCAATTTTATTGAAGTAGCGATCATCATGGGAACGTTGCCTTTATCGATGGTCGGTAGTATTTGGCTTATGTACTTAGAGGGGTTTAACTTTTCAGTGGCAGTGGGCGTTGGCTTCATTGCATTGGCCGGGGTCGCTGTCGAGATTGGCGTCATTATGCTGGTGTACTTGAATCATGAGTACCAGGCGTTAATCGACAAATGCAAAATGGACGGTATCAAACCCACCGTAGGAATGCTAACCGAAGCCGTATTGCATGGCGCGGGTTTGCGTGTCCGGCCAGTCATGATGACGACCGCAACCATTATATTCGGACTATTACCGGTACTTTATGGCTCAGGTACGGGGTCTGAAGTGATGAGTCGTATCGCTGCGCCCATGGTGGGCGGGATGGTCAGTGCGATTTTATTGACGCTACTTATTTTACCAGCCATTTATTTAATATGGCGAAAACAGCAGCTCAAAACGATGAGTAATTGGTAGTTATGCGTCGCCTTGCTCGTCGGTTACACCGATACCTACTGTTGATTGTCGGTGTGCAGATGCTCCTCTGGTCAGTGAGTGGACTCTACATGGTCTGGTTTGATATCCACTATATTCATGGCGATCATTTCATGAAAAGTTCGCCCGCGCTTTCATCATTGTCAACGGTAAACGTTGGCTTTGATGAGATAGTCGCTCGCTACCCTGATGCTAAGTCAATCGTTTTGGGCAGTGTGGGGGAGATGCCGGTTTACCGATTAACCCTCACCAGTAAGACGCACCTGATCAGCGGCTTATCAGGAGACGTCATCCAACCGTTGTCAGACAAACAAGCCGCCGCCATCGCAATGTCCAGGTCAAGTCGGTCGTATGAGGTCGACAATGTGACCTTGCTGGGTGAAAACGAAGAGGATAGTCCGGTTGGGCAACGAGGACGTCCATTATGGCGAGTTGAATTTAAAGGCGCACTTGCGCCAACATTTTACGTCAGTCAAGACACAGGTACGGTTGAATATATTCGACATGCCCCTTGGCAAGTATTTGATTGGTTATGGCGCCTCCATATTATGGATTACCAAGAAGGTGAAGACGTTAGTAATACACTATTAGTGAGCATGACTATCATAGGGCTGTTGGCCGCATTAGCAGGCTTGCTATTGCTGCCTTATTCCTTTTCGTCATCGCGAAAGGCAGCTGACTGAAATGTTCTGGCGGATCATTCACAAATACCTTGCATTAATTGTGTTTTCACAATTAATGGTTTGGCTCGCTACGGGTTTTTTACTCGGACAGGCTGAGCACAGTAAACCGCTCTCCAGAATCGCAAGTGACGCTATTGCAGGAAGTGTATTAACGCCAAACCTAATATCCGTCGAGAACGTCCTTATACGCTCACCCAATGCACTCTCTATTGAGCTGCTTAGCTTGTTGGGAAACCCGACCTATAAGGTTATGACGCACTATGCTAGACATGCCAATGAAAGAGAGTATGAGTTAATAGACGCGATAAAGGGAAATAAAATAGAACTAACAGCGAACGATATCCGTGATCTGGTCAACAATCAGTTCCGGCTAACTTCGCCTATTCAAGATTTGCGCCGTGTTGATCCGCCGATAGAGCATCTACCCAAAGAGCAACAATCGGTTTGGCATGTACGTTTATCAGACAGAGAAACGACACACATTTATGTCCGAGCATCGACAGGGGAATTGGCCGGCGTCGTCGATAGCAACAGGGAATGGACAAACTTGTTGATGCTATTGCACTTTATGGATTATCAGAACACCGGCTCATTTAATCACTGGTGGATCAAGGCTCTCGCGTTACTGACTGTGCTGATGAGTATTTCAGGAATTACGTGGCTGGTTAGCCTCGTTAAAAATAAGCAAGTATTCATTGGGTGGTGGTATAGAAAGCAAGACTTAGTGGTACGAGATCAGCAAGGTTACCTCCAAAACGTCGTTGCTAAGGACAATGAATCACTTCTGGATTGTCTACAGCACAACGCCCTTTCTATTGGGTCAGTATGTGGGGGAGGGGGAACATGCGGCCAATGTATTGTGCGCCTTGATCCATCGGCTGCCATTTCAGTTGCAGAACGATACCGCTTATCTCAAGACAGGTTGTTGTCCGGGTATCGTTTAGCTTGTCAGCAAAACACTGATTTGAAAGGCAACGTTCAGCTTGTAGAGTCTCCAAACCCCAAAACAGTATCATGCGAGTTGCTCTCAAACACATTCATTACACCCTTTATCAAAGAATTAAGATTTAAATATCAAGGCAGTGTTCCACTGGATTTTAAGCCTGGCAGTTTTGTTCAATTCACGATTAAAGAAGGTCAATCTTTAGCGTTTCCGAAAGACTTACCGAGACGCTATCAGCCTTATTGGCCGCGTTTTGAATCAGCTACATTTTCCCATCCAACCACTGTCAGGCATTATTCAGTTGCAAACCGAAATGATGGTAGTGGCGTGATTACATTTAATATAAAAATGCAACCGGCACAATCTAACAATCAAAGACCTGGCATCGGTTCTTTCCATCTTGGTAATTTAAATGTGGGCACGGTGATTGATATAGCTGCGCCTCAAGGAGGATTTAACATACCGGAGGACCTTGGAGCACGAGAAATTGTGTTGATTGGTGGGGGCTCGGGTATAGCACCTCTAAAAGCTCTAATCGATGAACTAATATTTGGCTTGCATTCGACACTGCCTATAACCCTCTTTTATGGCGCCAAACACCCTGCTGAACTGGCAAATTATTGTTGGTTGAAAGCGGTTGAAACACAGCATTCTAATTTTACCTATCAACCGATTGTTTCAAACGCCTCTTCAATTTGGTGTGGACCGGTGGGGCGCGTGCAAATACCTTTGGCCGTATTTTTAGATACACACCGCGACCTCCATCGGTGTTTGTTTTTCCTCTGCGGTCCTCCGGCAATGATGAACGATGTAACCCAATTACTATTACGCTACTCCGTCAATGAAAATGCTATACAAATCGATTCATTTTCACCATTTACTACTACTTAAAACTACCGAGGTTTATTTATGAAAACACTATTGTCAACGTTCTTACTGACCGCTCTTTTCTTGAGCACAAGCAGTTATGCTCACACATCGTTGAAAACGTCCATGCCAAAAAACAATGCGATGTTAATGTCATCGCCTCCACAATTGTCCGTTGTTTTTACTGAGCCAGTTCGTTTGGCCAAATTGACGTTAAATTCTCAAAACGGCGAGCCTGTCGACTTTAATTTTTCTCCATCGATGGAGTCTAGCACTTTCTTTAATTACGACTTACCGACGTTATCGCCGGGTAACTATACCGCACAGTGGATGTTACTTGGTGAGGATGGGCACAAAATGGACGGTTCATTTGACTTCATGGTTCACGGAAGCAAGTCCATGCAAGATGACAAAAAAGCCCATAGTCAACACAAAGACCATTAAAGAGGAAGATTAAAATGGCAATATGGGAAGTATTGATCCTATCCACTAAGCTTGCGGTCTATCTCGGGCTTTCGGCGCTTTTGGGGGGATTTCTGATCCTTCTTATAGCGCCTTTTATTCAAGATAAGCTGTCTCAAGCCAGACTGCTTTGGCAAACATACATTATTAAATATATGGCAGTGTTTGCCTTAATTGGTGTATTGGCGACTATTTTGGATTTCTTTTTTCAGGTGGGGGCGCTGTCTCAAAGTGGTTTTACCGGCATGTTTGATGCTGTCATGCAAAATATGGTTGCACAATCTGCACTAGGGACCGTTGCGATCAGTAGGCTGTGTGTGTTTATCGTGGGTTTAGTATTCTGTGGGATGGTTTATTGGCAACTCACTCGCAAAATAACGCCTAATTTTTTTGTGACACTCATTGTTGCTATTATTCAGTGGGGGAGCGTTGGATATACATTCATGCTCTCTGGTCACACTGTCCAGCTTGATAGTTTATATGGATATGCGTTGGCTGTGCATGTGATCATCGCGCTAAGCTGGATGGGCGCTCTTTGGCCGTTGTCAGCAGCATGCCTACACCTATCGCCTACACCGCTATACAGTCTGATGCGGCAATTTGGTCATCTTGCTATAGGACTGGTGAGCCTGCTGCTCCTTGCCGGCACTCTGCTAGCATGGGAGCTAGTTGGTTCTGTAGGTAATTTATTCAATCAAATCTATGGACAAAGCCTGCTGTTAAAGCTGGGCTTTGTCAATGCGATCCTGCTGCTTGCCGCATGGCATAAATTAAAATTAACGCCCAAGCTTTTAACGCACAGTAACGCAGCGATAGACATGCGCCGTTCGATCCAAATTGAAATGCTCATTGGACTATGCATTTTTCTGATCACCGCTGTTTTGACTACTGTTCTTGGTCCTCAATCTTAACTTTGGATTTATCTGAAAATTAATTACGTTTTAACGACTGTTTTGTCTATTGCGCTGCTTTCATTTAGTACGTTTGCTCATGAGCCACTCAAATCAATAGAGCGCTCTGCAACTCACTTCAGTGGCTTGGATACTGCAGCGGGTCGCAGTGTGCTCGCTTATCACGAAGCATTATCTAATGGACAAGCGGATGACGTCATGAGTGCATTGACATCCGAAGTCATTATTTTAGAGGGATCGCGAATAGAACGCAGTGCTGAAGAATATCGACAACATCATTTACACGCTGATATGCGGTTTTCTGCGGCTGTCAAAACCACAACAATTGAACATCATGTTCGCGTTTATGGGGATACGGCGGTCTCAATTGCCAGAAGCCACACCCTTGGCACATACAAAGGTAAACAAATTGATAAGCAAGGAAATGAAACATTGGTACTTAACCTTATCAATGGTCATTGGAAAATAAGTCATATCCACTGGTCCCATTAACACTTTAATTTATAGGAAAACTTTAAATGACGTTACTTATGCGAATCTCACTCGTCCTGATGTTAAGCACAACTACACTGGGCGTCTTTGCATCACAGGCAGATGAAGACAAAGCGACGATTGAAGAAATTATCATTGCTATTGAAAACGGTTGGGAGTCGGGCCAAGGACGGCCTTTTTATGAACACTATCTCGACCATAAAGGTGCTCGATACATTGAATCAGGCGGCCAAAACACAGGATTAAGTGATCTCGTCGAAAATCATGTGGAGCCAGAGAAAGAAGTACTCAAACGCCTCACCATCGATATATTGGATATGGATATTACAATTGATGACGATATGGCATGGGCGATTACGACCGTAAATGTGTCTGGTGAAGTAAGAAAAACTGGCTCAACATTTGACAAAAAGGGCTACCAAACGTACTTGTTTAAACGAACGAGTAAAGGATGGAAAGTCATACATTCACATTCGTCTACCCGCGATAAAAAGCCCCACAAGCATCATTAAGCGACGTCAGTATGCCCATCACTCGCAACGTTACCCTAGACATCATGCGCACGGTCGCCATTGTATTAATGGTGATCTTTCACTTCGCGTATGACTTGCGGTTCTTTGGCTGGGTAGATTGGAGTGTGCCAAATGGTCCTGGCTGGAAACAATTTCGGTATGTCATTTTATCACTCTTTTTCTTAAGTGTGGGTGCATCATTGGTGTTCGCTCATCACCAACGCGTGGATTTGAAATCCTTTGCGAAGCGAATAATGTGGATAGTGGTATGGGCATGCGTTATATCACTATTTACTTATTGGTTTTTCAATAGTAATTGGATATTTTTTGGTGTTTTACACTTTATCGCCGTGGCCAGTGTACTATGCCTTCCCTTCGCACGTTATCCAGTCATGGCTTGTTTTATTGGGATAGGGATTATTACACTGTTCTTAACGAATGTGGTTACAAGTAAATGGCCGTTTAACTTATGGGAATTGGGGCTGCCGTCATCACCCAACGATTATGTTGCACTATTTCCTTGGATTGGCGTTGTATTGCTGGGCATTGGCGTTGGCCATATGTTTATTAAGGGTATAGATCCCTGTGCTTCACTGAAATTATCAACTAAAATCACGTTTTTAGGACGTCACAGTCTTGCTGTGTATGTGTTACATCAACCTCTGTTTTTTGTAACATTAGGCAGCGTGTATTGGCTTTCGCATTCGGTTATGTGAGTCTAAGTTGAAGATGAGACAATGATAATAAGGGACCTTTGACAAAAGTAGAGCGTTGTTTGTTTTACAAGTAGTCTCGGCGTTTCTAGCACTTGTATATCAGTAATAGTGTGGGTTCATCCAAGCAATAACCGCAGAAATAACGGCAACTAGGATGGCTGTTAATGTTAATACTGTGTTGGCCAAATTGCGTGTCGCTTCATTATATAACGTTTTCACCGCATCAATATCTTGTTCAATACGCGCAAGTCGACGATTAACTTCTGCATTGGAAAGCGTAGCATTTTCCAATAGTCGTAAATCTCGATTAATCTCATCAACCTGTTTTTTAAGGCCAACTAATCCGCGATAGAAGTCTGCGTGAACATAGTCATCGGTATCGGCAAAGCAAATGGTGGGAAGAAGTAGAGTAAAAACTAACATCCATTTAAACACTGTATATATCCTAATTACTGCAACTGACGGTTGATCGCCATAGCGCTTGAGTAAGTATTACACCAGCTTAACGGTTTATTGTAAATCCCGCTGCAAAGAGCCTGCAAACCTAAGTTGAGGGTCGTATTTCTTTTTTAAAGCAATCAAACGCTCTACATGGTGACCGAAATAACTGGTCAATGGACAGTCGTTGCCCATGTCATAATTTTGGTAGGCATGGCCATTAAAAAATGGGGATAATCGTTCATAGGTTTGATTAACCCAGTCTATAACCTTGGTATTGTCTTGATCGGGCAGAGTCACACCCGTGATGCTACATACAAATGAGGCATCGCGATGAATAAATGCGGTTTCATGGGTCTCGATATCCTGGATCGCGCCACATAACGGATCGAGCATAATGCCCGCTGCGTTGTCTGGGCAAGACTGATAGCATTGCAAAAGCGCATCAATAAACTGTTCCGTAAGTTCACCTTCAATGATCCCATTGCGCCAATAAAGTGCGTGCCCTTGTTCATATTCATTTGACTGGCACTCTATGTATTGTTTATGCGTAACAGAGATATCGGCATCCGTTTCCCATTTTGCTATGTTATTTAGGTTGGAGTCAGGGTCTTCACTAAACCCCATAATTGATATTTTTGCATTTTGTAACGCTGAACGAGCGATGTATGCATATAAGAATTGCGTTCTCGGCCCCTGCAGTACAGCATCGCTGTATTGCTTTAAAATAGGCTTTGCCTTTTGAATTGGCCATTCAATGATACCTCCTTGAACATAAGCTGGAGCCGGGTGCAGCCTAAATGTTATGTGGGTGATAACGCCAAATTGAGAGCCGCCACTGCCGCGTAGTGCCCAAAAAAGATCAGAGTGTTCCAAAGTGTTTATAACTCTTTGCTGACCATCTGCTGTGATCAGATTAAACGCCAAGACATTGTCGCAACTTAACCCATGTTTGCGTGACAAAAAACCGATCCCGCCGCCTAACGTTGCTCCTACAACACCGACATCCGGGCAGGTGCCTAATGGGATCACTTTCTTATATTTCGATAAGAACAGATCCAAATTATGATTTTTCACACCCGCGCCCACTCTTACTGACTGACCAACTGCGCAAAGTTCTATACTTTGAAAGGCAGACATATCAAGGACAATGCCACCGTCAATAACGGCCGCACCCGTTACCCCATGGCCGCCGCCTTTAACTGATATTTGTAAATTAAGGCGATTGGCATAGTCAATTGTATTAATGATATCGACGTCTGACTCAGGCACGACTATCGCATATGGAAAATGTGAAATGGCTCGATTAAAAACATGACGCCGCGCTGAATAGCCTGTACTTCCAACGTCCCAGACACTGCCGCTTAACTTGTTTCGCAACGACAGTGAGTCAGATTCAGTTGGCTTCGTTGAAATAGTTTTATTGGTATCAATTGGGTTGAGCGGCGCTTCGTCAATGCTTTGCAATAAATCCCAATTTGTTCTGCTAAATGTCTTTGGGTCTATACGATTTAACAATTGCCAAAGGTATTGTGCAACAAGGCGCGGCGGTAGTAGCTTGTTCTCTTCATGTAAGCCTCTTAAAAAGGCCGACATCGGCAGTACATCGCTTGGCACTTGCCAAATTTTTTTGCATCGCTGTATCAACATTTCCGGGAGCTGCGGTGGCAAAAACAGCTACATCTTCATTAACTTCTTGTCTAAAACAACTACACACCATATTTAAAGCCGTTTTACTCACACAGTATGCTGATGCGCCTTTCACTGCACTAACGGGTTGCTCGCTTGTCAAATACAGTACGCGGCTATGTTTAAACTTATCCAGGCACAGTTGTGTTATCAAAAAGGGGATATCGCAGTTGATTCTTTGTGCCGTGCGCCATTCTTTGTAGCCTATTGATTGAATAGGTTTAAGCGGTGTGACAATACCTGCACAATGCACTAAGTAATCAATCTGTTCGTATTGGCTAAGCGTTTCTTGAATTTCAATCGTTGCCGCTTCGTTATTAAAATCAACGTGTTCTATGATGAGGCGGGGTTCAAATTTTTCATTGAACGCTCCTAGTTCTGAGCTATCACGACACAGTGCAACAACAAGCATATTTGGATCCCTTGATAAGAATTCATTAGTCAATGCTAATCCAATCCCTGATCCTGCACCGGTAATTACCGCAATTTTGTGTTTCGTCATTTCTTATTATCCGCTCACCCAATTAAAAATTCCATCTGGTATTCAGCATATGCCGCTGCAAAGTAGCTATGAGGAGACCTGTTGACGCGGCTTGAGCATAGATAATTTTGAACCAAGGATAAATAAATCGATAATTTGATTACGGAAATGTAATGATTCTGTAATCCGATTGTCGTGAAGGATTGATCTAAATCAATTACATTTATCGTGTGATTTATAGGATGGATTTCATCAAAAGCAAAGGATAAATCGGGTGCAAAAAATTACGATAGCACTAATCTGCAATGCCACAAATGCCTATAACAGATGAAGAGCTTGAGGTTTTGGCCGAATTTTTATCGCCCAAATAGCACCTTGACCTGAGTCTAAGACATAGGATTAAGGTGACAAGTCGTCTATTTCAAACCTAAACCGCTCATGTGAGCACAATTAAAGGAAAAATTATGAAAACATTAACGTCATTATTACTGGCCAGCGCCCTTGTCGCTGCGCCAATTGCGACTTCTTACGCGCATCAACACACTGATAAATCTGACATGCCGATGATGGACGGTCAGATGATGAAGAAAATGCAAACACATATAGAAGAAATGCAAGCAGTTTTAGATGCAGTAAAAAGTGAATCTGATCCTGAAAAGCGTGAAGCCATGTTGCATGAGCATGCCCAAAAGATGCAAGACATGATGGGCATGATGGAAGGCAAAGATTCGATGGGAATGAAAGATGGAAAAGGAATGAAAGGCGGCATGGGCATGGAGCATAAACACAGTGATATGTCGACCGATGAGAAAATGAAAATGATGGAACAGCGTATGGCCATGATGGAAGACATGATGGGGCAAATGATGGGACATACGGCTGAAAAAGCGAAGCCAATACACAAGCATAAAAAGAACTAATCAATGCGTTATGAGGCTGGAAAAGCGACTGCCTCTTTTCTTTTAATAATCGCGGGAGTTTTACATGAACAAATTAATCAAGCTTTTATCAATTGCAGTCTTGTCTGTTGGGCTACTAGGGGGCTGTGCAAGCCAGGTATACCATGACTACATCATGAGTGGGCAGGTTGTTACCGTCGATGATAAACAAGTAGTGGTGTGTGTCTCTGACACCGATGGTCTCAAAGAACATCAAGTCTTTAATGTTTATCGCACCGTTTTTGATGCGACAGCAATTTCTGAAGGGGAAGACGGCTACTCGCGCGAATTCGTGGGCAAAATTCGATTAGGTAAGACGAAGGATGAGCATTTTGCAGAGGCTATTGTACTTGATGGCGAACTTGCACGTTATGACATGGTCGAGTTTGATCGTGGGTTTTAATCGATATTTTTGAATAGGAGCATGCCGTTGTGAAGATTAGAGAGTGTCACCAAACCTACCGTTTAGCGGCTATTGTGAGTCTGGTATTATCTAGTGTCTTATTCACAACCGCGTGTTCAGCGGTAACACAACAAACTAGTTCGAAAGAAAAATCTCAAGAAACACAATCTTCAGACACTGCGCCCGAGTTAGCACCGGCTGACTTTGCAAAGATCCAATCAGCTTTGCGCTCATTAGACAACTCACTGGCAGCGCGATCAAAAAGCAATATCGGCGTTAAACAAAGCGATGCCAGCCCTCAACTCAACGAATCATCTACGCCCCCCAAAGCGACGAGCAAGATGAAGATGGGCATGGGAAAAGGGAAAAAGAAGATGACAATGAACGGAAAGTCTTGCATGGGGATGATGTGTAAGATGATGATGAAAAATAGTTCGATGATGGGTATGCCTCCTGAACAAAATACACCGGAGATATCCAAACCTTCATCAACGATAAGCTTGCCAGGTGCGAGTAGTGCACCTCATATTTACCACCTTGGTGAACAAGCCTTTTTCTTAAACCATACAACAACATTAGAACTAACAGATACGCAGTATCAAACGTTGTTATCGATTCAATCTGAGTGGGAGTCTTCCCAAAAAAGCCTTGCGCAGCAGCGTAGTGCATTAGAGGCATCATTGTGGGAATTGACAGCCCAAGGATTGCCTCAATACGACAATATTAAAGACACCATTAGTGAAATAGAGGCCATAAACAGCACCCTACGCCTACAGTTTATTGCTTCGGTGGGGAAAGCCGTCTCAGTATTAACACCCCCGCAGATTGCGAAAATAAATGCGCTATGGGCGGCTGAACAAAAGGATGCGTCATGACTAGGGGGAGTAAACGCGCATCAATCATTCACCGCTATTGTGTCATTCTAAACGTCGTTCTTTTTTTCGTGATTATAAATGCGCACGCACAGCAACAGACTGAGGATAGTGAGCATGCCAGTCATCATCCTGAGGCAGCGAATGGGCCGAGTGTTGCGGTAAGTACAGATTCTCCAGCTTTAGCCAACCAAGTTGAAGGTCAGCCGGGCAATGCCAACGCAATGATGGGGCCAGGTATGGCAAAAGGCATGGATAAAATGATGGAGAAAATGGGAGCGCCTAAACCTAAAGATCTCTATCCAACTTTAATGCGGATGCAATCAACCACGCCGGAACAAAGAGATAGTATCTTAGGCAAAGCGTCGGCGCGTATGCAACAAGGAAGTGAACAACTGACTACCGGGTTTGAATCGCTCGCCCGTGCCGCAGCCGTTGATGACTATACCCAAATGCAAGTAGCTGTTGAGACCGTTAAAGAAGGGATCGCGCATTTTGATAGTGGTCTTGCGGCAAAACGGGCAATACAAGATGGGCAAGATCCCAGAAGAGTGGCATTAACCTGGTTTAAATCGCAAATGAATTTGCTACCCAGTTCACCAGTGAATGATTCCTCAACACTATTTGGCATGACGCCGTTTCATACTGCAGTGATGCTTGTTCTGCTGATCTTCACTGTCGTCATGGTGTATGTTTATGGATTTAAAATGCGCAGAGCTGCCGCATTGCTAGAAGAGCTTAGGTCCACTGAGACCGCAAGCGCTTCTGCGCCCACTAAGCAAACATCACCTAACGAGATACCTACTAACGCACCTGTAGGGACTGACGCTGTTTTAATACCCGCTACAGCGCATGTATTACCTTCTACGACTATGTCACCGCGTAAAGGTGTCTATAGTGGCAGTATGCAAGTCACCGGTATTTTTCATGAGACCCATGATGTTAAAACGTTTCGACTTGCCAGCGCCGATGGTCAAGTCATCCCATTTAGTTTTGAACCTGGACAATTTGTGACTTTTACGCTCACGATTGATGGTGTTGAAAAACCGGTGAAACGGTCTTACACCATCGCATCATCACCCACTGAGCAGTATTACTTTGAAGTCACCATCAAACGCGAGGAATTCGGTGTTGTTTCTCGTCATATGCATGACGTCGTAAATGTGGGAGATACGCTTTCAATTAAAGCGCCTGGCGGCAAGTTTTACTTCAATGGTCAAGATGCAAGTAGCGTTGTATTGATTTCAGGGGGGGTTGGGATCACGCCCATGATGAGCGCGGTACGTTATTTAACCACGACGTGCTGGGACGGTGACATTTATTTTCTGTTTTGTACGCGAACGTCTAACGATTTTATTTTTGAACAGGAATTAAAATATCTACAAGCACGTCACCCAAGGTTGAAAGTACTCGTCAGTATGACACAGGCGGATGGCACATCTTGGATGGGACCTCAGGGGCGTTTTTCATCGGCATTGATAAATGAATTCGTGCCGGACATAGCATTAAAAACAGCACACATTTGTGGGCCGCCGGCAATGATGGATGCAACCAAGGATATTTTATCTGAATTGGGTATGCCTGAAGCGAATATTAAAACAGAAGCTTTCGGTGGTGCGAGTCCGAAGAAAACGGCCACTAAAACGGAGGTCGCCCCAAACACGCCTGTAAACAATACGCGCCAAGTGCGATTTAGTTTATCAAATGCACAGGCACAAGCCGGCACAGATGAAACCGTATTGGACGTTGCTGATGGACTTGATGTTGATATTGAGAATTCGTGCCGGGCAGGCTCTTGCGGCAGTTGCAAAGTGAAATTACTGCGCGGCGATGTTGATATGGAGGTTGATGATGGGTTGGAGCCAGAAGATAGGGTCAGTGGTTATATTTTAGCCTGTCAAGCCATCCCTAAAACTGATGTGGAGGTGGAAGCATAGTGAATAGTCAAGAACGAACCATTGTAGGCAGCTTGGTGGTCTTAATGATCTTACTTTGGCTAGGGTTTGTGTGGCACCGTGACCCAGCATTCCCTGGCAGCTTTGCTGGATTTGTCGTTGGTTTGACTGCGCTGGTATTGATGTTTATTCCGTTGCTTTACATGATCATTAAACGCAACAAAGCACTTAAGAAAGTCGTGACCAAGCAAATAGCCATGCCTACGCTACTGCGCATTCATATTTATGCTGGAGTATTGGGACCTATTCTTGCACTCATCCATAGCGCCCATCGTTTTGATAGTGCTACTGGAGTCTCCATCATCATCTTTATGATGGTCGTTGTGATCAGTGGGTTTGTTGGTCGGTATGTACTAGGACTTATTTCCTCAAATGTGAAAGAGAAAAAGCGTCAAGTGACCGAACTCCAAGGTGCACTTTCAAGCGCCAAACAATCTCTAAAAGACGCGGTCTGCGACGTAAGATATTCGACTTTCGCCCAAACATCAGCGAGACACATTCCATACATTGCTTTAAGTGTACCTACTTCAGCGCAAAGTAAGCTGTTTCGACAAGAGAGTAAGGTTCTATCTATTATCGATGCAATTTCTGATGTTGAATACAGCATTCTGATTCACGACACTGCGAAAACTTGGTTTGCTCGTTGGTTGAAATTTCATATCGTGATTTCGATAACGCTCTATGGCGTATTGTTCTTTCACATTTTCAGTGAAGTTTACTTTGGACTACGCTGGTTATGATCAAGTGGATAATAGTCATTCTGGGCTTAGTCGCAGCGGGCTTTGGTGTTAGCCATTTTTTTCACACACCAGAGGATCTTTCAAAAATTCCATGGGAACAAATGGTAGAGCCTGGTTCACTGAGCAAAGCGCATGCGTTTTTGGCGGATGACTGCTTGAGTTGTCACACGCCAGTAGAAGGCGTTGAGCGCGACAAGTGTGTGGCCTGTCATGCAAATGATACGCATATCGTCGCGCGTCAACCTACTGCGTTTCACGCCGACATAACAGAATGTGCTAGTTGTCATACTGAGCATCAAGGTGAGGATGCTAAGATTTCACTGATGAACCATATTGCATTGGTCGATATTGGGTTCAATATGCTCCCCAACCCAAACGTGCCGTTTGACGAAGGCGCAGCCACGATGGCTTTTTTAGAAAATGTTCTAGCGAATAAGCAAACGGCTGATCCCCTATTTGTGCATCCCGACGTCAGTGATAAAGAAGCATTATTGAATTGTTCACAGTGCCACAGCAACGATGATCGCCACTTTACGTTGTTCGGAGAGGATTGCGTGCAATGCCACAGTACAGACAAGTGGTCACTGCCGACGTTTATTCACCCCTCGAGTCAATCTCGTGATTGCAATCAATGTCATGAAGCGCCGCCCAGTCACTACATGCAACATTTTAAAATGATTTCCGCCAAAGTCGCTGGCGAGCCAAAAGCCAAAGTGGAGGCGTGTTATGCCTGTCATCAATCGACTTCCTGGAACGATATTAAGCGTGCCGGCTGGTACAAGCATCATTAAGGGGGTGAAACTGTGATCACAAATTCCATTGCGCTGGCAACCTCACTGTTGGTAGCAATAGTATTGTTTCTGCCTCGCCTACGACAATCTGTCCAATGGCGAGCAACAGTCACCCCGTTGGCTTCAATAATTGGCAGTGGCTTTTTGATCATTGCACCACTGCTGCATTCGGTGATGGGCAAATGGGCGCTGCTGGGCATTATTCTGTTGTCCATTCTGGCATATACGTTGGGTTCGGTCATTCGCTTCAATATACGTCACGCAGAGCCTGAGCTTGCTCGCAATCCCCACGGCAGTATCGCAACGCTTGAGAAAGCCAGTCAATGGGCACTTGGCGCTGCCTATGCGATTTCCGTGGCGTTTTACATTAGCTTGTTTGCCGCATTTGTCTTTGACCGCTTGGCTATCGCTGATACAACACTCATTAAATTGTTTACCAGTGGGCTGCTTGTCATCATTATGCTGGTCGCTTGGCTTCGCGGTGCGAGAGGGCTAGAGACCATCGAGCTATTCGCGGTAACCATTAAGTTGGCGATTATTGTGGGTGTGCTTGTCGCGCTGGCAACCTACGACATACAAGTCCAAAGTGCGTGGTTTAAACACGAAGCGATACAATCCCTCAGCCATTTTGAAACCCTTAGTATGCTCGCGGGTATGCTCATGGTTACGCAAGGGTTTGAGACAACGCGCTTCATGGGCAGTAACTACAATGCAGAGCAGCGCATTAAAGCAGGGCGATATGCCCAGTGGATTGCCATTTTTCTTTACGCTGTGTTTATTGGTTTAACCTGTCCCATATTTCTCGATTTTCCGATAACCGAACTGAATGAAACCACCATTAGTTATACCCTGGGTCAAGCCATTTGGGTATTGCCCATATTATTGTTAGTGGCAGCGACAGCAAGTCAGTTAAGCGCCGCATTGGCCGATACTATCGGTGGCGGAGGACTGCTAAAAGAACTCTTCCACTTACCCATATCTCCTCAGTTTTACTATGTTCTGGTTATCGCGATTGCGGGCATATTAGTTTGGTCATCTAACGTATTTGAAATTATTAATCTCGCTTCTAAGGGGTTTGCACTTTATTACCTCATACAAACACTCATTGCGTTCAGACTCGTATTGCAGCGTCGCAAAGAACAACGCTTAACATCGCTAAAAGTATTCAGTCTTAGTGTGATTGTTGTTTCTTTATCCTTTGTGATTGGCTGGTCAATTCCAGCGCCTCACAGTTAACGCAGGAAAGATACAGATGCAATCACCTAAAACACATATGCCAGTAGACGTCGTCCAGAACAAGGGTAAGCAGTACACCATTATTGGTGTAGGAAACCTTTTGCAGCGAGATGATGGCGTGGGTGTGCATGCCGTTCGTGCCTTACAACCCTTTTTTGAGGACTGTTCAAATGTGTCGTGCATTGATGCTGGAACGCTAAGCTATGAATTGTTGGAATGGGTAGCAAGTTCAGATCACACCATAATCATCGATGCAGCCTACATGCGCGCCCTTCCTGGCACCGTAAAAGTATTCGAAGATGATGAAATTGCGCATCAGTTCAAACATGCGACGGCCCATTCCGTTCACCAAATAACCTTACGCGATACGTTATTAACGAGCCAAACACTCTACTCCAAACCGACTAAGGTGACGTTAATTGGGGTAGAGCCTGACGTAATCGAGTGGGGGACAGCCTTGAGCCCAAAAGTAAGCTTGGCGCTCTCATCCATCCTTGAAATTACACTTGCTCGTTTATCCGTAGATGGGATGCAGGCCTATGACCCAATGACAAAAAAGGAGGCACGATGACCGAAGAACTTATTTTCATGACATCAAATACTGAGAATACGGGCAATGTCACACCGCTTTTACATCAGATACGTCATGCGTTGTCCCAATTAATTGAACGGCAAGAGGACACTACAATTGACTTGCGACGATTGCCATTGAGCGCTGGCGAAGAATCTCAGTTGGAAGCGTTTCTTGGCCATGGCGAGGTGAAAGCGGATATTCAGGCTCTTGGTGACACGGTGCTAATTGAGTCTCGATTTACTGGCGTCTGGCTTGAAACGCATTACAACGAAGAAGCTGAGATCATGGGGAAATATGTGCATATCTGCCGCTGCCCACCGCTAATTAAATCACAGCCAGAAGATATGGTGTTATCGCTCAATCAAATAGTGTCAGAGATTCAATCATTGTCACATACATCGACTGACGACACGGCTAAGGAGGATTAATATGTCTCTACCCACATTAAACAAGCAGTTGCAAGCGTCGGGTATATCAAGACGCACGTTTCTTAAGTTTTGCGCAACGACAGCCTCTTTGCTCGCATTACCGCAAAGTGCGGTCGCCGAACTCGCCAATGCTCTTGGCAATGCGAAAAGACCCTCTGTCATTTGGTTGCCCTTCCAAGAGTGTACCGGGTGTACCGAGGCGATATTACGCTCTCATGCGCCCACCTTGGAAAGCCTTATATTCGATCACATTTCGTTGGACTATCAACATACGATAATGGCTGCCGCTGGTGAGCAAGCAGAGGAGGCACGACGCGCGGCGATGCAAGAGCACAAAGGACAATATTTGTTGTTGGTTGACGGTTCAGTTCCAATGGGTAATCCAGGTTACTCCACTATCAGTGGAATGAGCAATGTCGACATGTTGCGTGAATCGGCCAAAGACGCGGCGGGTATCATAGCAATTGGTACCTGCGCATCGTTTGGCGGTATCCCCAAAGCCAACCCCAACCCGACGGGGGCAGTGGCAGTCAGCGATATCATCACGGATAAACCAATTGTCAATATTTCAGGGTGTCCTCCTCTGCCTATCGCGATCACAGCAGTCTTGGTTCACTACTTAACATTTAAGCGCTTTCCCGATCTGGATGCACTCCAACGACCACTCGCCTTTTTTGGTGAAACTATTCACGATCGCTGTTATCGACGTCCGTTTTTTGAACAGCGCAAATTTGCAAAATCGTTTGATGATGAGGGCGCTAAAAAGGGTTGGTGTTTGTTCGAGCTGGGGTGCAAGGGACCCGAAACCTTTAATGCGTGTGCAACGGTGAAGTGGAACCAAGGCACCAGTTTTCCGATTGAATCCGGTCACCCTTGTCTTGGCTGCTCTGAGCCCAACTTCTGGGATAAAGGCAGCTTTTACCAAGCCTTATTTCCATGGGAACGGTACAAATCCAAACCTGGCAAAGGCGGACAGCAGCACGCTGGGAAACACTCATAATATTAAAGGCAAGGCGCATGGAAAATACATCAAATGAAAACCGGTTAGTCGTCGATCCCATCACTCGGATCGAAGGCCATCTTCGCATAGAAGCCGAAATGGAAGGGAATACTATTAAACAGGCGTATTCGTCGGGTACGTCTGTACGAGGAATTGAACTCATTTTGCAAGGCCGAGATCCCCGTGATGCTTGGGCGTTTGCTCAACGTATCTGTGGCGTGTGCACATTGGTGCATGGTATGGCATCTGTTCGCGCAGTTGAGGATGCTATCAGAAAAGCGTGGCGTACAAACGCCAACTTGGGCGTGGCTATTGGCAAACCTGCTATGACTTCCATGCCAAAAGGACCGATGCAACATGGTAAAAAAGGCAAAGGGCACCCACATTCACGCACATCGATAAGCACATTGAGTGAAGCCCAGATGGCGATCCCCCAAAATGCACAATTGATCAGAAACATCATGATTGGCACCCAGTATGTGCATGATCATGTAATGCATTTTTATCACTTGCATGCCTTAGATTGGGTTGACGTAGTTTCTGCTTTAGATGCTGACCCAGCTAAAACATCAACGCTTGCCGGTCAACTCAGCGATTATCCGCGCTCATCTCCGGGTTATTTCAAGGACATGAAGCAAAAAGTTAAAACACTTGTTGAGTCGGGACAACTGGGAATATTTAGTAATGCGTATTGGGGGCATCCTGGTTACAAGCTGCCACCTGAAGTAAATTTAATGGCGCTGGCACATTATTTAGATGCATTAACTTGGCAGCGAGAGGTCGTCAAAGTTCACACCATATTTGGTGGGAAAAACCCTCACCCCAATTTTGTTGTCGGCGGTGTGCCGTCACCCATTAATCTCAATGCATCAACGGGAATCAATACACGTCGACTAGTGCAATTGCAAGATGCGATAACCCAAATGAAAACGTTTGTTGATCAAGTGTATTACCCAGATATCTTGGCCATCGCGGGCTATTACAAAGAGTGGGGGACACGAGGAGAGGGACTCGGTAACTTTCTCACTTATGGGGACTTACCCACGACCTCGATGGATGATCCCGCATCATTTTTATTTCCCAGAGGCGCCATACTCGGCCGAGACTTGAGTAAAGTGCATGATGTTGACTTAGATGATCCAACTGAAATTCAAGAATTCGTCTCTTCCTCTTGGTATCGCTATAGCGGCGGAAATACAAGCGGTTTGCATCCTTTCGAAGGGCAAACGACCCTCGAATACACCGGCCCAACCCCCCCTTACCAGCACCTCAATACCCATGCTGAATATTCATGGCTAAAAAGTCCGCGCTGGAAAGGCCACTCCATGGAGGTGGGGCCGTTGGCGCGTGTGTTAATGATGTATGCAAAAAAAGATGCAGCAGCACAAGACATCGTTAACCGCTCTCTTTCTATCCTGGACTTAGCGCCCTCGGCACTTTTTTCCACGTTGGGGAGAACCCTTGCCCGAGCAGTTGAAACCAAAATCGTTGTTAACCAGCTTCAGGGTTGGTATGACCAATTGCTTGATAATATCGCCAGAGGCGATACCGATACGTTCAATCCTTTGTATTTTGATCCGGCAAATTGGCCAGTTAAAGGGCAAGGCGTTGGGGTTATGGAAGCGCCTCGCGGTGCACTAGGGCATTGGTTGGTCATGCAAAATGGCAAAATTGAAAATTACCAATGTGTTGTGCCCACTACATGGAACGCAGGCCCCCGAGATCCTAATTCGCAGCCAGGTGCTTATGAAGCCGCACTGCAAGATAAACACACGCTGCATGATACTGACCAACCTTTAGAAATTTTGCGAACACTTCATAGTTTTGATCCGTGCCTTGCCTGTGCCGTGCACGTAATGGATGAAACAGGTAAAGAGCGTCTGCGTCTGAAGGTTCGTTAACCATAGTTGAGGAAATATTATGAAACGTCAAAAAATGACTAAGCAATCTGCTACCCCTCTAATCGTATTGTTCTACTCGGTGTTGGGCTCACCAGTGAGCTATGCGCACCCTGGCCATCAACACGATCATTCCATACTGCTGGGCTCGTTGTTATTCATCACGGGGTTATGTGCGCTTGGGCTGTTTGTCTACAGAGCCAGAACAAATGGCGCCACAGTGCGGGAAAGTCAGTAATGTGCCTTGCTGTTCCAATGAAAATCACCGCAATAAAACGCTTTAATGCGACGTGCGAAGCCAAAGGAGTCTCCCGCGAAGTCAGTTTGCATCTGTTACACGGGACGGATGTCAAGGTGGGTGACTATGTCATGGTGCATGTAGGTTACGCCCTGCAGGTGATCACTTATCAAGAAGCACAAGTGACGTGGGAGTTACTTGACCAGGTCATTGCTTACGATGCATGAAATGAGTCTTTGTTATAGCTTACTCGACACGATTGCCGTTCACCAGCGAGCCAACATGGACAAACGCGTCGGTATTGTTCACGTCAAAGTTGGACCACTTTCAGGCGTTGAGCCGGACTTGCTGCATCATGCGTTCTTGTCGTGCAGGACTCATACCATTGGCGATCAGGCAACGCTTAAAATTGACACCAGCGCTATTAAAGTGCGCTGTAAATTGTGCGGCGAACAAAGTTATGCAGTTGTAAACCGGATTATATGTGCTAGCTGCGGATCTTGGCAGACCGAACTCATTCAAGGCGATGAATTTATCTTACAACAAATAGAATTTATCGCCTCAGCAATATCAACCGATCCAAAGGAGAATAGACATGTGTGGTAATTGTGGTTGTGAAACGCCAAGGAAACTCGAAAAATCCATAAAACCAACGACAAACGTCGTTGAGGTTCATGCGAATCTAAAAAGTAGCAATGATACCCAAGCGATCACAAATCGTGCTTTGTTTGATGCACATGATGTGATGGTGATTAATTTGATGTCATCGCCAGGCAGCGGAAAAACACGGTTGCTGGAAGAAACCATCACTGCGCTCAAATCTCAATACAACATGGCGGTGATTGAGGGCGATCTCGAAACTGAAAATGATGCTAACAGGATTAGGCGTCATGGTGTGCAGGCTGAGCAAATTGCGACAGGGCAAGGGTGCCATTTGGACGCTAATATGGTGTTTAAGGTACTCGGGAAATTTAACCTCGAAAAGCTAGACGTTTTGTTTATTGAAAACGTTGGCAATTTAATTTGTCCCGCATGTTTTGATTTAGGGCAGCACTTGAATGTGATCTTGTTGTCGGTACCAGAAGGCGACGATAAACCCGAAAAGTACCCCGTTATGTTTCGTGCCGCAGATGTCATGCTGATTTCAAAGACCGACTACTTGCAGTTCCACGACGAATTCAATGTGGCGCGTGCGATCCAGTCATTTCGTAAAGTGGGCAATAACGCCCCTGTTATAGAAGTGTCTTCAACGCAAAGTAACCAGCTTGAGGCATGGTTTGCTTACTTTATAGAAACCATTAATGCTCGTGACTCTCGCTCATTGCAAGAACGGGGAGCTTAAGAGTATGTATAGTGTTGAATCGTTACTATCTCTGATCAAGAAAACGCCGCTTACAAAACCGCTCCGTATTCTCAATGTCTGTGGTGGTCATGAGCGCGCGATCACGCGCGCTGGCTTTAGAACGTTATTTCAACACAATATTCATCTGATCCCCGGCCCAGGCTGCCCCGTCTGTATTTGTCCAGAAGAAGATATCGCATTCGCGATTCACTTAGCACTCAACGAAAACGTCGTCATTGCGAGTTTTGGTGATATGCTCCGCGTGCCCATCGATTGTGCTATCGATGGTTGTGATTCATTGATAGCAGCAAAAAATAGTGGAGCAGATGTTCGTCCTATTTCGTCTGTGCAAGAAGCAGTATCTATTGCGATAGGTGAACCTGAAAAGGCGGTTGTATTTTTTGCGGTCGGTTTCGAAACCACCATGGCACCGGTTGCAGCAGCATTGCTTGCTGATTTGCCCAATAACCTTAAAGTTTTATTGTCTGGACGTCTTACTTGGCCAGCTGTTGCCCATGTGCTTAGAAGTCAAAAAGATACATTTGACGCCCTTATTGCACCAGGCCATGTCGCAACCATTATGGGATGTGAAGAATGGCAATTTGTTATCGACCATCATGATTTACCCGTCAGTATTTCAGGATTTCATCCAGAAAGTCTGCTTTTGTCGATCCATGCACTTATCAAAAACTGTTCTAGCAGAGTCATTACGCTGAACAATAGCTATCCCGAAGTGGTCAAGCACCATGGTAACTCAGCGGCTAAAACTCTTTTAAAAACAGCGTTTACTCAGGTTGATGCGCATTGGCGTGGAATTGGTGTCATACCGCGTTCTGGATTTTCATTGGCTGCAAAATTGTCGCACTTAGACGTTACCAACCATTATGAGCCAATCGATTCTAGTTCACGAATTATACAAACCGGTCTAAAAACACCCCCGCCCTGTGAGCAAGTGATACTTGGGCAAATGGCACCTGATGGGTGCCCGTTTTTCGGTAAGGAATGTATACCGGCTTCGCCCAAAGGAGCCTGTATGGTTTCCGACGAGGGGGCTTGCAGAATCTGGTATAGCGCTGGCGAGCGCTCAGTAATAGAAGTTATTGAGAAGGGAAATATGCAAAAAGTGGAGATAAAGTCATGACGGCTTCCGGCTCGCACGAAGCAAATCAAAATAATACAAAAACGATTGCGTATGAGCTAATCATTACAGGGATGATCCAAGGCGTTGGCTTTAGACCCTTGATTTACCGTTTAGCCCATGAAAAAAACCTTGTGGGATGGGTCAAAAACGATTGTGGGTGTGTGCGCATACATATTGAAGGCTCAGAATCAGATGTTGAACAGTTTTCATATGAATTACTAAATAATACGTCACTGGTATCGTTGTGTTTGCTCGAAAAGAAAAGCATTAAACCCAATGGCTTAGGTACATTTTCGATAGAAGAAAGCAGTCATGACCCATTAAGCGGGACGGTATCAGTGCCCAAAGACTTGTATTTGTGTGACGCGTGTCAGTCCGAGTTACTGTCTACAGCTAACCGGCGCAGTGATTATAGTTTCATCGCGTGCAGCGAATGTGGACCACGATTCTCGATGTTGCGGGCAATGCCCTATGACAGAAAAAATATTAGTATGTCTGCGTTTCCTATGTGTGAGACGTGTCACCAAGAATATCAATCCCCGCATGACAGGCGCTTTCACGCACAGCCTATCAGTTGTCGCGCATGCGGACCTGAAGTGTTTTGTTCAACAGTTGGCGGTCGTGTGATCGCGCAAGGTGATGACGATGTTGTGACTGCGGTTGTGGGATGCCTTAACCAAGGTGCAATCATTGCGTTAAAAAGTGTCGGCGGGTATCACTTAATTTGTGACGCGCAAAACACTGAAGCGGTTGATCTACTGCGGCGACGAAAGAATCGACCCGACAAGCCTTTTGCGGTGATGCTTCCAGAGCCGCAAAGCGATGTTCCTGGACAGAGTTGGCTCGATAACTGTGTGGTGGTAAACAGTCAAGATAAAGCGCTCCTATCAAGCCCTATAAGACCTATTTTGCTTGCACCAAAAAAACGCAATGCACCCATTGCAGAAAACGTAGCGCCAATGCTTAGTGATTTGGGGGTGATGTTACCATGCAGTGGTTTGCATTTGATGCTCATGAAGCAATTCAATCGTCCGATGATCGCAACCTCAGGCAATGAATACGGTGAACCTATGGTCACATCGACGTCGTCTGCACAACAACAGCTTTCCATGTTGGCTGATTTTTTTGTTCATCATAATCGCGATATCTGTCACAAACTTGACGACTCCGTTCTAAGAACTGTGATGTCAGGCGCTATACCGTTTCGTCTGGGGCGGGGCTTAAGTCCCCTGGAATTAACGCTTCCCTATGACGTGGAAGAACCCCTTCTTGCGGTGGGGGCGAATCAGAAAAACACGGTATCGTTCGCATGGAAGAACCGACTAGTGGTAACGCCGCATATTGGCGACCTAGATTCGCCTATAATGCAGGCACATTTTGAAAAATGTATCAGTGATTTTCAAGACCTTTATCATGTCAGTCCGCAGCGTATTCTGTGTGACCGACATCCTGGCTATATTAGTTCTCGTTGGGCCAAGGACAGCCCATTACCGTCCAGTGAAATTTTACATCATCGTGCCCACGCATCCGCCTGGGCGTTATCTGCTGAAGTCTCGTCACCTAGTTTGGTTTTTGTATGGGATGGGGCAGGGATAGGCAGTAATGGTGATTTGTGGGGTGGTGAAGTGTTTTGGGGCTCACCGGGCAATTGGAAACGCATTGCATCATTGGCTCCTATGAAACTGCAAGGCGGGAATAAAGTACCATATCAGCCTTGGCGCAGCGCCGCAGCACTTGCATGGGAGACTAGTTTCACGGAGGTCGATTTGACCCACTTTGACCCAGAGCACCTGAGTTTCAAGGCATGGAAAAACGAACTTAATTGTTATTTTAGTAGTTCGATGGGAAGACTGTTTGATGCAGCTGCGTTTGCCTGTTGTGAACAAAGTGAAGTCTCATATGAAGGGCAAGCACCGATGATGCTTGAGAGTGTTGCATCCACGCCATCCAAGATTGTGCCGTTATCCTTGATACAGAAAAGTGATGATTTCATTCTAATGGACTGGCGAACGATGGTGCCTGACCTATTTGATAAAACAGTACCCGCACAAATCCGCGCCGCAAATTTTCACGCATCACTCATTGAAACTGCGTGGGAGTTAACCCAGCGTTGTCGCAAAAAGTATGATTTCAAACATATTGGTTTGGCCGGAGGCGTCTTCCAAAACCGCATTTTATGCGATGGCCTAGCTGAACGTTTTGCACAATCAGACATTCCTGTTGTTATCCCAAGCAGTTTACCTTTAAACGATGCAGCAATAAGTGTCGGGCAAATTCACGAATATTGCTCAAGGAGATCATCATGAAAGGCATAGAGCGTAATAATCGAGCATCATCAGAACCGTTGGACACCGATACTATTCGGTTAGCGCAAGGCAATGGTGGAATATTGACCAAAAAACTTATTAATGATGTGTTTAAAAATACTGCCAATAAAGAACTAGATCTGCTACACGACGCGGCTTCGGTAACCTTCGCCGGTCCCTTTCTGAGTATGACAACCGATAGCTTCGTTGTCTCACCTTACACATTTCCAGGTGGCAATGTGGGGGCATTAAGTATTTACGGTACCGTGAATGATCTGGCTGTCGTTGGCGCGACCCCTCGGTATATCAGTACTGCATTCATTATTGAAGAAGGCTTTTCGATGACGGCTCTCAAGGAGGTTGTCCATAAAATGCATCAAGCTGCTGTAGAAACCAATGTGTCCATAATAACGGGAGATACTAAAGTCGTTCCAAAGGGATTCGGTGGTGGCGTTTATATCAATACAACGGGTGTGGGTGACAGCCAAGAAACACCAATTTGGGATACGAGTCTTATAAGGCCGGGCGATCATGTACTTGTCAGTGGCTCTGTTGGCGATCACGGTGCTTGCGTATTACTGGCGCGTGAGGACTATGGGTTGCATGGCCAATTAAAGTCCGACTGTGCCAGCGTTTTCCCGTTAGTCAATGCAATCAGAGACTTAGAAGGCGTTCGTTTTGTCCGAGACCCAACGCGTGGAGGACTATCAGTGTTACTCCATGACGTGGCAACTGAAACGGGTTTCAATATCGAGCTAATTGAAAATAACATTCCGGTGCGTCCAGAGGTCGCAAGCGTGTGTGACATTCTAGGCTTTGATCCTTTCGTTTTGGCTTGTGAGGGACGCGTTATTGCAATTGTTAGTCCCGATATTAGCAGCGAAGTACTCACTCATTGGCGGGGTATAAAAAACGGTGAAAATGCCCAACATATTGGTGTCATTACGGAAAATACAGGCTTAAAGGACCGCGTGTCGATTATTACGCCAATGGGAGGGCGACGCTTCATGAGTGAGCTTGAAGATGAGCCACTTCCACGGATCTGTTGAAGGTTTAGGTGTTGACCTGTGAGCGGCTCACAGGTTTATCGTGTGAAGGTGAGAGTAAAACATAGGATTAAAGGCGTGTTTTACCGGCACAACAATGTTGATAAAGACGGGGGGTTAAAATGCGGGTAAAACAAATAGCAGATGCACTAGATATTAGCGTTGATACCGTGCGCTATTATACGCGCATTGGACTTTTGGTCCCAAATAAATCCCACAATGGATACAAGTATTATCGGCCGGCGGATGTGACGCGACTGCGGTTCATTTTAAGTGCGCGCGCCTTAGGTTTTTCGGTCAATGATATTAAAGAGATCCTAGTTACATCTTCACAAACCAATGCGCCGTGTCCAACGGTAAGGCGTCTTATTGAAAAGAGGTTGAAAGAGACTGAACAGCGGTATCAGGACATGCATGAACTTAGAGAGCGCATGCGCTTAGCCACTTCAGAGTGGCAAAACAAACCCGATCAACCTCCAACGGCCGATACGATATGCCATTTAATTGAAGGTTTCACAGCGCTTAAGTCATAACAAGGTTTAAATAGGGAGTGGTTCATGAATTCTAAAACAGACAGTGCGAAAGCACATGGGTGTTGTAGTGGCGGCGATAAAACATCAACTGCGAACGAAGCGGTTGACACTAAAACGCAGACCAGACAGGTGTCTTCCGAAGCAGGCGAGATACAACTTAATATTCAAGGGGCGAGTTGTGCCAGTTGCGTCACTAAAATTGAAACAGCCTTAAAACAAGTCGCAGGCGTCACCGGCGCAGAAATGAATTTTGCACAGCGTACAGTGCTTATCAATGGTAATGCCTCACCAAGCGAACTGGTTGGTGCGGTAGAAGAAGCTGGGTATAACGCAACGCTGGCAAATGCCGATTCTGATGAGGCTGCCATTGAAGAAAAAGAGCAAGCGGATTGGGCTTATTATAAAAAGCTAATGCGACACATGGTCATCGCATTGTCGCTTGGAGTACCGCTCATGATCTATGGTTTGGTAACCGGGGAAATGAGCGTCAACACGACCACGGAGCGAATTGTATGGTTGATTATTGGGCTCATGACATTAGGTGTCATGGTGTTCTCTGGTCGGCATTTTTATGTGGGTGCATGGAATTCGTTTAAAAATCATTCGGCCAATATGGATACTTTGATAGCCTTGGGTACAGGAACCGCCTGGTTGTACTCGATGACAGTTGTGTTCTTCCCGGGCTATGTCCCTGAAATGGCACGACATGTTTATTTTGAGGCAACCGCTATGATCATCGGCCTAATTAATTTAGGCCTGGCCCTTGAGATCAAAGCACGCGGTAAAACCTCAGAGGCCATTAAAAGGCTGATAGGCTTGCAAGCCAAGACTGCACGTGTCATCCGAGATGGCGATGATATTGATATTCCTATTGAAGATGTTTTGCTCAATGATCTTATCCGGGTTCGACCCGGAGAACGCATTTCTGTGGATGGTGTAGTCGTCGAGGGCCAAACCAGTATTGATGAATCAATGCTAACGGGTGAGCCTATGCCAATTGAGAAGCGAAAAGACGATGAGGTTGTGGCCGGTACCATCAACAAATCAGGCTCTATCGTCTTTCGGGCAGAACGCGTGGGAAAAGACACCGCGCTAGCTCAGATCATCAACATGGTAAAACGTGCACAAAATTCAAAACCACCTATTGGTCGATTGGCAGATGTTATTTCTGCCTATTTCGTGCCGGTTGTTATGATCATTGCCGTAATGAGCGCACTAGCGTGGCTCAATTTTGGTCCGGCTCCCGAGGTTGCCTTCGCAATCGTGTCAGCAACCACGGTACTGATTATTGCATGTCCTTGCGCATTAGGTTTAGCCACGCCGATGTCGGTCATGGTGGGGGTTGGCAAGGCGGCTGAAGCAGGCGTACTTATCCGCAACGGTGAAGCGCTGCAATCTGCTTCGAAAATTACCACAATGGTATTAGATAAGACCGGCACCATAACAGAGGGGGCGCCTAAAGTTACCGACGTTGTTATTGCGTCAGCTCACAATCAAGATGACGTGCTTTCGTTAGCTGCAAGCCTGGAGTCGGGTTCCGAACACCCACTCGCAATGGCGATCGTTGAATCAGCGAAAGAGCAAGGTGTGCCGATCCACTCGGTGACTGATTTTGAGTCCATTGCAGGGAAGGGCGTAGCGGCAACACTGAATTCTCAGCGTTTGCTATTTGGCAATGAAAAATTGATGAAAGAAAAATCAATAGAACTTCATCATTACGTTGATAAAGCGCAGAGGCTGGCCGCAGAGGCTAAAACCCCAATGTATTTCGCGATTGATTCAAAATTAGTTGCCGTCATTGCTGTTGCCGATCCAATAAAATCAGACTCAATAGATGCGATTAACCGCCTACAGCACAACGGAATACGTGTGGTGATGTTGACGGGGGACAATCGTATGACTGCAAAAGCCGTTGCTCGAAAGGCGGGGATTGTTGATTACGTTGCTGAAGTGATGCCAGAAGATAAAGCAAACAAAGTGCTCGAACTTCAACGTGAGGGTGAAATCGTCGGAATGACCGGCGATGGGATCAATGATGCGCCCGCCTTAGCCCATGCCAACGTCGGATTTGCTATCGGAACAGGCACTGATGTCGCAATAGAAAGTGCAGATATCACGTTGATGCGAGGCTCCTTACATGGGTTAGCGGATGCGATTGCAGTGAGTAAGGCAACGCTGAGAAACATAAAGCAGAATCTCTTCGGAGCATTTATCTATAACGTCGCGGGGATCCCATTTGCTGCAGGTGTTTTTTATCCATTTTTAGGCTTACTACTTAGCCCAGTAATTGCCGGTGCAGCGATGGCATTCTCGTCGTTAACGGTAGTGACCAACGCGAATCGATTACGTTTATTCAAAGCTAAAGAGCACTAGGAGAACCTAAAGATGATGTGGATTAATTTGATAGGGTTAGTCGTGATTGGGCTTATTGTTTGGTGGTTTTGGCTTTACCAAACAAAGTCAACTGAAGTACGAGACGGCAGCATCGAAGTCCGCGTGAAAGATGGCGTATATCAACCTGCCAATATCACAGTGCCCGCGAATGAGTCTGTACAACTGATGTTCTATAGAGAAGATGCGACCCCCTGTGCGGAAACACTACTAATACCCGAGTTGGAGATCAGTGAAACATTAGTGCTTAACAAGCGTGTGATGGTCACTATTCCCCCCAAAAAGGCAGGTCGCTATCCGTTTCATTGTCAGATGCAAATGTACCGTGGCACTTTGGTGATCAAGTGACTTACCGTTTTCTGAAAACTTAAACGACACAAAAGCGAGGTGTATTGTGAATAAACAAAAATTACCTTTTTGGCGCACCCCCAGTGGTTGGTCCGCCATCGGACTTATAGCGGCGGCAAGCTATTTCTTGTTTGTCGAGCATGGTGAACATGTTTTCCCTTATCTACCTTACTTGATCCTGCTGCTATGCCCAGTGATGCATATCTTTATGCACGGAAGTCATGGTAAAGGGCATGAGACACATACTAACGACGAGCAAACATTTAAAGAGCAAACCGAAGACAATGATCAATACAGACAAGGTTATATCGAAGGGTTAGAGCAGGCACGCAAGGAAAGACGTAAAACGGAGAGCGACAATGCCCGGTGAATCAGATTATGGGCTTTGGACGTTAGTCATCATTAACTCCGCAATATTTATCTTTTTTGCGTTTAGTTTCGTCAAGCCGAAGTCAAAAACAGACTGGCGAAGCTTAGGCGTATTTTCCGCTTTTATCGTGGCGTTATTTACTGAAATGTATGGTTTCCCGCTTACCATCTATTTTTTGTCCGGTTGGTTAGCCGAAAGTTACCCAGGCGTAGATTTTTTAAGTCACGAAAATGGTCACTTGTGGCATACACTGTTGGGGTTATCTGGCGATGCGCATTGGGATGTACTGCACATCTTGAGTAATGTTCTCATCGTTTTAGGATTCTTTGTTTTATCTGCTTCGTGGAATGTCCTGCATCACGCGCAAAAAACGAGCAGTTTAGCGACCAGCGGTTGGTACGCACGTTGTCGGCATCCCCAATATGTTGCCTTCATTGTGATCATGTTTGGCTTTTTACTGCAATGGCCAACACTACCCACTTTGCTCATGTTTCCCATTCTCATTGTTGTCTATGTTCGACTGGCCAAACGCGAAGAGCAGCACGCCGAAACTGAGTTTGGTGATACCTATAGGCAATATAAGCAAGCCACGCCAGGTTGGTTCCCACGATTTCTCAATTCAAACGTTTCAAGCCCCGTGTAAGGATTACAAAATGAAGAAAGCATTAGTTTCAATATTGTTTGTCGCAGGCGTTTTATCCGCTACCTTTACGAGTGCTCAGACATCCATGAGTGCCGATGAGATGTTACGCAGTAACGAGCGCGTCATGGATGCATTAATGCAACGCATCCAACGGATCAATGACGTTTCTGAGAGGCAAACGTTGATTGTTGAGCATATGAAGATGATGGATACCTACTTAACGAGTATTGAGAAGAGGATCCAAAGTGAATCTAATACTGAACAAAAGATACTATTAAAAGAGACATATAGAAAAGGCCTGCAAAGAAGTCTTGTTCTTATCGAAAGCGGCATATCAGCAAGCGACATTGTTGTGATGGGGAACTCGATAGATGAACATTTGTTGTTAATAGAACAAAGAATGACAGTTTTACAATCGTTAATGCAGCAAATGGTTAATGCCAATAGCGTTTTAAGTAATTAGTGACGTGACTGACATAACTGTGTAGGTAATTAATTTATAGGAGAAAAGTATGAGCGATTTAGATCACAGAGTGGGCGTTTCTGAGGCTAATTTAGTGGTACGGCATTTGAAGTTAACCGGCATTACCGACGGTAATTTATTAGCAATTGTTGCTGAAATTGATGGGACCTTTGGTATTGATGCCGTTTCATTTGAAGAAGCCAAAAACACTTTGCATATCGGCTATGACGCGACCCACTGCAATTTAGATGGCATTGAGACAATCATTCGTGCACACGGTGCAGACATTTCTGATGATTTTTGGACAAAGATGAAAGAAGGCTACTACCAATTCGTTGACGAAAACATTCGTGAAAATGCGAAACATAAACCCTGGAGCTGCCATCGTGTCCCACCCGGGCAAAGCAATAGAAAGAAATAGCGTAGCGCGAATCGAGCAACTTTATGTTGGACTTCACCAATCAGCACTAATTAAAACAGGATATTAGCACTGTGGATCATAGTAAGAATGAAATGGACAGAATTAATTCATTTAATTCGGCAATAATTGCAAGAAACCCAGCTGAACATGAATTCCATCAAGCTGTGCAAGAGTTCACAGGGGCAGTAATGCCCTATGTTATGGCCAATGCCAAATATGATGATGGGCATGTATTAGAAAGAATGACAGAGCCAGACCGTATTGTCATTTTTAGAGTATGTTGGGAGGACGATAACGGCCATATTCACTGCAATAGAGCATGGCGAGTCCAATTTAACAATGCTATTGGACCCTATAAAGGAGGCTTGCGCTTTCATCCCAATGTTACGCAAAGTGTTCTTAAATTTTTAGCGTTTGAGCAAGTCTATAAAAATGCATTGACTGGACTTCCGATGGGAGGTGGTAAAGGGGGAAGTGATTTCGATCCGAAAGGAAAGAGTGATCGCGAAATCATGCGATTTTGTCAGTCATTGATGATCGAACTTTCTAAGCATATTGGGGAAGATACTGACATTCCAGCCGGCGATATTGGGGTGGGTGGAAGAGAAATTAGTTATCTGTTTGGTCAATACAAAAGACTAAAAAACAGATTCGTGGGTACGCTAACAGGCAAAGGACTTTCTTATGGTGGAAGTCTTATTCGAACGGAGGCGACAGGCTATGGTGTTGTTTATTTTACTCAGCACATGCTGAATATGCGTAACGAGACATTAGCAGGAAAAACAGCCTTAATTTCGGGCGCCGGCAATGTTGCGATTTTTTGCGCAGAAAAATTGATTAATGAAGGTGCCCAGGTCATGACACTGTCTGACTCAAGTGGTTTCATTTACGATCCTGATGGATTTGACCATCAAAAATTAGCATTTCTAAAAACGCTTAAATTTGTCAAACGGCAACGCTTGAGCGAATACACGGAAAACTACCCACACGCCATTTATCATCAGGGCAAAAGGCCTTGGCTTATAAAGGCTGATTTGGCCTTTCCTTGTGCAACACAAAATGAACTCGAACTTGAGGATGCTAAACTCCTTGTTGATAACGGTATACAGTTGATCGCAGAAGGCGCAAACATGCCTTGTACCCTTGAGGCGGTCAAATACTTTCAGGCTAAAAGTGTACTGTTTGCACCTGCAAAAGCGGCAAATGCTGGAGGCGTTGCCGTTTCTGGGCTAGAGCAAACACAAAACTCACTTCGGCTTCCTTGGACAAGAGAGGAAGTTGATTCACGACTTCAACAGATCATGGCGCATATTCATCGCCAATGTGTTGAATATGGAAAAGAAGACGGTGGCATCAACTATGTGAAGGGGGCCAACATCGCTGGATTTGTAAAAGTCGCCGATGCGATGCTTGCGTATGGAATAGGATAGGGCACTGAGTGACTCGTTTCCGTATGCGGTCGTTTTTCTGCATAATTGTGTTGGGCTTATACCCGTATAAGGTGAGCGCCTTTTGATTCGTTCAGAAAAATTTTGTGATTTGTGGGTGTCGATACTCTCGCGGTATCGGCTCATTGCCCTGTTTGCCTTACTCATTTTGATAGGCGGACTAAGCATGGGTATCAACCATGTGGTTTTTAATGCGGACTATCGTGAGTTTTTTGAAATCAACGATCCGCAGCGCATGAAGTTTGACGAAATCCAAGACGTTTTCGGCAGTAGCGACAATATCATGTTTTTACTGGTTCTCGCATCGCGGGATGTCTTTACGGAAGAAGTTTTTACGGCCATTCATCAACTAACCGAGCGAGCCTGGCAGATCCCGCATTCCTATCGTGTTGATTCACTGACTAACTATCAATATTCATGGTCTGTTGGCGACGATCTTATGGTTGAAGATCTACTCCCCGACATTGATAATTTATCGTTTGAAAGACTTGCGTAGGCAAAGGAGGCTGCGTTGAGTGAGCCTGGACTAATGGGGCGGTTACTCAATAATGAAGCCTCGGTAACAGCCGTAAATGTTTTGGTCAATGTTCGCGGTAAACCGGCTAGTGCAGAGCATAATGCGGTGCAATATGCCTATGCATTGAGTGAGGAATTGCGTCGTGAATACCCTCAACTCGATGTTTACCTCTTAGGCGAGGTGATGGCAAATGCGACGTTCAACGAATTATACGTTCAAGATACCACGACACTTTTACCGCTGATGGTACTGCTTATTTTACTGTTGGCCATGTTTGCGCTTAAAAGCGCAGTGGCATCAATCCATATTCTTGTCGTAGTAATTGTGTCTGAAACAGCTTCAATCGGTTTGATCGGCTGGCTAGGCGGCGCGTTAACGAGCCCCTCATCCGCTGCGCCAATTATCATAGTCACGCTGGCAATTGCAGATTGTGTTCACCTGTTAACGCACTATTTACGATTTCGTCAAGAAGGAATTCTCAATGAGGACGCTATCGCTAAAAGTGTCGACCGCAATGCAAAAGCTATCTTTTATACCAGCTTGACGACCATAATTGGTTTCTTAAGTCTCAATGCAAGCGATTCACCGCCATTTAGAGATCTCGGTAATTTCGTTGCGCTTGGCGTCATGATGGCGTTTTTATTCAGCGTTTTATTACTACCGTTATTACTCATGTTCTTTCCTTGTTCGCCGTGGGGCAACCTCATTCAAATTACATGGAAAGCGTGGATAGATATGTGCCATAGAAACGCGAGAAGCATCGTCGCCTTAACTGTGATGATACTATTAGGATCTGTGTATGGCTTGAAAAAAAATGATTTCAACGATGACTGGATTGCATACTTTGATGAGTCTGTTTCTTTCCGACAAGCCGTGGATATTAGTGAACAACACCTTAGTGGCACAACGACATTAGAATACGTGCTCACGAGTCAAACTCGTGTTACAGATCCCGTTTACTTACGAGATGTGGAGTCATTTACACAGTATTTGTATTCATTGCCACAAACAAGACACGTATTTATATTTACTGACGTGCTAAAGCGACTAAACCGCAACATGAATGGTGATGATCCTGCTGAATATTTAATTCCAAAAAACAGAGAGCTCGCGGCGCAGTACTTATTGCTCTATGAAATGTCTTTACCGTTCGGCTTAGACGTGACCAACCAAATAAACTTAGATAAAACTGCAATGCGCATTATGGTGACATTCAAAAACTTGTCTTCTACTCAATTGATTAGTCTGGAAAACGAAATAGCTGTGCACTTGAACAAAGTCGAATCGTTTGATTTTTTTGTCACTAGCCCCAGTAGCATGTTCGCCCATCTAAGCCACAATAATATTCGAAGTATGCTGATAGGGACGGTACTTGCGATGATATTGATAGCCTTTGTACTGATGTTTGCGTTGAAATCAGTCAAGCTTGGCGCACTTAGCGTGATCCCGAACGTTTTACCTGCTTTTGTAGCATTTGGCGTATGGGGACTATGGGTATCAGAAATAAATCTAGGGTTGTCGATTGTAGCGAGTATCACGATGGGCATTGTTGTCGATGATACTGTACATTTCTTGACACATTATCAATATGCTCGGGAAGCCTGCAATTGTAATCGAGTTGACGCATTAGTGAGAACCCTTGAAGAATCAGGTCACGCCATTGTGCTGACGACATTTATTCTAATGATGGGATTTTTAGTATTGGCAAGCAGTGATTTCATCATCAACGCAAACCTTGGGTTGTTGACGGCAATTACCCTGGCACTGGCGTTAGTCGGGGACTTACTGGTGTTACCTGCGATTCTATTACTACCGCAAAAGCGCAATACAAACCCCACTAACTTGGCGACATAAAGCAAGCAAAATGGAAACAATGATAAGGAGAAACGATGTATTATCCCAACTTACGTGTAAAAGCTGGAGAGCTTAAAGCATTGTCACATGCCCCAAATGATTGGCAGGAGAAAATATGCCCCATTTGGAATGTAGAATTTTTAGCATCATTTGAAAAAGCGATCCCAGCGATTGCCGCCACTTGGCCAACTAACAATATAATGGACCTATCTCGTTTTCAATTAAAACGAGCATCAGCACATATTCAACAAATGATTGTTCAGCATGGGTTGCGTTTTGCTATCGATCCGTTTGAAATATCTGATTTAGACAGCAGCGTTGTGTCCGCGTTTGAAGCAAATCCGATATTTCGAATTGAATTTAGTAACGATGTAAGTATCTTTGACGATTCAGTGATTGACGAGCTTGAAACCGCTCTTATACCTTTTGCCTTTAATACTAACACACTACTGCTCATTGATATGGGTGAAGCCAATGATGCAATGATTGCGAGGGCATCGAGCGTTGCAACTGCCATTGAGCAGTTGCATGACGTTGGCTTTTCTAACATTGTCTTTTCATCAGGCGCTTTTCCCACCACACTACAAAATATTGTGGGCGATGAAGAGATCCCCCGGTTGGATAAACAGCTTTATCAAGATGTGGCGGGTGCAATAACATTTGATCTCCACTATGGAGACTATGGCACGTTAAGTCCTCTTTGGGATTCTGGCGAAACACGACGCTCTGGTCATATTGCAATTAAGTATACACTTGATGATCATTGGCTGGTTTTGCGACAAAAAGGTAAGAATACCCAAGCGATAATAGAATTAGCCGAATTCTTAATATTGCATCCCGATTATCGTGGTCCGGCTTTTTCGTGGGGAGATGAAAACTGGCACAACAAAACACTGACACCTCCGCAAGCTGGACCCGGCAATTCAACCGGTCATGTAGCAGAGTTTATGAATCACCATTTTGCTCAGGTGTTGTTTAATGGATAACGATGTAACCATGATAAGCGCTCTATAGCGCGTCTAAGCAACTTGCTCGCTGGGACGCCAGCGAGACAATTGTCGCTGGGTCAATGCCTTTTTTGTCGCCTCTCTTAATTGTGAAAGCGTCAGGTGCTCTGCAATTGTCTTGCGCAGTTGCTCATGATGCATTCGCCCGATGCCTTTAGTGATCCCAGACTGTTGTAAAATGGCACGAGCATCTTGGTTCTCTAGTAGATCAGCCATTCCACTGATATTCACATGAGGGTTGGACTGGGCTGTCCTGACAGTATGTAATTGACCCGAGCCAGATACTTCAAGCACTCCCCACCATTTCGGGATAATGCCAAATGCCTTATTCAAGTGTTTTGTCGCACAGACTAAGGTGACTCTGTCAAAAGACTGTTCATATTGCCACCCTTGGGAAAAGAGGCGTTTCAATGTATCTCGGTGACTCTTGATCTCAAAGCACTCAAGTCGGCTGCCACAGAACACAACATCGGCCCGAGTAAGCCCATTTTGAATAGGAACTTCTTCGCACAGTTGGTTTTCTGAGAATGACTTACGTCTTGCAAGTCGCGCAAATAATAAGTGTCTAATTTCCGGATCAGTCATGTTGACAGCTTACTTGATTTAGTCTGTAAATGATAGCAACATAAATAGTCAATTATGCATTTAATATATATAGAATGAATATCGATAAATTACAAAAAGATTTACTAAAAAAGTACTGTGACAAGGGATTTAACACATCTGTGTCTATCGCTGAACATGTAAACATGTGTCAGTCGACGGTTTATAGAAATTTGTTCCAGCCACAGAAAAAACTAAGGAAGATGCGAATAAGTCCCCGATGTGAGATCATAGCTGCATAGTAAATCACAGCCATTACCGCCCATGAGCCAACAGTTAACTTTTGCCGATAGCGAGTTTTCCAGCAAGCGCCGCCAGACTCGTAAAGAGATATTCTTATCCAGAATGGATAAACTGCTGCCGTGGCCTCAACTGCTGGAAGTGATTGAACCCTTTTATCCTAAAGCTGGCAATGGTAGACGTCCGTACGCGCTTGAGACCATGTTTCGCATTCATTGTATGCAGCAATGGTATAGCCTCGGTGATGAAGCCATGGAAGATGCGTTATATGAAATTGCCTCGATGCGTCAGTTTGTGCAACTGTCATTGGATAAAGCCATTCCAGACCGCACTACCATTATGAACTTTCGGCACTTGCTGGAAAAGCACAAGCTGACTCGCAAATTATTCAAAACGGTCAACCAATGGCTGTCTGACTGCGGTGTGATGATGACGCAGGGTACACTGGTGGATGCGACGATTATTGAAGCACCCAGCTCCACTAAAAACAAAAAGAATGAACGAGACCCTGATATGCATCAGACCAAGAAAGGCAATGAATGGCACTTCGGTATGAAAGCCCATATTGGTGTGGATGCCAAGAGTGGCCTCACCCATACGCTGGTGACCACCGCCGCAAACGAGCATGACCTGAACCAGTTGAAGAACCTGTTGCATGGCGAAGAAGAATTCGTTTCCGGCGATGCCGGTTATCAGGGCGCTTCGATGCGGGAAGAGTTGCAAGATACGAATGTGGAATGGCTGATTGCTGAACGCCCCGGAAAAGTCCGGGCACTGAAAAAGCATCCTCGCAAAAACAAAACGGCCATTAACATCGAATACTTAAAAGCCAG
>TARA_B100001778_G_scaffold153773_1_pt1 | contig 39234 bp, 49 predicted proteins | sample TARA_B100001778 | Tara Oceans TARA_B100001778 (sample SAMEA2623826) | marine metagenome | biome: marine biome (ENVO:00000447); feature: deep chlorophyll maximum layer (ENVO:xxxxxxxx); material: "saline water (ENVO:00002010), including plankton (ENVO:xxxxxxxx)" | depth 40 m
TTGTCTGGTAAATCTTGTTTAGTCTTTGATACAGTTTGTTTAACTAATCCCTGACCTTTACCAGGTCTATAGTTATAATAACTATCACCTATATTTAACCATAATGTTCCATCATCTTTAAGGTTATCTCTCACTAATCGAAAGACATTTACCATTTCTTGAATATACTCTTCTGGTGTTTGTTCCTGTCCTATTTGATTATCTTCATCACCATAATTGCGTAATCCATAATAAGGTGGCGAGGTAATACACATTTGTGCCTTATCAATAAATGCTGGTAATGTATTACGACAGTCACCATATAATATAGTATCTTTCATTTTAGATGATATACTCGTATACCATTATACACTAAAAAACGAGGTTTTGCAACCTCGTTTAATGATAGTTTTATTATTGTGTCAATGTCACATTAGTATTTCTCGACATACCCTCCTACAACTAGATTGACCATACTGCTCATCACATTCAATTAAACACTCGTAATATTCTTCTAGTTTAACATCCTGATCTTCAGGTTGATTGTGTACTCCATGCTTCGAGATTGCTAATTGATTGAATGGTAGTATATTTTGATGTGACATTAGAACTCCTTTGTTGATATTTAATCCATAATTTAGAGGGATTTGGTTACATCTTGTTGTCCTAATTCTACCACTATTTATTAGTAAATGCACACATTATAACATGATAGAAACAAATATTTATGCCTACGAGTTTATACTCATGTAGATATTCCATGCTGCATAAATGATACCAACTCCAAGAAATATATACCAAAACTCTACTAATAGTATAAGGAATAATATTCCAAATGCTAACTGAATACCTTCAAATCCTGAACCTATTGATAACCAACTACCACGAGGTTCAGGAACATTTACTTCATCATAACTATTACTATTTGATGATCCTTTATACAATACTCTTAAAACTGGAAGTCCATACTGTGATTCTGCAAGCAATTCTGCTTCCTCTTCGTAATAACAATCATGTACATATACAGTCTTGTTAATACCAATATCACGTTGTAATAGGACTTCGTAAGTGTTCATTAGGAATCAAAACATACTTCATAACATAAACCTTCTGCGATGTAATAATCGCAAAGTTGTTGATACTGAGTCAACTCATTGTGTAGGTCACAATCTATCATAAACTGACACATTTCTACTTGTAAATCTTCTGGAAGAACTCCATCATCATAAGCATCAAGTAGCAGTTGTAATTTCTTTGGAATTGTCATTACTGAATCTCCGAAAGTACGTCATAGATAGCATCATCTTCAGTGCCTAATACTGAAGATACCCAACTGTCTTCTTGTTCTTGACAGTTGTCATATTCTTTGTCATAGTCAACCTTAAGTTTCCTAGACATCATAACCGAATCCTCCATTTTGTATTTGTCGGGTTTTCTCTTCTTCATCACGTAGATTGCGAAGAGATGTTTTCAATTTGATCAACTCTTCATCAGTATAGAGAAAAGGATCACGTTCACTCGCTTTGAGTGCTTTTTTGATTCCAAAGATTTGAGTCTTGGAAGAAAAGAATTTCATTTGAATTTCTCAACAATATTAATATACCCCAGATCAGGATGAAATGGGGCATTTAGTGGACAGTTTCTAGATTGACAGTGATTTCTCTAGTTTTTCAACCACTGCTCTTTTATTAATCTTAAGGAATGTATTTTCAAACCAGTTGGTATAACCGCCTTTTGCACCTTTATTTTGTCTATGCTTAAGACCATTTTGTGATGCGATTGTTAACCAGTAGGTAAAGAATGGAACTCCTTGATAGAAACCATCCATTTTTCCTCTGTCTTGAATAACACATTGCTCTTGATAATTAGAGAATGATTTAGTATTTTCCCTATCAATCCATCCAGTAGCATTTAACTTAGCACTAGGATTTGGTGCAGTTGCTATTAATGCCTGTTCACCATCTGCATCCTTAAGTCTACCTGTAAGGTTTAAACATAGGTTAGTTACATTATCATCAAAGCAACCGTACTTCCTATGGAATAAGAATAGTGCTGTTAGGAATGTTTGATCGAAATGTGATACTACTCCTGTCTTGTTTAACAGTTCATCAACTGCTTTAATTGTATCAGCATAATCTCTAACTGCGTGTAAAGTTTGAGTCCTTTTGTATTCAGTTATAGTTACTGAATCATCATCAGGTTCCGACCATAATCCACGTTCACCATATACATCAGGTGCATCATATTTACATGTATATGATAATGCAGTTACAAATTGTCCATCTTTAAACTTCTTAGTTAGTAAGTCTATACCAAGAGATTTAAGACATCCAGTAACAACTTCTGCTGCTATCTCTGCTGCTGTTGGGTTATCAAATGCCCAGTAAATATTCCTGATATCTTTTAAAGTTTTACCCTTAAACTTAACTGCTAGTACACCTTTAGGAAGTTCATTAACTAAACCTCTTTCCCATACTTTTGCTCTTGTGTTAGCATCAAGTCTCCAATTATGACCTGCTTCATATACTTTATCCTCCCATTCATCCTGTTCAGTTAATTCTCCAACTGCTACAATATGATGAGTAGGAAATAGTTTTCTTAGGTGATCTATAACACCTTTCTTCTTAAGTCTGTTCTCTGTATCTCTTTGAGTTATCCACTCAGGATACTTTAAAAATGCTTTGGTAATTAATACCGCTATTTCTACATCTGGGATTCCAGGTAAAGTATACCATTGTCCCACCTCTAGTGATTTCGACATAATAGTCCTCTATAAGTTTGTTTTAACTTTTGAAATTGCTTCCGTCTGGTTTAACTTCCACGAATCTCATTGGTAGTATTATATATCATTTTAGTATGGAAGTCAATCCACCATGTATGCGATTGTTGGCAAACTTAATATAATCTTCATCTATTTCATACCCTAAGTAACTCCAACCTAAATTAGTTGCTGCTACTGCTGTACTACCTGTTCCCATAAAAGGATCAAGAACTACACCACAATCTTTACCTGTTAACTTAATACAATCCTCTGCTAATTTAACTGGGAAAGTTGCTGGATGTTTACCACGTAATTCTTTACTATTAATAGTCTCATATGGTATGAACCAAGTATTACCTTTGTCTCTTAAATTAGGTTTATTCTCAGTTGTATTATTACCACGAATATTTGCTTCATAATATTCATACTTAACACCAACAGATAGTCTATCTATTTCTACATTACCATCTTTAGTAAAGTGAAACAAATTCTCCCAAGTAGGACACAAATAGCGTTTACTATTGATAGGTTTAAAATGTCCACTTGTCTTATCATTTACATGTATTGACTTAACCCAAACTATATTATTCTGTAAGTTATATGTATTTTTAATAGCAAACATCACCTCTAATCCTATAGTAGGATCTACATTTGAGTAACCCATGTTAACAAATAGATGACCATCATCTTTCAGTACACGTTTACATTCAACAAACACATCTTCTATCCATGAGATATACTTATCTCTAGGTTTCTTATCATTGTATTTGTTATACTTAATGTTTAAATTATATGGTGGTGATGTGACAACTGCATCAACAGATTGATCTGTTAATTGTTTCATACCATCAATACAATCATCCAAATAAATCATCACGATCTCCAAATGGAATTGATCCGTTATTATATTGTGTAAGATCAGATCCTTTAACAAATCTTACTCTTACTTCTGGAAATGATACAACATCAGTAAAGATATAAATCATATCCATTGCATGTTCCCATAGTTTCTGTTCATCAACTGATCTACCTGCACCTAACATAACACTAGGACAGAATTTAGCACCATGTCTAGTAAAACATTTAGCATCATATAATTGACCCTCTACCAAATGATTGATGTGGTCGTATCCTTTACCATCTACAAATTCAAGACCTTCAAACCACTCTTCTAATTGTAGTTCTAAGAATCCTGACGCTCTTCTACCATCTGTGAATAGTTTATTAACTCTCTCTTGAGATAGTGTACCAAATGTAGATGGACAATCAAACGTATAAGTATGATTTAATATCACATCTTGTTTAGTTGGTCTCAATTTCATAACTATCTTTGAAGTCAATCCTATTATAGCAGATCTAAATCCTTTCCGACTGCACCATGTGACACCTTACCTTGTGGCACAACATTAAAGTTTGCACTAATTGTTACTCGTTCAACATCACTTTTGTTAGGTGATACTAAATGAGGATAATGTGCGGGGAATATAATTATATCACCTTCTTGTACTACTGGTGATACTGTAGAGTCAGTTGGTATATCAAAATTATCATCTAATCCACTCGCTTTATATTGTGAGTGCTGATTATTATAGAATTTAAAGTTAGTACATCCACCTTCTAACTTGTAGAAATATACTGCTGCTAGGTTGCAATGCTGGACAGAATGACAATGATACTCTTGATAATGTCCTTTCTGGTATCTATTGACCCATGCCTCTTGAGGTATTATCTCTATATCCCTCTTAGGTTTTAAGTCATCTACCATTTCAGTTAGACAAGGTTTAATAAGTTCTAACCATGTCTCCCAAGGTGCTGTTTCATTTGTAGGTAGACCATAAGATGTCATTAACTCACCATTAATATGGTCAGGATTAATAAAATTCTTCTCTAAGTCTAAAAACTCTGAAAAATGATGTTTGATTTTCTCAATATTGTCCATTGGTAATTTACCTTTGTAATACCAACGAGGACAGAACATTTCAACAGTCATGATTTGTAAAGATCTTTTAGGTGTAATTTATCAGTAATTTCATCAATATCTCTCATCCTCTTATGATACTCATCATAACTCATGATCTTATCTCTAAAATATTGTTTCTGTAATTGACAGACGTACATTATTAAAGAGTCTTTGATAATCAATTTCTGATCCTTTGATAATAATTGTGAGTAAAGACCAATCATCTCCTCAACGTTTGTGTATACTCTAGTATTTTATCACGTATTTCCATCATTTCATGAAAACACTTCTGATTGTGAGCACATCCACGCAAAGATGAATCTGCCTTATGAATAGATTCAATACAAATATCAAGTCCACGATTCCATTTCTGGTCTTGTGTCTCATCATCATGTATTGTACGTTGATCTTTACTTGCCATTAGTATGTTGCTGTGTATTCTAGTTCAATACCGTCATAGGAACCATCGTCATATTCTAGTTCATCAATCTCCTCCTGAGTCTTCGATAGACTTTTGCTTTTTTGGATGATTGTGTCCTTTTCCTTGTGAGTCATAAGATTCCTCCCATTTAGATCGGTTGGTGTTGCTGCGTTGACGCTTATCTCTGAGAGATTTTCCAGGAGAATAGTAACCTCGTTCGCTACCACCCCTACGAAAGGTCTTGCCCATTTTTGATCTGTCAGTTTTTACTGAACTACATTTGTATATAGTAGCATAGGGAACCTGTTATTGTCAACGGATTCCCCATGTTTCTTTAGTTTTTACTTAGGAAGTTTGGATCAATAATAGACGTTGCTCCTGTTATAGGATCATACTCCTCATAGGACTCGTCTACCTCCTCTGACACCTCCTGTACCTTGATAACTGTTAGATCATCAAAATAGTATCCGACTCCCTTAAGGAAGTCTCCTGTCTTCTCTACAACTTCTTGTAGGTATGCTGATTCAAACTCTTTAGTTGTGACCGTAGAGTCCTCATCAGTACATATGAGTTTAAATGATGGCATAATAATAATTGTGACCCATGTAGTCTATCACATTATTTCAGTTTTGGTTGTGCTTTGTGACACCAATCCAACTGTCATATTTCAACTTTAATGAGTCTTCCCACATTCCATCTGGTTTTGACCTGTCTATGTCATTAATACAATATGCGAACCTCCCTCTACTTCTAACATAATGTAAGAAACATTGTGCAAAGTTCTCACCAGTATACTTACCATTTCTCCAATGTGGTGCTACACATCCCAAGTATACCAGTGCATCTCCCTGTTCTAATACTACATTAAATTCATTATTATTACGATAGTTTCTTATACCAAACTCCCACTCTTTATCTGATCCTAGATGTACAGTTAATGATACCTCACATGCTGGTCTGTCTGTATGAGGATTTAAAAAAGCATTATGTTTATATAATCTCATGTATGAATACGTTGGGAATAATGATTCTCCAACTATATCTACCATGTCATGTAAGAGATAGAATAATAACTCTTGTGATGCTGTTGGTGACTGATAGTTATAACAAGGTCCATGAAATTCATTATCTAAAAAATGTAATTTAGTCTGACCTCTATCAACTAACTCACGATATAATCCATCTGCTATATCTACAGATACCATGTTCTTAACTAATAAGAATCCATTATCTAATAATTGTTTATTCAACATAATGTAAAAATATCATATGATGATAATCCTTTTTACCTCCTCCCATTGGTTCTCTCCAATGTTTTACATCACACCCTTGATATATTACTGCATCACCATTATGTAAATCAATACCATGAACTTCACCCTTTAAATCTTCAACGTAAAACTTCCAAGGTTTTGCTAATGTAGATTCAAGTTGAAGAGTCACACTAACTTGACACTGAGGTTTATCTGTATGAGGTTGTAATTCATTCCCAGTATAATATACTCTATCAAAATAATAGGTTGGTTTTAAATTAATACCTAATAACTGCTCAACTTCAAACATAGCAAATCTATGTAGATCATTATATGGTGGATAACATCTTCTTGAAGTAGCACCTGGTACTTGTATTTCTGTATCAGTAATTTCACCATCACTATAATCATGAAACCCAGTAGAATACATGTTCTCTGGTAACATACTTTTAATATGTTTAAAATCTTTAATTACAGTATAACCAAGATCCCAGAATGTCATAATTGAATTGCTAAGTGTAATGGATCAGCATCGTATATTTTAGGATCTATATTTAACCTAGAGAACCAGAAATGTTCCATACCTTTTTGTGTTATTAAATCAAATGCTATAGTATATCTGTCTTTATCTTCATATCGTAGTGCCTTGACTGCGTGTGGTAGTGATGATGGTGCTAGAGTTAATCTACCTTTCTTGCTACTTATACCTGTCCATCCAATATAAGGTATATCATATTCAGTACCAATGAAATGATCATCCATATTTAATACACCACTAAGAAATGCGTTCTCATGATTTGCGTGTTGGTGTCTAGGTATGTGCATATTTTTCTTCTGAGGATATACCCATCCTCTAACCCATAGTTTCTCTTCTTTCTCTACATGTAACGCATTACAATATGATTCATAAGATGTCAATATCATATCTTGTAATTCTTTTACAGGGAAACCCTCCCACTTAAATATATTATAGTGTTCCCATCTATCATTATCATATAATCCTTCTGCCTCTTCTTTCTTAACTTTACTCATCAATTCATCAATTAAAATTGTAGGTAACTCATCAACCCACAAACTTATATCATAATTAGGTGCGAATGGGTTATTAGGTTTTGGTGTAGACCATCTATGTAAATCAGGCATGAATACGTTCTCCGTAACGAGGATTAATTTCTAGGATTCGTTTAGTTAGTTCCTGTGAATAAGGACAACTATCTTGACATATCCTACAAATACTGTCAAGATCTTTAAATGCTTCAGGAACATCTACAAAATTAGAACATTTCTCCCAATCAACAAGATCAAAGTTCATTGTACATCCCATAGGACATTTAGACTCACAAGGTGCATCACAACCGATACAATTACTATAGTGAGGTTCACCCTCAACTACAACAGTCTCATCAAATATAGCATCAGTAAAGATTAGATCAATCTTATAATTCATTCCAAATCTTTTATGAAATGCTAATGATGGTTTTGCTAATGTTGCTGCACCTGACCTAATAGCAAACTGTTTTCTATTTAATAGATAATCATCATATCCAAAATGGTGATCATATAATATTGTATTTAATCGACTAATGATTTCTGGTAAGAAGTTATTCTTATAATGGTAATCATATGCAACACGACTAAAAACATTCCAAACAATAATAGATTTACATGAACTATCTAATTGATATGATTGATTAAGTGATTCTGGTTTACCTCTATTATAATGATCTTGTGCTCTTTGTGTAACTAATTCAGGTGGTGGTGTAGTTACTGACAGATCATATATGAAAGGTACATCTTTAATTACTTCATCAATTATATATTTGATCAACTCAAGTTTCATATTTGAACCCAGTGATCTTTTCTATTCTCATAAATGTCATCATTATATACTATCTCTGTTATAATGTCAAACGCTATTGATACTCTGTAATCATCACCATCATATGTGTCAGTATAATGTTCTAACCAATTAGGAAATAATGTCACCTTACCTTTATCATTTGAGGATGAATATAACTTTTGATTATATGGATTTACATAATGAGTGCTAGTTTCTATATCATCTAATTGTATATGTCCACCAAGATATGTGTATTCACTTGTCCAATGTTGATGTTGTTTTATCTTCTCACCTTTTCTCATAACATTTGCCCAACATTGAACATATATTTTATCTTCCCATTCATATCCAAGAGTTGTTATAAAATTATCATGTGATGATCTTATTACTTCTTTTAAAAAATGTGCTTCTTCCCATTTAAGTACATTATAACAATTAGATCTAGAAGTCATACTATTAGATCCTAATCCTGTATTCCAATCACTCTCGTATGGATTATTTTTAATTATATCTTGCTCTTTTGATAATATTATATCTTTGATATTTCTTACATCTACATTATTCTCATAGATATAAAAATTATATTGTGGTGCGAACCTTGTCTTTGGTTCTTCATTTTCAAAATTAATAATTTGCATAATCACATTGCAATAAACTGAGTCATTGAATACCGACCCATATTAGGACTGAAGTCAGACATCACGATAGGTGTAACCTCATGCCACATGATAGATGGGAACACTACCAGCGAATTATTTAGACATGGTATTCTAAGTCTATGTTCTAGTATTAAATCACCACCAGTATATCCCTTTGGTTCATTATAAAAGAAACTAATTGCTGTAACTACAGCATCATCCACGTGTGCTTTATAATAATCTCCATTAGTATAGTAATGTAGTTTAGTATTATCTTCATTAGATCTTCTCACATATCTAAAGAATGAATGATAATTCTCTAATAGATTAGTAGTCTCTTTCTTGAATAGTTTACGATTAACTTTTAATATGTCAGATTCAGATCGATCCTTATATACTACATCTAAGTGCATACCTGTTCCAGATTTTAATACCACACCATCTGTGATTGCAGTACCAGGACCATCGGGATCAGTTGGATCTTTAAACCTATCAATAGATGATAGAAATTTTAATTCATCAAATATTGAACTCAATTCTATATTTGAGTAAAAGTCTCGTATGAATATTACTGGTAGTCCAGAGGGTGTATCAAAAAATATATTTGACATTATCTATTTCCATAGTATTACACCATCTAAAGACGTATGCTCTAAAGAACCTCATCTTCTTTGGTTTCAAATCAAATTTAAACTTACCATCACGATTAACAACATCAAGACAGTAATGATATAGGTTCCCTGTCTCTTGACATACACACGATACAAAATCATTGTGTGCCTCTATCTCACAATCAAATATCTCACTAGCATGTTCTAAGTCACATGTAACATTAAACTCCTCCATCAACATATTCTGTATGTATGATGTCATATCATACAAATCTATATCCTCCTTAGCAGGATCTAAGAAGTTCTCAAATGTATAAGTCTCTCTAGGATTTAGTAGTTGCATTAAAAATAATTTAGATTAATATTTGCTCTAAATTGTTGGTCGGTGCAGTTAGTACTGTGATGAGGTGTTTGAGGATTAAACTTAATTAATCTATTTGCAATAGATGGAACCTCTTCACCATCAATAACAGTTGCACCATCACATGTATTCAAACAAAATACTGCTGCTTTATGATCAAAATCAAAATCAATATGATCTTTATGGTGTACTAATTTGTCAGTTCTAGGATATAGATTTACCTTGACTCTTTTTAATGCTCTAGTGCATAAAACAAATTCTAATGCTTCAACGATCCAAAACTTATTACTACATGGTCTATTCTTATCATATAACATATGACAGAAGTAAGCATCCTTTTCTATACCTTCACCAGATATATCTTTAATACAAAACCAAGGTGTTGTATCTTGATCAAAGACATCATTTTGTATTTTATCAAATAAATCTTTTGCTAAGAAGTTGTCAATAATTTCCATAGTTAAATCTCCAAAAATTCATCATTGATTGGCATAGACTCATCTTTACCATACCACATTGATATAGTATATCTATCCCGTTTCAAAACATTACTCACCCCATGTCTAAATTCTAATCCATCAAAATACACTGTCCTACCTGCCATAGGTTGTACATCTACACCTTCAACTATAGTATGTCCACCAATATAATCATCATTGATATATGTAATTGATGCACCAGTTGTTGTAGGTCTTGCCCTATCATAATGCCATCCTTTACATGCACCACATGGATACTTAACTATCTCCACATTCTGTAATACAGAAAATCTAGGATCATGGGATACTTTTGATTTAATTTCTTTAACCAACTCAAATAACTTATAGTAAGTGTCACCTAGATTATCAATATTACCATGTGTATTCCTTCCTGTTCTGGTTCCTATGCCACCTCTATCCATACTGAGAACTCTAGTCTCATCCCATATGTAAGTTTTAATTAGATTATTTCTAAAGAAGTCTATGAACTCTTCTTTATCTAACATTTCTACCTGTGAAATATAAATCATCTGAATGGTTCTCCTAGATTCCAACTAACAAGAGAGTATCTAGTTCCCTTCGTAACTGGTAGTACTCTATGGTATACAAATGATGGGAATACAACCAATGACCCTTGGGTATTTAATTCTTTAGCGATTGCTTGATCAGTTCTATTATAATGGAACTCTAAATCTCCTCCCTCAAACTCACTAGGATCATTTAATAATAATGTAGATGATAGTTTCCTATACTTACCCTTCATATTTTCATGTTCATCATCACCATAAACATAATGATGTTGATCTGGATGCCATTCATAAAACTGCCCTTCATTGTATATTGTGAACTGCATGTTCTCAGTATAATTCCATTGAAAATTCCATCCAGCATTTTCATTTGCTTTTTGTATTAATGGTTTAATTAAATTATGAATCCAAGGTTCATCTATCCAAGCAATATGAGAATCTCTAACCTTTAAAAGGTTATTCATATCATCTGCACTGTACTCATCAACACCTTTACTCTCATCACGATTAACTTCGCCACGATTTATATTCAGATCCTTTCCCAAAGCAATGATACGATTGCATATCTCTGGTTTGATGATACCTTGAAAATACCAGTAAGTATAATTTAAGTTCATTTAACCTCCATTAAACTCAGTGTAGTCAACTCCTTCAACCTTATAAGTATACCACCCTGTAGTTATATACTTAACCTGAGTGGGTGATGGAACTCCTCTATGTGTATGTGTCCAATCACAAGGCCAAATGATAGTTAATCCTTTTTGTGGTTGTATCTTTAGACGTTGATGATACCATTCAGTTTCACCAGCATCAGTAACATCATTCAAATATGTCATAAATGTTAGATGTCTAGTAGATACAAGAGATTTGTAAGTTGACCTTTCAGTATGCCAACCATAGAATCCTTCATTAGGATTATATTTTTGTATGTTAAAACAGGTGTTTATACCCCAACCACTATGATTGGTGGAACACCAAGGATAACGTTCAATATAATTATCGCATACTCTTCCTAATGTGTCAAGATATGTTTGTATTCTTTCATCATTAACCCTTGGTATGACTGCTACATCAGTTGATACTTTATATTCTTCCCTTATTCCTGATCCAATCTCTCCTGGTCCCTGATCTGGACTCTCATCAAAGTACGAGATCAATCCATCACACACCTTATGGTCAATATACCATCCAGCAATAAAATTATCAGACGGTATTATATACTCTTTCATTTTAACGTGAAGTGTATAAGAATAGACTCATCACCCAACTGTGATGTCATACCATACTTAACATTACTAGGAAATATAACAACTGATCCTGTAAAGAGTTTAATTTCTTGAAAGTTATCTCCTTCAAAGAATTTAATACCATCCTTCATATCTCCCTTGACACAAAAAATCCCAGATAACACAGATCTAGGAAAATTTCTAGGGAATGTATAATCACCCTTCTTACTTACTTCAGTCCAGACATTATTAAATGTAATATCATCTTTATATTCAATCTCTTTTGCCAATCCTTGAGCACGTTCAAATAATATTGATCTAAGACCATCTAACTCTACAATTTCAAATAGATTTTTTTGAATATTACATGTAGAATCTACATTAATTATTTCTGTGCGAATACTCCCTACTTGATCAAGTGTTCGCTTGATATTTCTTTCATAAGTAGAGAGTTTATCTAATAGTATATTAGGTTCAAAGTAGATTGCTTTCGCAAACCATGATGTAATCATAATAATTTAAGGGATCATGCTTCCCATTCTTTAGAAACTGAATTGTATTTGTACACTGCATCCTTCACAACTTTAGGTGATTTGGATACATATGTTCTTTGAGCGTTAGTCCACTCCCATGTGGCAGGAACTAGGTTAGCGTTATCAGTATAGTTGGTTGTGTCCGTAAAGTCAAGTGCTCCACCCTCATTTGTTGCAGTTTGGTTACCTTGAACATGCGAATCCCATTGACATGTCTCAGTATTTAAGATCTGATTGTTAGGATTAATTGGGGGTGGAATAAAAGCATCTCTCATATAGTCATACTTTCCACCAACACTAGCATAATTCTTCCTGAAACATGCTTTCTGATCCCATGTAAGAGTTTTGTCATCATTTTCTATTCTGTGCTTACCTTTGTAAGCATTGTACGATGTTTGTCTCCAATCATACAATCCACCAGCATCAGGGAATATTTTGTTAAGGAAAGCAATACCAATGTATTCCTTCTCTACTCCTGCTGCTGTAGATGTATCACTATCGGCAACTTTAATAACGTCAACAACAGTGCCAGTTCTTTTCTCGATTTTTGCGAAATGTGCCATAGGTTTTTACTGATACTTATACTTAATAATAACGACTCCACTACCACCATTACCACCTTTAGGTTCTGGATAGTCTCTAGGATCTTGGTCAGCAGCACCACCGCCACCTCCTCCAAGACCGTCAGTACCTGCATTACCACTAGCAGTTGGTGATAGAGCACCTACTCCACCTCCACCTGAACCACCATTAGGGTTATGAGGACCACCAGGATAATTTGCTCCACCGCCACCACCTGCATAAGTTACTGCGGAACCACTAATTGAGTTTGCTGAACCATCTCCTCCATTTGCAGGTCTGGAGTTAGGTCTATTATATCCATCTTCTCCTGCCTGTGATGCTCCACCACCTCCTCCAGAAGTTCCGTTCTGTGAAGATGCACCTCTACCACCAGGATATCCTTGACCAGGAACACCTGTTCCTCTTGGTTGGTTATATCCATCACCATCAGTTCCAGATCCACCACCAGATCCACCAGGTTGTCCTGGTTTATCCTGTTGACCTCCTCCACCACCTCCAGTAGCAGAGATAGAAGATCCGAAACTACTGTTACCACCAGGTTGTCCAGCAGAGTTACCAGTTCCTCCAGTTCCTCCACCACCAACACCTATAGGGTATCCCTGTGCAGTTACAGCGTAGTTGTACCCACCAGCAACGAGCATACCACCAGCACCGCCACCTCCACCAGATCCAAAGTTGTTGAAGTCACCAGAAGCAAAACCGCCTCCACCTCCTCCACCAGCAACGACTAGGTAATCAACTTTACCATTAGCTTCGTCACCAGCAACGTTGACTGTAAAGGTCGAACTACTATTAAATGTGTGAATTTTAAAATTTCCAGATGTGGTTTCTGTGCCACCTGTTGCCTGAATAAATGCTTCGGATGAACCTATTGCAGATTTCCATTCAGTTCCATCCCAAACATCAACTGAACCATCAGTTGAGTTATAAATCATTTGTCCAGCAGTTGCTGATAAAGCATCCCGTTGTGTCTTTGTATAAGACGGGAGATTCAGTGTGCTTGTGACATTAAGGGTTCCAGCGTTTACTGTAGACATAGTTAGGCATCAAATATGGTCTCTGGTTCTGTTGTATTTATAATGTTATGGAGTGTATGAAGAATCCTGTACAACAATACATCCCTCTCCACCATCAAACTCGGCAGAGTGTGCATAGTCATGTAATTTTCTGTCTGCATAGACATCACTCCATTTTCCGTTGCCACAACAGTAGACATCGTGATCAGGAGCAGAACTTCCAGTATTTGCAGCAACACCAGATTTTTTATATGCGAAATAAGGCATTTTATTCTACCAATATAAAGTTATTTATTACCATAGATCAATAGGACATTTCATTCCTGGTACTCTCCATTTGAGTTCCATGTAACATCCACATTTCTGACACTTTTTATATATGCTGTCAGGTTTCATAAGAAACTTGCAATTCATACAAATTGCCTTCTTGGTTGCAACATCTATAGCAAACTGTGACTCTAAGGAGTCAATTTTTTCCTGCGTAATTTTTTCGAGTTTATTCTCTTCTAACCTATAAACACTCTTACGCATATCTTCAGCAAATTTCAGAGCATTACTTTCCATAATACCCTGATCTATCATATGATTATAGGCAAGCATACGAATTTCTTTTGCTACCAATTCAATAGGTATCCCAGAGTATAACATATCCTGAGATATTTTTGCAAAATCCATTACATTATATAACTGCTACCCAATATCTTAAAAGAGAAGTTCCACCATAATTATCATTTCTAATTCTATCTGTTCCACTACATGCACCACCATTATTGTCTTCTATGTGTTCAGTGCATCCAGTACCTTCACACCAACATACAACAGCACCACCAGCAGCATCCCAAGATGATGAGTTAAATGTATAACTTATATTAGATGGATAACCAGATGAAGTTGTATTAATAAATGAAGTCTGCCATAGTGTAGCAGATTGTGCTTCAGTTGCCCAGTGTCCTAAATCAGTATCTTCATAACAAACCCAGTTGACATCATTCAACCACCCTCTACCAGCAACATTTTGATCTATCCACCAACCACTTGTACTATTAGTTCCAAAGGTTGTTGTCTCAATAGAATCTAAGTATCCATATTGATTATAACTTGTATATCCATATGAGTTGTGTCTACTTACCAATGCCCAAGCATTAGTAGAACCTATACTACCACCAGCAAACGAGTCAAACTTAACATATACCTGTTGGACTCCAAGTCCACCCGTATTAATATAATATATCCCGTCAGTAGTTATACCAGCATCCCTAATTGCTTTAGGTGATGATGCAGGGTTAGCAGCAGTACCTGGTGGACTAGCAGATCCTGGAGCAGTACTCACCCAATTATTAGCAGTTCCGTCAGCATTTGGTGTATATACATACAAACTACCAGCAGTGTTTGTAGTCTTAACGTAAGCAACATCACCAACTGTTCCTTGAGGTAAGTTGGCAGCAGCATGTAATGGTAAATTTATACCTGTGCTTGCACTTGCTGTTTCTATAGTTAGTTTACCAGATGCCATTTTATACTATCACTCCTATGCTTATATTTATACTCCGAAACGAGTTCTGGTCTTAGTGTAATGATTAAGAACCTGAGAAGCAGACCATGCTTCAGATAGTAACCAAAGTTGAGCAATATCACCTTCATAGTAGATACTATTTCTACCACCATTATTACTTGTTGCTTCAGATCCATCTCCTACGAATCCCCATCGAGTAGATCCGTGACCAAACGAACTACCACTCCAACTATGACTGCCGTCAGCAACACCATCAAGGAAGAATTCAATAGATGAACCTTGTGTACCTACACATGCACCGAAATGCCATTGACCATCATTTGCAGGAGTATTACCTACAATATCATAACAACATGTGATGTTATCTCTACCAGCAAACTGTAGTTTACCATGAGCACCAATGTTCCAACCTATAGCTTCAGATCTATCCCAGTCATACCATGACCAGTTATCAAAGTCATAACTACCACCTGAGTTTGCTGATCCATATGAAGTCCTGAACCAACATCCCATAGTAAAGTTTGGTAATTTACCATCATTATTAGGTCCATGAGATCCACTACCACCATAGTTTAGGTCGTTGATCCAACCATACTGACTACTTCCATTAAAGTTCCAATATCCAATAGAACCATCACCACCACTTACTGTTGCAGTAAAGGTAGGACTGTTGATCATCGTACAATCAGCATTACTTAGATTAGGATGTTGTTCTTTGGATTTCCATGTATTACCAGTAACTTGATCAGAAGCACCATCATAAAATAATTCCATGAATTGTGAATTTGAATATTCAACATCTAAGTATGGTCCTGAAGGTTCTTCACTGCCACCTCCATCTTCAGATGCTGGTGGAGCAACAGGTCCACCCTTCTCTAACCATTCTGTTCCGTTATACCATTCTATCTTTGATGAATCAGTATTGTACCTTATCATACCAGCAGAAGGACTACTTGGTCTTTGTCCTGTATTTCCTGCGGGTAATGCTACTTGTGCTCTACCATCTTCAACTTCAAATGTCCCATTGACATTGATGTAAGCATCACTAGGCATAATGATTCGGAAATCAGTAGTCTCATGCCCTCTTAGTTCATTAACATTTAAAGTGCTCATTATTCTTCCCTAAGATTTTTCCACTCAGTTCCATTATAGAACTCTGCTTCGACAGTGGTTGTATTCCAACGTAAATAACCTGCTTGAGGTGAAGCAGGTCTTTGTCCTGTAGTTCCTGCAGGTAATTGAAATGCACCAGTCCCTACCATATCTATAGTACCTTCAGATGCTACTCGTAACTTATAACCAGGTTCAATAGTAACCTGATTAAGATTCGTTGCTGTTCCCTGTAATCCTCCAAGTTTAATTTGACTCATGTTATACCTACCCTTGATTTAGTTTGATCGAAATGTGCTAATACTTGTGCATCAGTCCACTTAACCGATAATAAGAATTGCTGTGCTATGTCACCTTCATAGTAAACATTATTTCTACTACTGTTCTCACTACCTGCTTCTGAACCATCACCAATGAATCCCCAACGTCTAGTTCTTGCCCCAAAGTATGAGAAACTATGACTGTGTTGTCCGTCTGGTTGTCCATCAACATAAAATCTTATTAGACTATCAGCAGATGATACAGTGCAAGCACCAAAGTGCCATTGACCATCATTACATGATGTATTACCAGTTATATCATAATAACCACCAGCGTTACTATAACCAGAGAACTGTACCTTTCCAGTTGTTCCAATGTTCCATGATATAACTTCTGATCTATCCCAGTCTAACCATGACCAGTTTCCAGAGTCCCAAGTATTACCACCTGGTGAACCATAAGAAGTTCTAAACCAAGTTCCCATAGTAAATTCTGATAACTGACCATTGTTATTAGGTCCATGTTGTCCACCTTGACTATAGTTAAGTTCTCTAATGTAACCATACTGACTACTTCCATTAAAGTTCCAGTATCCCATAGTTCCATCACCACCAGTAATTGATGCGTTCCATGTTGGACTGTTCTGCATTACGCAGTTAGCATTAGATACATTAGGGTGTGCTTGTGATGAGTTCCATGTATTACCAGAAACATTTGCAGGAGCACCATCCCAGAAACATTCTACTCTATTTGCAGGAGCATCAACAGAAACATATGGTCCTGATGATCCACCACCTTCTTCTTCCTCTGCAATATCTGTTACTACTTGCCATCCAGATCTAAGTACATCAGCATTAGATACATAATACTCCATCTTATTAGAATCAGTATTGAATCGTAATGATCCTTCTTGTGCTGCTGGTGGTCTTACTCCAGCACCACCTGATGGTACGGGAAGATACTGTTGATTGAGTAACTTTAACTCAGCACCCATCTCAAGAGTATCCACTACGTCGGTTCTAAAATCAGGAGACAACCCACGAATAGTGTTCACATTTAATTTCATTATACTATACTCCAGCTAGCTCCCGATTCAACCGTGATCGTAAAACCTGTGCTCACAGTAATCGGTCCTGCCGTCATTCCATTTGCAAATTCACTACCGTTATTTGCTGTAGGTCCAATAGTAAGATTCTCTCCAATAGTATTAGGGTTTGTTCTAACGACACTATCAGTTCCTAATGCGGGACCACCACCAGATACAGATGCCCATCCAGCACTTCCAGTGCCGTTATCTGCTTTATAAATTTCTGCAGCGTCTAATGTAGTATTAAATCTCAAAGTTCCTACCGAAACACTGGTTGGTCTTTGAGCAGTAGTTCCTGCTGGTAATCTAAAAACACTGTTAGTGCTTAGAAAACTTAGAGTTGTAATGATTGCTGCTGTTGAAGTGGAGATCTGGTTTCCACTAATCCTTGATATTGCCATAGCGTATGCTTAGATCCTCCCTTATATTTAGATAGGTAATTCGATAATGTGAACCACATCGGATGCCAAAGGTGCATCACCTGATCCAAATGTAACGTTCGTACCACTGCATGAATAGTTATGAGTGGCAGCAGTAACTTGAGCAGTTGTTCCACCAAGTTGTGCAACACCATTCAAGAATACTAATACTGAACTTGCTGTATGTGCTACACCAGTGTATGTAGTAATAGCAAAGTTTAATGTTGTTCCATCACCAACGTATCGTCTAGTGATATACTTGTCAGCAGAAACACCACCTCGACCAGTAACAACTAAGTCACCATCGACTCTTACGTTACCACTAACCCTAACTCGTTCTGTTGATTGTGCTGCTTCACCTAAACCAATATTACCTGTGCCATCTGTAGCAACATTAATATTACCAGTGTCAGTTAAACCAAACTCTTTCCATACTGCACCATAGTATATCCAACCTAGAGATAAACCTGGTTGCCAGTTAATATCATAAACTAAGTCACCATCAGCAGGAGTATCATACCCTGTGATATTAGAGAAGTCAGGTTGACCATTTGCAAGTCTAGGTGCAAGTAATGTCTGCTTGATAACAGTACCATCTTGGTTAAAGTATGAAATCTTCTTAGACTGTAAGTTACTTGTAAAGGTTGTTAGACCTTGGAATGTAACAGGACCAGCAAAGATAGATTCTAACTGGTTAGATGCTCCACCAATAACTGTAAGTTTATCGGTAAGAACAATCTCAGAGAATGTTTCAATAGTAGTGTTCTCTTCACCAACAACATTCAACTGTGCAATATCTTCTGAAGTAACCTGACCTGTAACTGGGTTAATAACCTGGTTACCAATGAATAGGTCACCATTTGAGTTAAGACCAGAGTAGAACGCAACTCCTGCTTCTTCTTTAATAGACTGTGAGAATTTAATCTGATTAGCACTTAAAGTTTCTACCTGTGTCTGAGGGAAAGCAGTTGAGTAGTTACCTGGACCAAAACCAAGGTATTCAAACGTATGGTTACCTGATCTTAGGATAGAGTGTCGTCTAAACTCTACAGCAATTGGATTAACTGTGCCGTCATTGTTCTCTCTTACATTAATCTTCCTTACTTCTTCATCTCCTGCACGTGCAGTAAGTTCTACACTAGACAATCTATTGTTTACAGAGTCATAGTTAGGTGTAGTACCTGGATTTGTCCATCCAGTATCAGTTAGTAAGAACTTGGTTGCTTCCTTAGTAATTGATAACTTAGGATCTAAATTAGGTGTAGGTGATGCACCATCAGTTGCATTAACCAATCCAATAGTTTCATTATCAGCAACAGATATTGCTTCTGTTGGGTCTGCTACTGGATTATCTCTATCAAATGTAGGATATACTTCGTTCACATTCTGTGAGAACTTCCTATCATCAAAGTTAGATGTAGAAGGTGCGATAGATGCACAAAGTAAAGTTAGATAATAGATACCATTCTTAACACCTCTTTCCCATGTTTGATATATTTCTATGTCATAAACATAGAAACACTTACTTAAATTAAATGATGTTGTATCACTATTCAAAGGTTGCATCACATAACCAGAGATAGGATCTCTAGGTAATGGATTAGTCTTATCCTTATCAATTTCTAAACGAACACGATATGTTCTATCTTGTAAATCTCTTGGGTCAGGTATTCTCTTAAGGAATGTAGTAGGTGTAAAGTTAACATTACCATAAGTTGTAGTGTTAGTATCAAGAACGTTATATATTCCGTTGTCAGTTGCACTAACAGATAGATACCAACCACCGACTGTTCCTGCAACACCGTTAATTGTATATGTTGAAGCATCAAATTGTAATGGTGAACCAGCAGTTCCAGCAGCAAGACCAGAAACACTAGGACCATAAGGTGTAATACTTGCAGTCTTAACTATTGCATCAGTTCCTTGAGTTGGAATCAATAGACAGTTAAGTTTATCTGCTACTGCACTTGCACCAGTACCATCTTGTCTAGCACCAACTGTGAAACCCTGAACTCTAGTTGTAGGTGGAGATGCTTCTACAGTATAACCATATAGATACAATCTAGTACCAGGTGTTCCACCAACCTGTCCTAACTGTTGGTTAATTGTTCTAGTTCTTTGTATGTCAATGTTAACCCAGTTAACAGAAGTCTCTTCACCAAAGATAACATTACCATTAACAGTTCCAGTATTAGTAGTAGATAAGGTTACAACTCTTGTGTTTACGTTAATATTTTGAACTACTGTTCCAGCAGCAATGTTTGTGCCTGTAAGAATCATTCCTTCAATCAGACCATTAACACTACCATCATTAGCAAGTGTAATTGAGTTAGCACCACTAGTACCTGTAGCAGTTGTTGAAATAACATTCAATGCTTTAGGTGGTATGATATGAGTTATAGTTCCTGCTTTATCTTTAGAGAATGATTTTGCTTTAAATCCTGCTGCTCTTAATGCAATACTACCAAAGTTACTGTTACTGTTAGTAATTGACATGTCAGCACCTGCCTCGCAAGTGAAATGTCCTTGATATCCAACAGCGAAAACAGAAACTGCCTGTATGAACGCATCATTAGATGCTAATATATGTCTATGTCCCCAACCTTTTCTATACTCAGCGAAACCATCTAAGTGAGCACCATCTCCATCAGTTGCTATATCATAGTTTCCAGTTGATTGATTATATCTTACAAATGCCCTGTCATCTTTCTGTAGTGACAGTCCAGTGAACTGTGCCACAACCATTGATTTGAAACCAGTTGTCTTACTACCATCAGCGTGCATACCATTCATACCCCACACACTTCTTAGTGATAGGTTGAAAGCATAAGGTGATGCAGAGTCAACAGTATCAATCTCAGTCTTAACTGAAATGTTAGTTCCACTAGCAGTACCAGAAGGTTCTGCTGACATTTGATATGTAAATGTGCTGTTAGTTGCAGAGGTTACAGTGAATGAACCATTGTAAAGTCCAGCATCAAGTTCTGACTGTGGTCCTTGAGATCCAGTAACACCAGAAATATTAATGTTAACACCAACAGAGAATCCGTGTGCTCTTGCTCCACCTGCTTCATCTACAGTATATGCTGTAGCAGTTTGTCCGTTTCTAATGATAGTAGAAACTTTATATTCATCAGAGATCGGACCAACGATTCTATTTTCTTCTACCCTTGCCTGAATCTGGTCAGCAGATGGATCACCAGATGTATCAGGAATTGTTGCGAATGCTTTTGATATCTTCTGATAGTATATGTCTAAGTCAGTTCTTGAAAGTATATTAGGAACAGCAGAATAATCTGCGTTAGGAACTGAACCTCTTGAGATTAGAGATGATAATGGATTTAAACCATCAGCAAACTCAAAACATGTAAGTCTATGGTGTGAGAACTTAGGAGCCAGTGTGTCTGTAGAGTCTGGTTTAAAGTATACACCTTCTTCAGCACCATCAAAAAATGAGAACTGCCAGAAATATGTACCACCAGTTACTTTGAATATAGATGTTCTTGAAGGAACTTGTGCTTCATTAAGAATACCACCCTGAGTATAAGTCGTAGGATATGGAACATACTTTGGAATTATTTTAGTTCTTCTAAGGTCTGTACCAACAACAGAACAACCTCTAGGTACAACAACACCACCTTCGACTGAGTTATATTTGTATAGGACATTATTAGCAGACGTTAAATCTAAGTTTGAGTTAGCATCAATAGGTGGAACGTTTGTATATAATACTTCACCAGGTCTATTGTCAATTATATATTCTGCTGGATAAAGCATGATACTGAAAGCATCAAATTCATCGTTTGCTAATCCAACTCTATATGAGAACCTTGCTACCTCTAGGAACGCTCGTTGCAATGTCTTAAACGGACGCAATGCAGAGTTACCTCTATTGTCAATCGCATCAGAAGCATCGAAGTCATCTGGGTTGACATATATGATACGTCCTGTTCTGGACGTAATAATATTCTTGAGTCTAGTTAGTGACATTACCTATTCGCTTTCCTATATGGTTATTTATCTCTGTGCTTTATGATGTAGCACCAAATACTCTAGTTGTAAATGCAGAAGAAGAATCTTCAAATCCAATAAGACTAAAGACGTTATTCTGTGTAGCAGTCTCAACTATGAGATTCTCACCAGGTCCAATGACGATAGATGTTAATTTAGCAACTGCGTTAGCAGCATTAGTTACATCTTTAGCGATGTATTCAGTTCCTGCCAAAGCAGTTAAAGCAGTTGTTACACTACTTACTGTTGCAGTCGTACGAGTTCCTGTATTTAACTTAGGAACATCTCTAAATGTATCTGATCCCGCAAAGGCAGCAGATCCAGTTCCTAAAATTACTTTAAGACTTGTTCCAACATAGCTACGAACGTAACCATAAGGACCAGCAGTCTGAGCAGTAACAGTATAAGTTACTCCACTAAATGTAAATCCATCAGTAGAGTTAACCCATGTTCCATCTTTATCATAGATATACAATTCTGTGTAAGTATATGATGAAGATGTGTTTATCAAACGATTTGCTCCACCGTAACCTGAGTTAGCAGCAGTTCCAGTTGTTCCTTCATAAATGTATAACTGACCTGGTAATGCAGTATCCTGTGTAAAGTCATATTGAACATATGCACCACCAGAACCAGCACTTCCACTAGCAGTTCTACCTGTAGTATATTCAGTTCCATCATCAGAGTTACCAGCAGTCCCATCAGGACCCCACTCTCCATTGACAGTTGAAGACAGACTAAAGTCTAAACCTGACATTGATGCATCAGAGACATCAAACTTATAAGTTCTATCTCCAAATACAGTAATGTCTTGACCACCACTACCTGCTACACCATCATTGATGAACAGATTGTATAGTGTACCATTTGTTGAAAGAACAAATTCATTTCCTGCTGCTCCTACACCACCAGTTGATACAGTTCCAGTAGCACCACCACTTGATGTTACGCTATCACCATCGGCAAATTCAGCTCCAGATCCATTAATAGTAGAAGGTCCAACATAAAGAACTACATTACCCTGTCCAATAAGAACACCGTAAAGTAAAGTTGTTGAAGTATTACCACCAGTTCCTTTTGTAAGTGTTTCACCAACGGCAAAAGTTCCTGTAACAGATTCAACTGTTATCTGACGAATAGCAATAGACTTAACATCAATCTCAGTAGTTGGGGGAACATAAAATGATTCAAAGTTAAAACTCTTTTCACCATCTGTTGATGTAAGTTTTGTTCCTGCAAAGAGGTCAGCAGATAATGGTAATGCTGTGTTTAATGTAACCCTATAATTTGTAATTAGGTCACCTGGATGCAACTTATACGTTGATGCATCGAGTGCTAAATCTTGATCATAATCTTTAAGAGCAACATCATATGCTGCTCCAGTTCCATCATTTGCTATATTTAATACTGCACTTGTAGACGAAGTTATCGGTGCAGAATACAATATCGTATTTGTAGTACCTGCTGGTTTCGCTTGTGCTAAGAGTCCTTGGTCTGCCATTTTAATTTAGAATCCTGCGTAAAAGAATTGTTGTAGTCTAGTCTGCCCTACTAAGTTGTTAGCACCGATACCAGCACCGAAGGTAACATCTTCCAGAGCAACGTTTTGAGTTGATAATAATGTAGCATCTGCATCAGGGAACTTAATGCTCCTGTCAGCAGTTATGTTACTAGTATCTATAGTAACTTTAGATTGCTGTCCACCACCATCAGCAGGTTTCTGGAAACCTGAATTAACTAAAAACTTATTCTCTAAAGTTTGAGTTGCTTTTGCAAGAGTAATAACATTAGTCTCACTAGCAGTAGTATTTAGGTCCCCTGTAGGTGGGAATGATAACTCTCTATTAGTTGTGGTGTTAAGATTATCTAAGTTAAAATTTAATTTTTTAGTTATATCTGTATCATCAGCAAGAATCAAGTTTTTAATTGTTTTGTTCTCTAAAATTTGAGTTGCGTCAGTTCCTACGATAGTAACATTTGTATCAGGAATAGATACATTTCTGTTTGCTGTTAGTGCAGAAGCATCAACAGTTGCTTTAAAAGTAGAATCAGCAGTTGCAGCAAACTTAGGACTAACGAAAGTCTTATTTAAAGTAGTTTGTTCTGCTTTAGTATCAAGTAAAGTAGATACTGTTGCCGTTGGTTCAGCAGTTGTAGTTACTGTACCAGCATCAGGTAAGAAATATGATCTACGTGTTCCCGAAGTAATTGACCAGTTAATCTGAAATATTGCTTCTTCAGTATTATCTGTTATAACAAAATTATCCTCGTCAATGAGGATAGTCTTGTTTGTCAAAGTTTGTGTTGTATCAGAACCAACAACTGTTGTTCCATTACCAGAAGTAATAGGAGGAAATGTGAAAATACGTGTAGCCGTTCCAGTTCCTACATTACTTACTTCAAATCTTGCTTTCGGTCCTTGTGCATCTGTCAAAACAAATGCAGAGTCATCAATTTCAAACTGTCCTGTTACCTTAACAGATCCAGATCCTTTTGGTGAGAATACTATGTCAGCGTTATCCGCTACATCATCAACGGCAGCAATATACAAAGATGTACTCGTTGCACTATTGGTGATTCTAGACATATAGAATCCACCATCACCAAACGCAATACCGAGTTGGTCATATGCTGATTGGTATAATCCACTGTCCCTATCAAGGTCAAAGGAGAGACCAGGAGAAGCTTTGGTTCCCTGAGAAACTCCTTTAAATAATTGATTTACTTTTGCTTTTCTGTTGGGTATCAACGGGTCAGATACAACCACTGGGAGAATTGCTTCTCCCGATAAATTAGCATCTGATATTGTCTCTAACTGAGATATTTTTTTAGTTCCCACGGGAAAATCACACTATTGGCTACTTGTCTATTTATAACGAAATCAGTCTGTCATACCTACTTTTGTATCTCCTCGATTTAAAAGTAAACTATAAAGATCACTTGCCTTCTCTAAACTCTCACTATGGAATTTAATCCACCCCTCAACCTCTGACAATAAATCCTCATATACTTCAGTAGAACTGGCATTAGGATCATTGATGTAGTCTCCAAATATTTCATACAGTCGTTCTCTCCTATCTGTACCTACAGGATCAATAAGATCAGGAACTACTCTTAATCTAGTCATTGGATGCTCCATAAAGTTTGGCGATTAATCGCTTAGTACGTTTTTTGAGTTGACGCAAACGAGCAGACGCTAACTTCGATTTGAAGTTACGTCCTTGCTTTCTAGGAGTTTCATGGCTTTTAAGACGCATTAGTCTGCCCCGCTTACCTTATTATTATAAGGTATTTATGCTGAGGTGTCAACTTTTGCGTCTTCTGGAGTATTTTCCATAAACCCTTTCCTGAAATCCTCTACTTGGTCTAAAATCTCCTTGTCTACAGGAGGACCAGATTGTAATACTGGTGATAATAAAGTAACCGCACCATTTGGACTTTTAATTCTCCAAACAGTACGATTCCTTTGTGTCATTGTCAAAAGAAAAGGCAGGTTTGAAACTGCCTCCTCCTCTGTTATGTCTTGAATATCAGTCATAAATTGTAAGTGTGTCTTCGTCTAGGTTTTCATTGAGAGTAGAGACTACCTCTGAAAATCCTTCAGTTCCCTCTGAATCAAATTTGAAGTTTACATCTTGACTGTAACCTTCTTCATCCAGCAAGGTAACCTGCCTTTTTGATAGGTTTACGAATACATGCTCAAGAACTTCAGAAGGTGCTCCTAGAAGTGTGTTCTCTTTTGAGTTAGACATGTTGCCTTTGCTTGTTTACTCTCATATTATAGCAGGGTGCTATGCGGTTGTCAACCTAACAGCGTCTGCCACTGTGACACTAAAAAGATTGTCTGTCACTGGTAAGTTGTAGGATGATCGGGTGGAAGTCAAAGATATTCTATATCCTTTAACATCAGATGGATTAATTACTGTATCCACTCCACCAGAAACAACAGTACGGATACCAGTCAGTTTCTTCGGTGTCGCATTTTCTTCAATATTAATTAGCTGTAATAGGTGTGGTGTTACCATTTCTATGGCATTATCAGCAGTAAATGATAACTCTACCCCACTCATTGTCTGTTGATAGGAAGAGTTTTCAAATAAATGCCCTGTTATCTTAGTAGAAAGGGATGCCACATTGCACTCTGCACCTTGTAATTCAAACTTAGAACCTACTACACTCATGTCAGTATCAGATCCAAATCTAAGAGTATGCTTCTGAGGTGTAGTAGCACCAGCACCCTCAGCACTGAGGAAGAACCCTCCACCAACTTCTATATGACAGTTACCAGTCACCTTCAAATGGTAGTCACCATCAATAGTCCTGACATAAGAACCATTAACCAATTTACAATCATCACCATGAACTTCTTGAGTTAGAGCACCAGCATATGATATATGATCTGCTATCAGTCCACCAATATCACCCTTGTTACCTGTCTTATCATTAATATATTCTGATACAGTTGCATTAATCTCATCTTCAGTAAGACTATTGTACCTATCTTCTGGTAAATCTTTCCTTAACTGATCCCTTATTTGCTTCTCATACAAGTGAGCATCATTAAACGAAACTGACGTATGAGTTGTTCCATTGGATTTTTTAACAATATCACCCTGACGACCAGGAGTTCCAAGGTATAGTTCATATGAACCGTTTATATTATTCTTGGATGATGTGAGGTATGGATCTGCTTCATCAAACATAGTACCATAAACATCCTTTACAGTAGAACAAATACCATATAAAGGATACCAACCAACAGATGAAGAAACGCCCGCAGTTCTATTACAGTTACTACTTGTAAATTTGGTCAGTAGTTTCATCAGTCCAGTCAAATTGGCATTAGCACTCTTAAACAGGTCTGTATTTAATTCGTATATACCACTTCCCTTCTCCCACTCATCAATAATTTTAGTTGCTTCACCAACTCCACTAACAGTTGTCTTAACACTCTTAGTAATATCACCAACTCCAGTTATAATTTTTGCTGCATCTAAAACAATATCAGCAACAACAGTATCAACAGTCTTCTTAACTAAGGCAGGTTTATCTTCTACACCTGCTAAGAACGTATCAAGATAGGTATTGATAGTTGCAAGTGGTGTTGCCTTATAAGTGGCAATGTTAGAATCTAACACACATAATGATGTTAATATTTTAGTAACTTCTGCTTGAATAAGATTATAAGCAGCAAAAGGTAACCCAGTAGAACTTTGAAGAATGTTCTCTACACTGAGATTAGTTGCTAAATTTGCAACTGATTGACGCATTGCAGATATTACTTGAGTAAAGATAACATTTAGATAATCATCTATCTTCTTTGTTAAATCTGCTTTCTTAATATATGAACCAACAACAATATCTAAGTAAGTATCTGTGTCTATCTTAACAAGATTTGCTGAAGTGTTAGCAAGATCCTCTATTAGATAAGACATCTTAAATTCTAAGGTCTTCCAAGGACCACCCACACCATGAGCAGCAGGGATAAGTTTACTTGGAGTGGAAGGTTTAATAGGATTGGTTGTTGAACCTAGTACACCTTTAGATGAACCAATATTTTTAGGTGATCCACTACCACCAACATCACTAAGTTTATTACCTGGTATTGCAACAGCATTATTCAATGACTGTCTTAAAGGTGCAGTTGGATTAACTGTGTTTCTTTCTGCAGGATGAACAGCAGAGGAATTAACAGAAGTTCCACTAACTAAATCTTGATCAGTAAAGGAAAGTGAAGATTGATTCTTAGTAATATCACTTTTCTTTACCCTCATGACACCTAATACCATAGGCATTTGTGCCATCTCTCCATCCATGAAGAATCCTAAAACTATAGCACCTGGTTGTAATTGACCAGAACTTTCCCCCTGTCCATTGTTACCTGCTTGAGAAGTATGTTGTAATACTGTTGCCCAAGGTAACCCAGACGTAGGTAAGTCTGCTATGGTTCCACCGTCAAAGCTCGTGTAGTATCCAAGAACACGAACTTTAACACGACCCAATTCCATAGGGTCTTCATTGTCTTCGACTTCACCAACCCACCAGAAAAACCCATCCTTACCAACGAAGGATGTTCCGTTCTCATTAATAATTCCGTCAACGAGTTGCATTTACACTAGGTTTTTTTATTATTTATTCCCGTAGTGGACTGCCCGTTCTCCATTGTACTGACTTTTTATAAGAAGTTTTTTTCGATAGTCCATATGGGGTAGTATCAGAACGAACCCATAATTCTGTGAACTTCTCCATCTTGTCTGGATGTACTGCTGCAGGATTTTCTGAAACTGCTGCTTTCAATGCCATAAGCTCGATCCATTCTTCATCTGTTAACTCTGAAGTTTCTACTGTTTGGTTCGAGTAGGTCATAGATTCTGAGTATTTAAAGGATGGTTGTCGATCATTATGGGTGTGCCAATCGCCACTCATTTTGCTCGATTTGTAAGTTACATACTATTTTATACTGAAACGCACACAAATGCAAGCAATCTAAAGATTCTCCTTAGATTCCGTTAACAAAGGATCAGTGACTGGTGCAGTGCAGTTATTAATTGATGCGAGTAAAACGATACAAATAAGGAGAACCCCATACGAGGTCATTCCTTTCATTGAACCCTTGATCTTTGCAATGAAGTTTTGTTCCATATAAATGAATTTCTGATTTGATGCGATTGCCTCTTTCTCCTCGGCACTTATCGCTATCTAATGTACCATGCCAGCAATTATTGCTAAACACAAACATCATATCGCACTCTTCATGTCTTGTCAAGTCTAATCGATAATTTTCCATAACAACTGTATCTTCAGAAACAATGCGTATCTTATGTTTCTTTTGACGATAAGGACTTCCAGGACCGTCTACCCTATAAAAATTCTTACTAAAATACCAATCCTCCTCTTTTGTCCAGATTATTTCACTAGATGCAAAAGAGTGGGGATTGGATTGGGCTTGTTGTTTGTTTGACCAATGACCTAACAGGTAGTCATCAATCGTCATATACTAAGCACTCTGGCTCATCTGGATGCATATCACAGAATAGTTCTAATGCATTAGGATCGTGATGATCACCTGCTTCGATCTCTGCTTTATGATGCTCTACATACTCTTCCAGTTCATGCAGTTCTACTTTAGCATGTCTGCGTGCAGCAGCAGATTTTGTTGGATCTTCTACTACCTCTTTATCGTGCTGTATGTGTTGTTCTATTGTTGTCATAATTTAAGACTCTCCTTACGGTACGTCAATACTATTTATCTCTAAGAATCGAATCCTTCAGTAATGTCAGGGTAGTACTAAACGTCGTTGCTTCCGAATTAGTGCTGTGTGTTACCTTTTGGATAAGGTATCTACCACTGTATTTTTTATCGAGTTGGACTTTTCCACCTGTCCTGAATGTTGCTGGTATAGAGATATCTACTCCATGACCAGCATATAGATCTAGATTTCCTGGTACATTCACTCTAAGTTGAATATTACCAAGAGTTTCTATTCTCATATACTGATATGCCTCTAGGTCAGCTAACTGCTGATAGTTTGGTTGGGCATTGTCAACGAACTTAGGATCAAATACTTGATTTGGTAACATTGTATAACGAACTCGCCTCGGTTTCAACACTTGTTTCTGTACCGACACATCCATCTGAGTGATTGGGTCTACAGTCATCTTACCATTAAGGTGTGACATCTTTTGCCAGAGTTCTTCCACATTATACTTAGCACTGTCAGTTGTAGTATCTTTACTCAATCCCATCTTAGATGATGTGATGTTAACTGGATCAAATCCAACAGTATATCCAGACCACGTTCCATTCCTCAAACTTCTTAGAATGTTCTTTTCTTCTGGGAAAGCAAGTCCAGTCATACTAAAGGCATCTAATCCCTCATCAGTCATTGATTTTGGAGTCAATGAGTATGTGTGTAACTTAGGTACTCCAGTTACAAAATTAGTTTTTTCACTACGAGGTTGACTGTTAATATCATCTATTAATTGGTCAATAGATTTAAAATGATAACCCAATGCATTTTCAAAGAATGTAAATCCATTTTGTAACCCACCACCAATTTTAGACTTTCTTATACTACGTTTAGCAATCCAATACAATGTATCTAATGGTCTCCAATTGACTGCTACGAATGAATGCTTGTTAACAGTATCTTCAATATAAAGATTTTTATTTGAGTTAAGATACTTATCTCCTTTAACTAGAGTCTCTACCATATCTCCTGCTGTTCTCTTATTTTTAAATAAGACATCAGAATTACCAAAGACAGATTCAGATTCATTCTTCATGAACTCATCACTTACACAATCAACCATAAAGACATCAGTTGTCTGCCCTGATCTATTACGAGAATGAACTCTGTAGATTCTAAATTTAAACGTTCTGTCAATTATAGATGTACCCACCTTTAGTCTAAGTTCCTCTGCACCACTTAGTATAGAAATTATACCAGCAGCATCCTCAAATATAAACGATGCCTCTACTGTTGCTAACCCAAAATCTTCTCTTATCTCAAATCCTTTACAGAATGCTTTAAAGTTAAAGTTTCCCTCGTTTTCAATTCTTTGTCCATTTCGGTGAATAGTCAATTGATATTCTAATTCACCTACGTCCCTTCTAAACTTTGGCATTTAACCGAATCCTCTCAGTATATTTAATGCAGAGAAATTACTATTCTGTATCTGTGCTTGTGAGTTTCTAACTGCTCCCGCAAGTTTACCTCCTCCCATACCTCCACCAGATTTAGCAAGTAAGTTAGCAATAGCAGACTGTGCTGCAGCAACCGAAGAACGAACTGCTTGATTGTTTGCTTGAACTGCCTCTATGGTTGTTTGTACCATTTGAGACTGTCCTTCTCTCATCTGCTGCTGAGCTCTCCTTCTTTGCTCAGTAATCTTCTTCATCATATCTTGGTTTCTTTGATCCTTAACACCGTCACCATCTTGACCTGTTCTATTACTTGAGTCTCCTGCTCGTGGAGCTCCACCTAGAATACTACCAGATCCACCACCAGATCCACCTTTTCCTGCTACACTACCTCCACCATAGTTAGTATTAGTCTGTCCACCTTTTGCTTTACTATTAACACCACTGCCATGTCTGTGTTGTTGTCTCTTACTCTTTTTCCTCTTACCTGACATATCACCACCAACAAACTCTCCATCACCAAAGTCTTTATTATCAAGGAGACCGTAGTTTATATTACCAAAACTCAATAGACTATCTCCCTCATCCATACCTTTAGGTCGAGTGAATGAGAAGGTAGATGCGTTCATCAATGCATCCTTATATGGTCCTTCAACACCTTTAGAACCTAGCATTTTATATAAACCAGGCGTGTCAAAGGACAACCCAATCATATCAGATGCTTTTTTATCTTGTGAACTAGTTAAAGTTTTATTAGAGAATATATTTTTTCCACCAAATAGATTTTCTATGATCTGAGTCGGTGTCTTTGCTCCACCAAAGGCAGGAGAACTAGCACCACTATCAATCAAACTTGCTTGGTTCCAAATAGTACGTGCTGTTAAAGCTCCTCCTAATGCATCTCCCTCTCCATGTTGAGCAATAATTGCTTTTTTCATCATACCCAAATCAGTTTCACCAAGAGCAGCACCACCGCTACCTGCAACCTGTCTATCAGCAAAACCTATCGTAGTAGTATTAGGTTTAGTATGAGAACCTGGTCCTTTCTTAGTACCACCAGATGACCATGTTCCCCAACTATTATTTGCTATTTCAGCAATACCTAAACCCTTTCTTTGTCCAAACATCTCATCAGCATATGCTCTAAGATTTGCTGGACCATTCTGTTTCTTTCTATGATCTGTAATATCAATAGCAAGTCCTCTCTTATGGAGTTTTCCTCCTTTTACTGGTTGACGACCAGATGTATCTTCACCTCTTCTGTTAGCACCATCTTTCTGCCACTTATTATTTCTAAAATTAGGATGATTATGTACAGTAAATCCTCTATTCAATGCAGTTCTTCCTGCTCTAATTACTGCTCCTATACCACCGTTAGCAGATCTTACAATTCCATCAGGACCTCTCTTCGGACCACCACCTCCAGCACGACCACCTTCACCGACACGCATAGATCCTTGATCTGCCCATCCAGTAGGAGCACCAGTAAGAGCACCACCGATCTGTCCACCGAGACCGCTACCACCAGTGATAGAAGTAAGAGCACCACCAAGTTTCTGTCCGAATGACATTCCTTCAGAACCAGGTCCGAAGAATGAATTACCAATACCCTGTATCTTACCTAACCAACCAGCAGCTTTACTACCTGGATCTAGGAATGAACTTGCAACACCACCAATACTCTTAAATATATCCCATCCTGTAGCCTTACCATCCTTACCACTACCTCCTCCACCAAAGATAGTTTGAATAGCACCACCAATAGCACCACCCTTATTACCAAATAAACCACCAATAGAACCAGCATTCTTAAGAAGTGAGTCCATAGTGACTCTACCATTCTTATAGTTGAATCCCATTTGTGATCCTTGAAGCATTGCTCCATAAGAATCAGCATTAGCAACTGGTCCTATACCACTAGTACCACCGCCACCTCTATTCCAAATATTACTAAACCAATTACCACTTTTCTGTTTTGGAGGAACTATTGGTTTTGAGTAACTACTATTATCTTGTCCAAATCGAGATCTACTCCCTGTCATTGGACCTTTATTACTGAAAGCGTTCTTTATACTTCCCCAGAAGAAATTCTCTTTACCTCTTGGTAATGAACCAGGAATCTCAAATCCCTGAGCATGTGCTTCCCTCATATTAGCAGATACCAATCCAGGTACTGCTCTAGTTGCAAAGTTATTGATAGGAATAACAAAGTCTTCACCTTTATTATTCTTTGATACGTACTCTAAACCATGACCAATAAAGTCTGCTTGTCCACCTTTACGACCTAATGATACAGGATAACCAGAGTCAGGACCATTAATCCATCCACCTGTTGCATATCCTGGTAATTCAGTCTTAGGAACTAACCCACCATATGCTCTCTCAAGATTACCAATCCGATCAACCATCTCACCGATGACAGTTTGACCACCACCTTTAATATCATCCATACTAAAGGATCCTTCAAACTCCATAAGAGTTCTATCACCACCACCAGTAAACTTAGATGGTTCCATTCGGTCAGCAATATCCTGACCATAATCATACATCTTCTTACCAACGTAAGCAGTTCCACCAACAGCAGTTGCAACAGTTGCTATCTTACCAAGACGACCCAGCTTACGCATCTTAAGTCCCTTATGGAACTTAGTCAGTCCTGTATGGAATCCTCTGAGTGCTTTACCCATTAGGGCTAAAGTTGCTCTTGGATGTCTAAGGAATATTAATGGTGCTAATATGGCTCCGAGAGACACCATGGCTTTCATAAAACCACCTAGTCTCTCAAAGAGAGTAGCATCATCCCGCAACATGTCGTACAGACCGTCTAGAATTCGTGTTATATTTGTCCCAAGGAAAGCTTTCAGGAACCTGAATACCCTATCAAGAGTTTTTAGAGTATTCTCTATCTTCTCCCGATTCTCCTTCTTCGACATCCATTCTAAAATAGGTCTGATAATAAGGAACTTAAGAAGTCCTGAGAACATGTTAAGTAATGCTTCCCAGAACTTAGGAGCACCTCTACCAACAAAATCATTAACAAATCCAGAGAACGTATTCTTTTCTACTTTAGTATACTGTGGTTTAAATCCTTTTAATAGTTTCTTTCTTGAATCTTCTAAATTAGCGAGTTGTATATTTCTAAGATCATTTGCAATAACTGCAATACTGTTGACTACTCCACCTAAATTATTAACTGCCTGAATACTTTGACCCATAAGCTTTGACATACCAGGATCAGATGCACTAGCCGCTGCAGCAGCAGGTGACACCATCTTATACATGTTGATTTTTCTAGATTTAGGAAAAGTCGCTGGCATTTACTCTACCCTTGCCTCGGAACTGGTACTGGTATAGGATTATTTATCGGCACAGGCTTAGGTATCTCAATTAACTTCTCAATTAGCATTGGAACAGGGACAAATTCTAGTGCCGTTTGCATAGCATACTCCTGTGACAATTGTTTAGTGCTACCTCCACCTTTAGAAGTACTAAACATACTACTACTTCTATCAAATACACCTAAGACTCTAGGGTCAATACCTAATTCTGGTGCAAGTTCTCGGAGACCTCCTATAAAGTCACCACCAGCAACCATTCCTGAAATTGCTTTGAACATTCCACCCATACCATTTTGACTGGCTAGGTTTTGCATAATGCCCATTACACCAAAAGGACCATCTCCAAAACTTTCCATACCAAATAATTGAGACATTCCTGGTATGTTAGCCATGCCTGGTATTAACCCTGCTGCAACAGTTCCTAACGTTTGTCCTAGTCCACTTGATAAGAAATTACCAAACTTAGTTCCTGATAGTTTCCCACCAAGGAAATTCATACCAGCACCTAAAGCACCTTGCACTCCTCCTTCAAGGAATCCCATTCCAATCTTACCGACTGGACTACTCATAAATTTACCAATGGCAGATCCTGCACCAAATGTACCTGGGAAGAATCCACCTAATGCACCCATAGCAGGTGCAATAGCACCCATAATATTACCTTGTGCCAAGGACATTGCTGCTTGACCAGCATATATGAACGGTGCTGCGGCTGGGAAGACTATTGGTGCAATTTGCATTATAGTTCCCAAAATTGGGCTTGAAGCTATACTACTTACTACATTAGATACACCTTTAACTACACCACTAACTACTTTACTAATACCTTTAAAGATCTTACCAAAGAAATATTGCTTATTGGTAAGTCTAGGTGGTATCCTTCCCATGACCTTACCACCATCCATTTTACCCCAACTAAATGGATTCCACCAACTACTACCCTTCTTCTCAGTTTTGGGTTGATCTTTTGAAGAACCAGTAGTATGCCTACCAATATTTGTATCAACAGCAGATCCTGGACTAGATTCTATAGTTTCTTTAGATCCTGATCCAAATGATCCTGCAGGGACTGATGACTCTTTATTAGGGAATAGATCAAGGAAATCCCACCATTGATTATTAGATTTCTTCTCTGGTTGTGGAGTGATCGATGGTTGCTCATTTATTAAATTTGAAGCATTGATCCTATTCTTGGCAGCACTTCTGCCCATCTGTCTCTTATTAGGATCAGATTCGTACGTAGTTTCAACCTTTTCAATCTCTCCAGTTTCATTATCTTTCCAACCAACAATTCTTCCACGTTTATTAGTGATTGGTGTTTTATTTTGTTGTTTTGCTCTTTCTCTTGCATCAACACCAGAAGTAGATTCACTTACATCTTTTTCTGGAGCACCTGGATCTCCAGCACCCTTCTCTACTTTTCCTTTAGGTATAGCACTATCACCAAAGAAAGAAGATGCTACTAACTTGGCTTTGTCCCACGCATTAAGTGGGTTAATTAACCATAAAGGATTAGGGATCTCCATTCCTGGTAGACCCTTAAGCATGTGTTTACCTATCCAGTCTCGTTTAGGAAGCCATTTTGGAAGTTCTGGAATCTGCCATTTAGGTAATCCTTCATATAATCTACTAAATCCTTTCTTAACCCAGTTAATCAGATTACCTATCTGATTAAATACACCTTTAATATCTTGTTTTAATCTGTCACCAACTGCTCTGATTCCACCTGTTCCATCTCCTTTGAACATAGTGTACATCAAGTCACCGACATACTCACCAACGAGCATACCAACTAGACTACCTACTCCTGGTATAGGAATAAGAGTTCCTAATGCACCACCAATAGCAGCACCACCACCTTTCCATAGTGCCTGATCTAATGGTTCTCCCATCATTAATGAGAATAGAGTAGTTAAAGCAGCACCAAAGAACGGTATTCTTCCAAATACATTCTTAAATACACTCTTAACACCCTTAGTAGCACTAGGTCCTAGGAATTTTAGGGTTGTGCGGTTCATCACCTTCCCTAATCCAGGTTTAGCACCAGGTTTTATTATTTTTCCTTTAGGAGCACCACTTGGTGATAATCCACTTGTAGGTTTAGGTGGTTTAAATGCTTGGGGATTCTTACGTGCAGCTCTTGTTACTCTCTTAAGTGCTTCACTTTCCGACATACCCATACGTCGGTACTGGTCGAATAATCTAGTTCCGTTCTTACCAAACCTTTGATTGACAGTTTTACTACCTTTAGTCCACCTTGGAGTTTTACCTGGTCTTGAGTTTCTACCTTGATTCGGTCCTTTACCCTTGGTTCTATCTGGTTTATCCCTATACCAATCCCATCCTAATAAGCTTAGAATAGCATCCATCATACCAAATGGATTTAATAGTAACGCCATTCCTCCCAGCCCTACTATTAATTCTCCCAGCCCTTTTAATCTTTCTCCTAACGTATTACCACTTCCAAACAAAGCAGTAAACCCATCCATTATATTACCAATTCTTCCACCAACAAAATTAGCAATCTTTGTAAAGACTACATGCAGTTTATGTAAAAATAATTCTAACTTCGGTTGGTTATCTGGATCTGCTAACCATTGCAAACCCTCGTACATTGCTAATTTGGTTCCCCATTCAGCCATCCATCCGAAGATGCTCCTAAACATACCAAAGATGGGATTCAATATCTTATCTAAGAACTGTTCACCAAAACCCTTTTTCGTCTTTTTCTTAATTTTTGGTTTTGTGTTTATCCCTTTTCCCATTAGAGCGTTTCTACGCTCCATCTCATCTTCAGCTCTCTGATCCCTGTCTCTCTTATCTCTTCTTCTTTGTGCTTTCTCTGTTAATCTTTCTACTCTAGCCTTTGCTTTCGCAATCCCGCCCATGTCTCCAACAACACTTGCGATGCCATTGACAGTACTGCCCAAACGATTAAGTGCTAAAATTCCACTCCTACCAGCGTTGTGAGACATTTTGTCTGCACCTGCACCACCAGGATTAATAAATTTATAGAAAGATATTTTAGCCACTTTGTGCGTTCTGCTCCTTCATTCTACGTTCTTCCTCTTTGAGAAACTCAGTTAATAAGGTCACATAGATTTCCTTTTCCCAAGGCATCAAATTATCAATATGATCAATTTGCCATTTATGATGATGCATCAAGGCAAAATTAGTATCATAATAATTCTTCAGGTTGGTATGAAGTAGGGCTATCCGAAAAAAGCCGCTAATCCTTCAAGCGTTACGTCACTTTCGACCTTAGTATTAGGATTTAAAACCTTAACTACATGCTGAAGTTTTGGCATTGATTCAAAGAAATTTTGAATTTGTTTGAACTGATCCGAAGTCATCGTGTCTAAGAAATCCTTCATCTCCTGCGTTGGTATGTCTGCTGCTTCATAAACTTGCTCTGGATCAGTTATAGCACTGATACAACTAGCTGCCATATCAAATACTTGATCGACACCAGGTTCTTCTCCAGCAAAGTTCATCTTAACAAAGGTTTCCAAAGTAGGATATTTCATTGTTAGAACAACTTCATCACTCAGTTTAAGTTCGTGCTTATGTCCTTTGGTTTTCTTGATTTTAATATCATTCAAAGGAATTTTTACTTGAACTTCAGTTTCTTCATCATCAGGACATAACACTGTTACATCTACAGATTCACCAACAGATTTTGTTCTAATCTGAAGGAATACATACTCTATATCAAATGTTGCGAGATTCTCGACATCTGTTATATCGGTACATGCTCCAATAATGTCTTTAATAGCAGAAACCATGCTATTTTGATCACCAGTCTCAGTAGCAATTAGAAGAATTTTTTCTTCTTTTACTAAAAATGGTCTAAAATTCACCGTTCTGCCATCAGAAGGCAGTTTCATTTTAAATTTCGGTGTGTTTAATGTAGGTAATACCATATTAAATTCAATTCAGTAATAGTATTTATCGGACTAACCGTAAGAGATATATGAGTTATTAGGATCTAATAAGTTCAAAGTTGCTCTCCTATCGGGACTAGATGGAACTAAATCTCCAATATTTCCATCTTGTATATCTAGTACATCTCTACCATAAAATCTATATCTAGAATAATAGAATCCGACTGTTATGGTCATGACCCTTGATTCCATGTTATTCAACTGTACAGATCCAATATTATATGGAAAAACTTCTCGCAATTCCCAACATGCTGTTACACGATTCTTTCTATAGTTATCTGGAGTTACAGTAGAATTATTATCTTGCTGTCTAAGAGAACCGTAACTGTTTAAGGCATGAACGGAGTTTCCACCGCCTCTTTCCCATTTTAAAATTCTTACAGTAGGTGAAACAATATCATCATAGTAATCTACATACTGATCTGCATCATTTCTCATAAATGCTATCCATCTCTCAAATAACATCCTTGTATATTGAGATTGTGGCATTTTAAAAGTCATATTAATCTGACTAAATGCAGTTCCAGTTGGATACTTATAAGATGCACCTTGAGTAACGATCTGTCCTGTAGATACTTGTTTACTTGGTAGATTTACCGTATCGCAGTAATAATCTAATAATAAACCAGTATCTCTCGCAGTGTTTTCAAATCCCCAGTTAGGAAGACCACTTAATCTAGGAGGAGTTGCAAAGTGTACAGAGTATAGGTTTGTATATGA
>TARA_B100001778_G_scaffold18865_1_pt1 | contig 32699 bp, 18 predicted proteins | sample TARA_B100001778 | Tara Oceans TARA_B100001778 (sample SAMEA2623826) | marine metagenome | biome: marine biome (ENVO:00000447); feature: deep chlorophyll maximum layer (ENVO:xxxxxxxx); material: "saline water (ENVO:00002010), including plankton (ENVO:xxxxxxxx)" | depth 40 m
AAAAGAATGAATATTAATCTTCTTCGAGGTAATTTAGCTCGTGACCCTGAAGTTCGAAGTGTCAATACTAATGGCAAGCAGACTTCAGTTGTTAATTTTACTATTGCGGTATCTAGGGAATATACCAAATCTAATGGTGAAAGGGATAAGATTACCACTTTTGTCCAGTGCGAAGCGTGGGATACTGGGGCAGAAATTATCGGAGAATCTTTCAGGAAGGGTGACTTAGTGATGGTAGAAGGATCGCTTAGAAATGACTCTTGGGAAAAGGATGGCGTTAAGCACAATTCTTTGAAGGTTAGAGTTAATAATTTTTCTAAGATTACTAAGCTTTCTCGTCAGAAGAAAGATCAATCTCAAGAAAAGGTGGCATTCTAAGTTTGTGTAGATGATTTATTGGGTGTGCTATGCACACCCGATAAATTATTTTTAAAAAGCAGGATTACATGGAAAATAAAAAACTTAAAATATTGATGGTATCAGAAGCTAGTTTTCTTAGTTCTGGTTTCGGTACATATACCAAAGAACTTCTAAATAGATTACACGCTACAGATAAATACGAGATAGCAGAATTTGCTTGCTATGGCAAAGTTAATGACCCTAAAGATAAAGACATACACTGGAGATACTACGCTAATGCTGTAGGGGGTGATGACCCAAGATCTAAAGAATATAATTCTAGTATGGAAAATCAATTCGGTAGATGGAGGTTTGAAAGAGTACTACTAGATTTTAGACCTGACGTAGTTATAGATATTAGAGATTACTGGATGAACTCTTATCAACAATTTTCTCCTCTCAGACCATTTTTTCACTGGATACTAATGCCTACGGTAGACTCTGCACCTCAGCAAGAAGATTGGATTGATACATTCCTGCATGCTGATGCTATTTTTACATATTCTGATTTTGGTCGAGATACTTTAGCAGATCAAAGCAATAATAGAATAAACTATATTGATACTACATCTCCCGGTATTAATCTCAATACATTTAAGCCATTGCCTAATAGAGATGAAATCAGAAAACAATTAGGTGTAGATGATAAGTTTGTGATTGGTGGAATCATGAGAAACCAAAAAAGAAAACTTATACCAGAATTGTTTGCTGCATTTAAACAGCTTTTAACAGAAATGGAAATTGAAAATAATCCTATCGGTGAAAAACTACATTTGCATTTACATACTAGTTATCCTGATGCTGGGTGGGAAATCCCTAAACTCTTAAAAGAATATGAGATAGGCAACAGAGTCTTATTTACATATCAGTGTAAAGAGTGTGGTTTTTTCCGACCTGCAAGATTTCAACATCCTGTTTCGCTCTGTCCAAAATGTGGCCAAAAAAGTATGTCGATGCCTAATGTCGCTTCGGGTTTATCTCAAGAAGAACTCAATGTCATTATTAATACATTTGATATGTATGTACAATATGCCATTTGTGAAGGATTTGGCATGCCTCAAGTGGAAGCTGCTGCCGCTGGAGTACCGGTTGCTTCAGTAGATTACAGTGCTATGAATGATGTAGTACATAAACTGAATGGCTATCCTATCAGAGTTAATCAATATTTCAAAGAATTAGAAACTCAAGCCATTAGAGTATATCCTGATAATCATAGTCTTGTCAAAATTATAAAAGATTATATAGCATTACCAGATCTACTTAAAAAACAAAAAAGACACGAAACCAGACAGCTTGTAGAAAAACATTATAATTGGGACAATATTGCTAAAAAGTGGGAAAACTATTTAGACAATATAACATTTACTGGTCTACAAGGACAATGGGATCAAAGACTACCCCATATTAAACCAGCTGATACCCTTAATAAAGATGGTAATCCTTATGATGTTATGGTAGATTGGGTGTCGTCTAATATGCCTACTCACCAAATAGCCACATCAAGTACACTTTTAAATATGATTAGAAATTTAGATTATCAATTTGCTATTAATGGTATGCAAACACAAAACTACGATATAAATAATGTTAAACAAAATCTAGAAGTAATGATCAACAATCATAACATGGCCATGACTGCTAAAGATGATCCTTCTAAGATGCCTGAAGAAGATTATATACAATATGCTAATATGAAGGATCAAACTAAATGAATGGCTTATTCTTAGGACCCTATAGACAAAATGATGGTTGGGGTATGGCATCTAGGGATTATATTAAAGCAATCTCAACACAGATACCTAATTTAACTACAAGACCTATTTATTTTACTAATAATACTGTAGATATCCCACAAGAAATATCTAAACATGAGTCGATACTATCCAAAAATTATGATATAGTATTTCAAAAAACACTACCTCATTGCATTGCTCCTAATCAAACCATTAAGAAAAATGTTGGCTTATTTGTATTGGAAACTAATGATCTTTCAAAGTCTACATGTATTAATAACTTAAATAGTATAGATGAAATTTGTGTACCGTCTAAACAAGAAGCTAAATGTCTTTCAATATCAGGTGTCACCACGCCTGTGAAAGTTGTATCAGAACCTATTGATGTAGAATTTCATCACAAACATGCTAATCATAAACTAGACTTTGGTCATACACAACAAAAAACATTTAAGTTTTACAGTATAGGTGAATTTGTTGAAAGAAAAAATTTCATAGATTTGATTACAGCATTTCATTTAGCATTTGAGGATACTGATGATGTCTCATTAGTATTAAAGTCTAATCGACCGGGCTTAGACTCAAAACAAAGCTTGGCATATATACAAAAGGCAGTACAAGAGATCAAAAGAAAACTTAATATTAAACATAATTATAAATCAGAAATAATTATTACAGATAGACTTTCTGATGAAGATATGGTGGGTTTACATAATGCTTGTGATTGTTTTGTGATGCCATCTTGTGGCGAATCATTTTGCAGACCAGCAGCAGAAGCATTGATATTGGGCAAAACACCTATTGTTACTGATCATACCGGAATGGTGGATTTTGTAAATAATAAAAACGGTTATGTAATTAATAGTAAAAAACATCCTGTTGTTTTAGATGAACGAACACTATCTAATGATTTTGATATTTATAATGCATATGAATATTGGTACAAACCAAATGTATATAGTTTAATAGAGTGTATGCAAAGTGCCTATAATTTATTTAAAAAAGATAAAAAAGAATTAGACAATAAGCAAAAGCTAGGTATTGAATCTTACGAACAATTTACTTATGAGACTGTAGGGAAAAAGATATGCACTTAAGTTTTGTAACATCAAATATATTACATCAAGTACTTAGCGATGAAGTTAACATAGTATACAATCCGTCCCATACCTTATTTGATAAAATATTATATTGTTTAGATTACAATTTTTTTGTATTTAGTGACTATGTTTCTAAGGCAGAAAACTGTCTTTCATACTCTAATGCTTATGTAGATTTAAGAAACTACGATCTATATATACATAGTGGTATAGCATCTTCTAATGGTTCAACTCTACCATTAACATTACATGCTAATATGTTAGTATTTGAGCATCAGCCTAAACAAAAAAATTTAAAAAAAGAAGACCTAGCTATACTCAATCAAAGGCTCGCTACTACGAAAAAAATATTTTTTGATGATCTTTATAGTAAGACATGGGGTCTTCAAAATTCTTTAGCGATACCTTACGGTATCCCAAGTCTGTTTAAACCTGAATTAGATTACAATGATCGTAAAGATGTGCTCATAGCAACTAAAATGAACGCTACAGCAGCCCATCAAATTAAAGCCCATCTTGAGTCAAAAGGTTTAATATGCAGTATTTATGACGATAAAGAACTAGACATAAATCAAATCAATAAAAAAATCAATAATTACAAAATACTTATCAATTTAGATGACGAGTATCTGCTTAATTTAGTGGGTGCTGCATGTGGTAGCTTTGTGTTGAAAATATCAGGACATCCTGTAGAGATACCCAATAATTACAAATATACTGAAATCAATGATTTAATCGGTGGCATATCGAACATTATAACACAGCAACCTGATTTACAATCAATACAAGACTATATATCAACTAATCACGATTTTGATTATTTTAAAATTAAACTTTGTGATATTATTCAAACATCAGCAAAAAGAGAGGCTTTCATTTTATGATTAAGAATTTAAATATAGTAAAAAGTATTAACGATCAAAACCCTCAAAACTTAAACAACATTGATCCAGAAAAACTCAATGCTGTTACTAATGGGTTTGTTGAAAATATCGATTGTATTTGTTTAGATGAATTTACTCTCAAAGATCGTAATAATTTGATGGTTGCTATGTCACATAAATTAGCAGCAAAAGGAAGTATATCTCTTAAGATTTTAAATTTAAATTTATTGTCAAATCAAATTAATAAATGTGCAATTACGGGAGCGAAACTTTCCACAATTTTGCCTGATGTACAGTCTGTTTGGTCTGATCAAGAATGTAGCGATGTTTTGAGTCAGCTTAATTTAAAAATCAAAGGTAGATATTATGATTATATCTATACAATATATCAGTTAGAAAAATAATATGAAAATAGCATGCTGTATCTTATCATACAATATAACCAAAGGTATGAAATCTTTTGGTCCTATAGGTATGTTGAAAAAAAACAAAAAAGCAAAAGAACTCATATTGCATCAGATAGAGAATTTACGTAAAATTTTTGGCAGTACAGATATTTATGTGGTTACAGGATTTGGTGAAGATAAATTGTGTAAGAAAATACAGAATAAAAAATACGTTAAAATTATTTCTAATTCACAATACAATCAAAAAAACTATGGATATGCTTTAAGATTATTTTTAGAACATATTAAAGATAAGATTGATGATTACTATGGCGTCTTTTTTATAGATTCAAATATTTTGATTAGAACTTTGAAAAATAAAAAAAGAAATGAATCTTGGTTAGTTTCTCAAAAATTAAAACAAACTAAGAAAAACAATAAGATAGATTTTTTAGGTATTAACACTGAGAACACAGACCTAAAGTATTTATTTTATAACATAGGTAATATCAGTTGGTGTAAAAGTTTTTATTTGACCCAACAAGACATACGCTCTATGATAGATTGTATTTACGATTATCACGATAATATGTTTTTGTTTGAAATTTTGAATCAATCAGTAGAAAAAATAAATGTAAAGATTGGAATTAATCAAATACTGTCTAATCAAGACTATGTTGAGATACGCGGAATAAAGGATAAAAATAAAATAAAATGATAACAATAGCATCACACGATGGACAGAATAATGTTATTAAAGCCATCAACAAATATCTGATACAAAATATTAGAACACGAGACGATGTACAAATGCTTTTTGCTTCGTTACATGGTAAACTTTTTGCTATGTACAACGAGCACAAGCCTAATTATGTAATATGGCCCGTATCTGAATACACACAGGAAGTACAAGATTTTATTGCAGAATACACTGTTGGAGTAAAAGTGATATTGATTATTGATACAGAAATACCACAGCAAGAATTAGATCAATACTTTAATTCTAGAGACAACATGGCATTTATTGTAGATGAGACTATTACTAAAGAATATAGAAATACAATTACTAAATATGGTCGTATGTACGACGATGATGTTTATCACGCATCTGATTTAGAACGCAATGATAAAATTGTAGCATTGCTTTCTACAGATAACGATAAGAATCGCCGCATGCTTGACGAGATTATATATCCTAATAATAAACATGATCATAAAGTAGTTGTAGTTAATAACCCTGAGTATGACTCACCAGTAAACGTAGGTGTCTTTAATTATTATGATCTTGCGTTTATTTTAAAGACTTTTGATAAGGTGATAGACATAGACAAAATTTTTCAATTAGAAAGCCAGGCTTGTGGTATTAAATATTTAGATATTGGAAACGAAGATATTCTAGATACTATAAATAATAACAAATATAGTCAAGATATAGATAATCTATCAGAACACACGTATAATCATTTTGTCAAAGAAGAATTTTTGCCGTATCTTATTAGGAAATAATTAATGAATATAGGATTTTACTTATTAGATGTCGATGTACAAAATCAAAAGCAAACGATGATACTTAATAGTATTAATGCGTTATGTACAGCAAGACCCTATGACAATATAATACTATTTAATAATAGATTTAATACGGTTGATATGGACCATAAATATTATACTTTACATATTAGTGAAGCTAAATTTTTTAAGGGTATCCTGTTTGTATTCGATATCAAAAGTGCATTACTAACCAAAACTTTTCCCGCACCCAAAAAACAAATTTTACACATCAGTGAAAATACTTGGTCAGCAAAAAAAGACATTCCCTATAAATTTTGGGAAAGTATATATATGAATGATAAATTTGAATTAATTGCAGATAATCAAGATATGTTTGAACTTTGTGACATATGCTGGAAAACACCGCTTGCCACTGTACAAAACTTTCAACCTAAAGATATAGAAAATGTCATACAAAAATTACAATAGTTATTCAGACTATGATAAACAAAAGATTATAAGAAAAATGTATGTAGACGAAAAGTTGAGTTTCTCTACTATGGCTCAACAATTAAATACATATGCCAACAAAATTAGGCGTGATGCTATCAAGTACAAAATCCCAATTAGAGATAAAAGTCAAGCACAATCAAATGCCTTAGCTACTGGAGCACATAAGCACCCAACTAAAGGAACTAAACGTACAGATAATACTAAAGATAAAATTGGTAAGTCTGTTATGGCCGCTTGGGATAATATAGATGAAAAAGAATTAGCAAGAAGAAAACGCAATTCTAAAAAACTATGGAATAGTTTAAGTGATGACGAAAAACAGAATCGTTTAAATTTAGCTAATCAAGCGGTTAGAAATAGTAGTAAAGTAGGATCTAAGTTAGAACACTATCTTTTAGAACAACTTATTAAAGATGGTTTCAAAGTAGATTTTCATAAAGAGCAAATCTTATCGAACACAAAGTTGCAAATAGACCTGTTCCTGCCTACTATGAATATAGCTTTAGAGGTTGATGGCCCTTCTCATTTTCTCCCAGTTTGGGGAAATGATGTTTTGGCTAGAAATCAAAAGTATGATAAAAAGAAAACAGGACTAATTATAGGAAAAGGATTGAAGCTGATCAGAGTCAAACAAACCCATGACTTCTCAAAATCTAGAGCTTCTATTTTATATACTAAGTTAGTTAAAGCTATTCATAAAATTGATAATTCTAACAGTAAGTCTATAGAAGTAGAGGACTAAAATGCCAAGGAAAAAAACTGAAACTATTGATGAAGTTCTTGATATTGTTACACCTAATGATTTAGGGTGGACTGAATATGTCTTGAATTTATTGTCGGATGATGAGAAAATCAAAGGCAATCCTACAACAGATGGTTTAAGAAGAGTTTTTGAAATTGCCTTAAAATGCACGGTTATTAATTCAGAATCCATAGTACAGCAAACTCCTGACTTAAATAATGCAAATAGGGCCACTGTCGCTCATTCTCTGACGTATGTTTTAAATGATAGTAAAGTAGACCCCGCTATTAAAACCAGGACAGTTAACGGAGCAGCAGACGTATATTGGGGTAATTGTGATAAAATTTTTAGAAACCATCCTGTCGCAGTAGCTGAGACTAGGGCTGAAGGCAGAGCATTGCGTAGAGCCTTAAAACTACGTAAGGTTGTTGCTGCAGAAGAACTGGCTAGTGAAATTGAGGATGATATTGACGGTAATACTGTTGGTAAAATGAGTTCTAATCAAATTAACTTTATTGATGTATTAGCCAAACGTCTTAATGTTGATATATTAAAGTTAACCGATAAGCTTGACTTATCCTATGACACAATTTATAATATAAAACACGGGGAAGCTGTGTCTATTATTCAAGAATTAAACTCTTATCAACAAGATACATCTTCTATTCCTGAAGGTATCACAGGCTATAAAGAATGGAAATAACATGAAGGTTCTATTTAAACCTAGCGACAAGCTAACTTTTGAAATTGAAGGTGCTGGACAAAAAGAAATTTTTAAGGGTCTAGCAATGGTACAAGAAGTTTTTTCTGAAAAGAAGTGTGGAGTATGTGGTTCAGAAAATATTAAATTTGTAGTGAGAAATGTAGATGGTAATGATTATTATGAGTTACGCTGCATGGATTGCGGTGCTGCACTATCATTTGGTCAGCATAAGAAGGGTGATACTCTCTTCCCGAAACGCAAAGACGAAAAAGGCAATTGGTTAGAAAATGGTGGTTGGCATAAATGGAACAAAGATCAAGGTTCAAAAAAGTAATACACAAAGGATACACTCTTGGTATATGGCATAGTGCCTTTGTCCATCATGTGTTGTTACTTATACTATTTTTTATAGTCGTTAGATCTCCCCAAGTAGAAGACCTTGGGGTTATCACTCTTAACTTTAGTGATCCTAAACCCACGCTAGTCATAGAACCTGCATTAAAAATGGACTTTGATTCTATGTCTGATAGCATTGAAGATGCCTCTTCTGTATCAGAAATCTCTGATTCTGAATTACCCAAATTAGTAGAACAAAAACCTGAGTTACAACCAGAACAAAAACCTATACAGGAAATTGATGAAATTAAAATTGAAGATCTTCATCCCGAAGATTTAATGGCAGAAGTATCGGAAAAAACAAGCGATACAAAATCTACTTTGTTTGATAAAAAAACACCTATATCTAATAAAAGGATTAAGACTAAAAAAATACCTAAAGCAGCAAGTATTCTAGATGTACCAGTGTCTTCTAATTCTAATAACGGTAATGCTTTAAAAAAATTAATAAAAGGTGGTACTTCACTTGGTGATGGTATTCCTAAGTCATGGTTAGCTATGGGTTCCGCAAGCGCAGGTAAACCTGGAGATGCTGAAGCTAGATTAAAATTTTATGGTGCTGGCACTGGAGATATACAAATATCGTTAATATGGAACACTGTAGATGATATTGATCTTTGGGTAAGTGATGGCAGGGATATTATCTGTTGGAGAGATAGAAGAAGTATTACCGGCGGCATACTAGATATAGATATGAATGCTAATGGACCTGATACAAATCGTCCCATAGAAAATGTTTTCTGGCCATTCAATACTGCACCTAGAAGTCACTATACAGTAGCCATTGAATTGTATCGTTGTTGGTCCAATAATCAGGCTGTGCCTGTTAAAGTTCGTATAAAAACATTAAAAGGCGTATCATACTATGATGTTATAGCAGTTAGAGGTGCTGGGATACAACAAGTTATACAATTTTCTAATTAACTGGACCCCATCTGCCATCAGGACACATTGCTTCTTTTTTAGCTAATTTATTCATATAATTTTTTTCTCTAACTATATGACAACCACAAAGAGTACAAGAATTATTTTCATAATATTCACACCTATCACAAATAGCTAATCTATCAGCGATTTCTGTATCACTACATAATGTTTCGTCAGCTGGGGCTTCTTCAGGAGGAGGAGCATAAGCATTCAAGTCATGGTTCTTTGCTATTACCTGTTGGGCTAAGGCATCTATCTCAGCTTGACTTTTAACGTTAATAGGCTGACCGTTTGTAATGTTACCATCTAATTCCTGATTAAATACTGCTTGGGAATACGAAAAACAAGTTATCTTGGCGTCTGGATCTTCCAGGGCTAATGTTAAATCACAATTTGTACATTTATATATCTTTTTATTTTTAAATACTTCACCAGTTGCTTCGAAGGCACAATACATTATTTAACTCCATCCCTCATTCGGCCTTTGTCTGTTTAAAAATGAAGCAGCATCACGACTGTTTACGGCCCAACACTGCCAATCATCATAACCACATATTGTTTGTAAATCATCATAACTATTATATGAACCAACAGAACTATCGCAAGCAGTTTTACTATACATAGGAGTGGTATCTATGTAACTTGGAACAGCTACTGATCTAAGATAACCATCATATTCTGGTGTAGAAAATCTGTCAGGAAATGAATTGAACGTACAATTATCTATTGGATTATTAGTTCTTACAGGTGTACCGTTGCCACTTGAATCAAAAATAATTTCACTATCTCCATCATCCTCACTTTGCATACTACTAATAGTAGCAGTTCTTTTATACTTATATTGAATATATGCTACTATATATGTCATAGTATAAGATCCTACTTCAGTATTGCCAAGTCCTTGCTGTCTTACCTTTCCAAAAGATTTAGTATATTCGAAAAATTTAAGCTCGCATGAACCTGGTACAACGCCTTCAAAAATTTCATCTTCTGGAATCTTTGTGACAACCTGACAAGCTTGAGTGCTTCCACTATAAGGACCTACTGTTGTATATGAACGAGAACTAGCAAGATTATTATTAAATGATCTTATTATAGAGTTTTTCCATATCGCAACACTTAAATGAGATGTTGGACCACCACCACCGGAACCTCTGCTGCATGAAAAGGATGCTCCTCCACTACCTGCTACGCCAACATACCGATATTTTGTGGTTCCATTTGCGTCAATATAGGTCTCTCGCTTCGTCCAACCATTGCGTAAACCCCATCCAGAGGCAATCAATACTGGATTGTGACAAACATACCACGGAGCACCACTACCATCACAAAGAGCCATCAATCCTCCTGCCGAACCATAACAAGGAGGCATTGCTCTACCAAAATCGTCACGACCGTCTGATGGGCGTATGCCTGTCTGTGTTGCAAATACGCCAAGACCATTAACATTACCGTAGCCATTACTACCAAGTACACATACTGCAGTATATGTTCTTGTGGTAAAGTTTCTGCTTTGAGTAGGAACAGTAATATTAGCATCATTACTACAATCGGATTCACAAGAAGTGTTAAGATTTTCAGTAATTGTATATCCAGCAGGCAAGCTAACACTAACATTTGGACAACCATTTATTTCAAGATCAACACAATAGGTCTTTGTTCCACCTGTTTGACCTACTGCGCCACTACTAGATCGTGTAGCTCTATTATCGGGTAAAACTATTGTTAATGTCTGATTGGTAAAATTCACAGTAAAGAAATGACCCGGACATTTATTACTACTATATGGTGCTGCTGTATATGATTTAGTTCTTACATAAACCTTTTGCAAAAGATCCGTTCCGTCTTTAACATAATAACCACCACATCCTCTAACGTTTTGATAACCTCTTGCACTTTCAGGATGACACCCATAAGCATTATGGCCAGTTTGATCCCAGCTTACATCAGTATCCATATCTACTTCATTATTCTCAATAACCCCATCATCTCCAATCTCACCAGGATCACCACCAGTATCTGGTATCTCTTCATCTACTGCTTCAGATTCTGCAAATTTCTCTCTATAAGAGTGTGCATATAAAGTAAATTTTTTAGAACAATCTTCAAAACTATATTGTATATTAGCAGAACCTGCAGCACCACCTTCTATTTCTTCAAAAAGTTCGCAATTAGTACAACTGCCAGCTTCTTCGTCTATTCTACAATATCCATAGTTAAATGCATCTCCTGGTTTTGTTCCTGGATGACAAGGAGCTGGGGCTTCTCTCACACCCCTAACATATCTACCAGGAGCAGTAAGAGCCCACACATAACCATCAGTTGGATAGCTAACCCAATCTTGACCCATCTCAACACCGTACATACCCGGTGGCCCTGATCCAGCAATATAACCGTCTCCTTGATATTGTTTTGTAGATACTAATGAAATGCTTTCTTCGTCTGTAGCAGGCTCTGGTGGCTCTGGAGCTAAGCCATTTTCTTCGTCAGCTGTATTATATACTTGTGTAATTAAAGATTTTTCTGAATATTGTGAAGCGTGCAAAACAGTATTAACTGTTTCGCTACCAATATTTCCAGTGATTATCACACTCTCTCCTGCTTGTGATATTGTAAGATTTACACTAACATTACCAATTGTGAAGCTAACACTATCACCAATACCTCTTTTACCATTTATCGTATATGAACCAGTAGCATTTATGGCACTTGTGGCTTGTTTATCATAATTATATAGAATTTCATCATAGATATCTTTTGCTTTTATTACCGGGGCTCCTCCAACAAGTAAATCATTTTTATCTAATGGTTTTTGATCTACAAAAAGTTGCTGTCTATTGATAGGAGTTTTTTCGCCATACAATATTCTAAAAAGCATTTCGTTAGCATGTAAGTCCATATTTTTGACAGTGGTAGAATGTGTATCAGCATTTTTGTTATTGTCTATATAATTTTGATATGCAGATGTCATAGTTTTATTATATTTGGGGAGCTTAGTAGTTGATAAACAAGTAAGCTCTGAATCTATGGGATTATCCAACGGTAATTCTGTTCTAACAATTTGTGTAAATCTAGTATCACCCATAGGATTATATAGTCCACCTTCATATGATATAAAGCCCTTAACGCTTTGCGGTACAGAATCAAAATGTGAAGTTCGTGGTTTAGCAGCTTTAAATTGGGATCTTAACTCTAGATCACCCATACTTTTTATGATACATGTAGCTCCTGTGCTAATAGATCTTTGTGGGCCGCAACCATTAGGTCTATCCATATCAGATAAAACTTTTTCAGTATAGAATGCGCTTTGTCTAGTAATCCTATCTGTAGTAAAACAACTTAAGGTCATAGAATTAGTAAAAGTATTTACATTAGAAGGTTCAATCATTCTACCTTGTCTATTAGTTGGTTGTACTTTTATAGTTTTATCAAGCCAAAACAACGGATCATTTATTTTATAAGTTTCTGTATAAAAATTGTCGCTAGGATCAGGCATATAAGCTGTTTCTAACTCTTGTATATCCGTAATCAAAAGACCCCCATCGGGATTCATTCCAAACAAGTTTTCATTTCTTGTGTAATTATTAAATAAAGAACTGTGATATATATTGTATTTGAGTTGTGCTGCACTGGTAGCTATGTTTGCTTGTTGTTGAGAATTTCCTCCCTGTAAAGCATCGTCAGCAAGTAGTACCAAACTTTCGTCTGTAATAACTTCTAATACAGGCACGAAGTTTTGATAAATAGACACATCATCACTATAACTATCATCTTCGCCCAAATTATATTTTTGTCTTAGGAAAAAGTACGGATTGATTTGTTCAATCATTTTGCCTTGACTAGTTACAAATAAGTGTTTGTAGCTTTTATCATTTACTATAAGTTTATACAATAAATTGGCATATTCTGTCTTAGGTAAGCCACCAACAGACAAGTCTAGCATAAATGGATTGTTTAATACAAAACCATCATATTTTAAAAGATCTCCCCATTTAACTTGATATAATTCATTTGAGAGTAATGAATGATTATCGGTACTAGTAGGAGACTCATCATACAATAATGCTCTATGGTTATTAAATACTAAATTAGTATAACCCTGTGGATTTGGATATGCAAGTGTGAATTCTGTAAAAAGTTTTACGGTTTTCCTGCCAGTATAAGTAGAATCTACAAGTCTTCCATCCTCATCAAATATATCTGCCAATAAAGACTTTTTGACTATAATATTATCTCTTAATTCATCAGCATTCGCTCGGAATGTTACAGGTTCTGAGCAAGCAACGGAAGTATTGTATACCATACCCCTAGCTGAAACATTAGTATAATCTATTTCTAAATTTGTATTATTCTCTAAAATATCTGGATTATTACCAATAAAAATGTAATTCTTTAAATCATTACCTTGAGGCCCTGTGTATATATAGTAGCCATCTGTATCTCTTAAAGATATTAATTCTTTAAATTTAACTCCCTGTTTAGGATTTGCTACATAGTCTTCTATAGTTGTTGCCAAAACATCATGGATGACTCTTGATTCTCTGGCTCTAAAATATGGTGCTGCTCCTGCTAATTTAAATTTTTTGGTTCCTATCCTTTCTCCTCTGAGTGGAAATGTATCATTAATATGTCCTCCTGTACGACTATCTCCTGTTAAAAGTATTGGTTTTTTAGGTATTGCAGGTATCACACATCCAGTATAAGTCGCATCGTTTAAGTTTCTTATATATTCATAAAATCTTGGCTTACCAATATAATCTTTATTAGCTATGTTAAAACCTCCACGATTATGTAATTTAGCCATATACCAACAACCACCATATTGTAAATACAGCCTGGGCTTTCTGTGCAAATCAAAAAAACTAATTGAATTTAAAATATTCTTTAAATTAGAAGTAAAGGGAGTATAAAGAGTATTAGTATTATTAGGATAATTTGCTGCCTGAGCTTCTGCAGTTGCAGCCAGTGCTGCTTCAGCATTGTCATCTCCTTCTGCTTGTATACTAGCATTAGTTGTAGTCTGTAGTCTAGGCATTATACCAGAATAGTTTATAGAACCATCAGCAAGAAAAGAATCAAAACTATCAGCATGATTAGCAGCTGGCATTAATCCGTATTCTGGATCGAAAACCTTCTTTGAAAAATTTACTAAATTATCAGATTGCTGTGGATTGAATTTAAATGTCAATAATTGTTTACGAGGTTTTTGTTCAATAGTAATATTAACTGTACTAAGTTCATCTCCTCTTCCTCCAAAAACAGCATTAACACCACCACCAGCATATCCCTGATCAAAATTGGGTGGTTTTAATATATTTTCTTCTCCTCCCATTAGCGCTACTAGGTAAGGATTAACTATCTTGGTAGGAATATTCGATGGTATAGATGCACCCTGACCGTAAAGTATTTTCTTTTGGTTATTATAAAGAGTAGTATCTCCTATTGTAACTTTATTAACAAATCTTTTCCAATTGTAATTAACATTAGTATAATCCTCTCCATCTTCTGTGTACTGATAATTTAATGGAGAACTAGTATAAGATACTGCCTCAGAGACTGACGCATAAATATCAGCATGATATGTACTAAAATTATCTAACCTCATATTAAATTTAGTAACTGTATAATTTCCCAGTTGTATACTTTTAGACTGTTCACAAGCATAAGGGTTTTCGGGATCTAATCTATCTGAAATAATGGGCAATATTGACATACCAGCTTCTGGCACATTCAAACCAAATAATGCTTTAACTTCAGATAAGCTATAACCACCATAGGGTTTTAATTTAGGACTGTATTGTGTAGATAAATTTGGTATATAATAACTAACACTAGAATAACTTTTAGCAGGAACTGCTTCTCCGTCTTGACATGAATATGGATGAGCATTGTGTCTTGATAAATTTAACCCATAGCATTTACAGACATTATTAAAGTTTATAGGAAATCTTTTACAATAAATAGAATCACTATCACTAGACTGTAATCTTTCTACATATAAACTATATATTTTAATGCCAACGTCTTTAGTATTAAATGTAATTTTAACAGATTCTGGTTTATTATTATTAGCACTACTATCAAAAGTTAAAGATCTATCTTGACCAAATACACTAGAATTAAAGTATACTCCTCCCTGTTCGTGAAAAGCAACTAAATCAATGTGAGGATTGAAAGGTAAACTTTTATATCTTCGATAGTCATATTCTGTTGAATCGATAATAGTTCTTTGGGGTCTTGTTCCATTAGGTTGTCCTGGACCTTCACTATTATTCAGAAAGAACGATAATGTGTCATAACAAAAAGTTTTACTATCTTGTCTTTGTTGGCCTTGTTGAGCTGCGGGGGGAGTACATAGTGCGGCTTCAGCATTTTCAACAAGATAAAAGCTACTATTAGCATTACAGTCTCTACAGCCAACACCATCACTAGAATTTTCCGATATTCTTGGATAAACACCACTTAATGTATAGCTTCCATTTGTCATAACAGGAGTACTAACAAAATCCTTACCATTTAATGATACATTGGCATATTTTGCCGCATCATTAGGAGTAAAAGTTCCTGCGTTACATGCAGCACTATATCTATAAAAATTCTCTACGTTACTACTAACAGTAGACTGTCCAGCGGTGATTCCTTGATCATAATAAATATTATATGATGCATCATTCGGTAAATCGCAGCTAGGTGTTAGTTGTCTTCTGTTCTTTTTCCTTCCTGCTCTTTCTGTGACCGTTTTATCTACCACCATATCAAAATCCATATCAAAGTATATGGAATTAGCAGAAGTACCTAAGCTGAATTGGATAGTTTCATTTGTTTGCGGTGGAATCCACAGATATCCACCATATTTATGGAATAATGTGTCTATTAAATTTTTTGTATTACTAATATGATATAATCCATTAATAGATTTGTATGAAGTAGTTTTTAACATATCTTCATTTAATTTACTAATTTGTTTATATTCATTTAAATCTTCATATAATAATGGTCCTGTCTCATCTAATAAGTCTACGGTATACCCATCATACAAAGGGGCCGTAGCCATAATAGAAGCTAGTCTAAATGCACTAGTATGAGATTGACCTAATAGGGTATACTTTTCATAAAACTGATAGAATTTAGGATAAATATTCTTTGATATGTAGACAGCCTCAGAGCCATTAGGCACAATACCCTTGAAGGTATTACCATCTACAACTTTTAAACCTGAAGGACAATTTTTAATAAAGTCACTTGATGATGTAGCAGCAAAATCATAAGTTTGATTATCGGGTTCTGGTCCATCGGTGGTAGCCCAAAATACATCGCCTTGAGAAATATATAAATCAACACCAGGTATAGGACGTTGATCATTAACCCTGTTGGTATCATAATGTCTATACCATCCTAATATTCCACTAGTAGTATTCCATTTCCAATGAGATGCTAATTTAGTACCTCCTATAAATAAGTTATTGTGAGTTTTGCCTTCAAAACCATATGGTTCAGTAAAATCGCCAGAGCTGGGTATCTCTTGACTTGTATTCATATTACTATACATACTATACTGACCACTATAATTTGCTATTACATCTGTCAATATAAAATTACCACAAGTTCTACTAACTTTTTCGGCTTTGAGTGAAGATTTATTATGCGTATATTCATTAAGATGATAAGTTGATATGGGGTCATAATCTATTTCAGATATAGTCTCTTTTAATTTCCAATCAATACAGAAATTAGCATATGTTGAATCTATGGTGTCCATAGAAGTATATTCAATGAACCTTTCAAAGCCTATTCCTGCGTTCGTACAGGCTGGGAATTGTTGTAAATGTTTGAAGTCATAAAAACCTGATACATAAGATTGATTTAGTACCGGTACTTTAGCTATAAAATCATCAACCTTAAAACGAGTATCACATGCTCCATCGGTACAGCTATTAGTAAAAGTTCCATTAGATAAAACATCGGCTGAACTTTCACCAGTACTAGCATCGTACAATGACCACTCTTTAGAATATGTTCCGCAGTAAGCAGTATTTAAATCTGATTCTTTGTAATTGCTGTAAAAACCTCCTCCAACACTAGCTATTTGATTATCAGCACAATTACATGGATCAAAAGATGATACATTGTCTAATCCTGCTTGTATTAATGGATCACAATATTTAGCTCTGTTGTTCGTTTCATAAATCACTATTGGATGCCAAAGTCCTGCTGTCTCTGCATTATAAGCAGGGATGTGCTGTCTTAACCCTCTTAAATCAATATTGGGAGAGCCTTCAGCATCATCTCTTAAGGTTTTATTATAAATAGTACAAGCAGCCATAGTTATCCTAACCTATATTCATCAAATTCCACGATCCATCTATAAATGTAAACATGCCTCTTCTACCTGCTGTTACGGGCAAACTTAAGGGATTTCTAAATATTTGTCCCTCGTAAGTTTCAGATATACCAGCTTTACTATATTTTAGTGTAAAAGTATTATCGATATTAGCAGTACTGGCACTAGTTATCTGACCAGTTGTAATAAATGGTTGATTATATTTAGGTTCATAAAAACCATTATCTGTATTATATGAGCAATAAAGAGATGCGCCTCTTGGAGCTTTAAACATCCCTGTAGGATCTTTTACAAAAACCAATTTACGGAAACCATCTGGTAATGGATCGGCGCTAGAAATATCGTCTTCTATTGTTCCACGAACCGGTGTACTGTCAGCTAAATCAAATTCTAATGTAACCCAAATTTCTCTATAGGTACCACCAACAGTCCAAACGCCAGCCTTATCATCCCATCTTAAATCTATTGGACCAACAGGCCATGTAGTAGGTTGAGCAGCCCATCCTTTATAAAATGATTTTTCTTTATAGGGAGCGCTATAAGACCCATCAGACTGAAGGACTTGATTTTTATACAAAGGATTATTGTTTGCATCGTACATCGGATTACCATTAGCATCCGTTAAAGGTTCACCCGAAGCATTAGGCACAGGATATCCTTCTTGATCATAACCCCATCCATGAACTACAACTGGTCCACGTAATCCCATAAATCTTTGATTTTGTTGATACTTACCCGTTAAATAATTCAAATCTAATTCGGTGTAGTTTTCGGTACTACTACTAGCACCACCTTTAATATCTCCATTTGCTCCCGGTGGGAACATACCAAAACCTACAGCTTCTATACTATGAACGCAACCATCATTAGGCTGTCTTCCATTGTAAACCGAAAATTCTCCTCCATTAGTTACAATAGGATTTAAATTAAATTTATTAATTTTATTAGCTATACCAGCTAAATTCTCAAATCTACTATCTACAACTGTATCGTCATCACCTTCTGCAATAATATATGGAGGCATTGTATATGATTGCGAAGCTGACTCAGAATTTTCTGTCTGTTTATCTACATCAGGAGAACAAAATTGACAAGGTTGAGAGTAACTTGTTTTCATAGAGTTCTGTATTGATTGTATGGTGCTGTTCATAGCGACGGCACTATCTATGCTTCTAGGATCCATAATCACTTGAGTAAGAACACCTTGACCTTTACATATAGGACATTTACTTCTAGTATATTTAGCCATACTAAAAGTACTACTATAAGGAGTAGGATAATGAGATATAGGTGAAAATAAACCATCAAGACTCATAATAGAATTTTGAGAATAGAAATTTGCATCCATTGAGTTTGTTGCAAATTCATCTGTATCAGAACACAAACTTACTTCTGTTGCACACGCAGTATCACCTAAACTGTAACTCACTCCATTATTTGGTCTAAACATACCTTGAGGATCTATTATTGAATAAGGTATTTGTGTAGCAGAGTTTGGTCTTGCAGCTACTGGTATTGAATTAGAGTTTTTACCTATAAGTAAATATTGCATTAATATCCTCCTCCTAATCTATTTCCTACAAATGTAGCTTTTTGTATTGCTGCCATGTTTGCCTGTTTCATTTGTTGAGCACTTTGAATAAATTTTTGATTAGTAAACTTAATCAAATCAGCCGCTTCTTTATTATAAAAACCTATTTTTCTACTAAATGTCCTTAGTTCATATCTAGTAGTAATATCTTCTCCTATATTAACAGCTATACTAGTAACAATAGGAGAATAGTCCCCACCCAATAAAGCAGAGCCTATTCTTGCATTGTTTAACATTACTCCTGCTAGTGTTATAGTACCAGCTTCTAAAACTTGTTGGAATTCATTGTTGTCAGCCACCTGTAATAAAGCTGCTATATCTAAACTATCTATACCTGCATATTCCCAAGGTACTAAACCTTCATCGATCTTAACATCAACACCACCAACTAAATTATTAATTAGAGCTTCATCCAAATTGTTTTGAGCTAATTGAGGGAAAACTGTTTTTTTAATAATACCTGGATGAGACACCCAAGGTCCATAAGTTGCTAAATTATATTTAATTGGAATAGCAGCAAATGTAGGAACAGCTGCTCTAGGATGAAACGGACGATTAATATTATTTATACCTTGATAGTAATAATCCATCGCTAAACCTGCTCCATTTATATAATTGTTTAAGTTAGGTAAAGCTAGCACACCAAAAGGATTACTACCAATTTCTGCTGGTACTTCTTGACCTAAATTGTTTATAACAGGATTTGCAGCTGGAAACTGTGCAAAAGCTGCAGCCATTACTGCATTTTGCGTATCGTTAGTACTAGCAGTTCCTTGTACAAAAGTAGCTGGAACAGCCATCACAACTTTAGCTGCTCCGTTATCATAAATAATTTTTGGATTAAATATATTAGATGGATTTTCAGCTACAGTTGTAGCTTTGATATAAGTTTTATATTGAGCATGGTTGGGTATGTTTACTCCATGCGTACTTGTAGAATTTGCTGGGCTTGCAGTAAGATTTTCTAATTGTGTAAGTTCTGCTTGAGTATATACGTCATTAATTTGTGTTGTATTACCTGGCGTTATTGGCACATTTGGTATATTGTAATACGTATCTTCTCCAGCAGTAGTTTCTATAGGTGAATAAACACCATCGTTCGCGGATGTTAAACTAGTATGTCCAAAATAATCAATCCTAGATTCGGCTTGAAGCTGCGGGCCACGATCCAATAATCCAGGAGGAAAAGCTTTCTCTCCTGTATTATCAAAACCTAAAATTGGACCAATTTTACCAACATCTGAAAAAAAGTTCCCAGCATCTGAACCAACCATCATCGTATTATCAATCATATTTCCTGGTTCTTCCCAAGCATAATCACAAATCTCGTGAGTAAAATTTCTTCTACCTGCGTCAATATAACTGCCCACTTGGGGTATTCTAACTCCAAAAGTCTTACCATAATATTTGTTTCCTAAATCTTTTAAGAAAGCATGTATTTTTTTTTGGATGTCTACCAATCCTGCTGCTTGAGTTTGCGGACTGATAGAATTAAAAGCATATAATCTTCTGTGTGATGGAGTAGGAATACCGGCAACCATTAAATGACTGCGAACATTATATTGGTGTTGTGTTATGGCCTGAGCAAGTGAGTTACCACTAATACCAGTTACTAATCCTAAAGCAATACTACTATTATAATTTCTTGTGACATAACTATATATTAACCTAGAAAATGCAGTACCTATTCCTAGAAGACACTTTTCTTTAGTATAAAGTAACCATTCAGCCATCTCACCCTTGTTAGGAAATGCGTTGCGACTTGAAGTAGATGGTTGAGTCATCGCTGCTCTAATTTCATTTTCTTCAATCATTAATTTACCATATCCTACATTAAGAGAACCAGCCATTGCTTCTCCACCAGCTAAATCATTACTAGCTTTATCATATCGCATATTCAAATGAGCCGCCCTTACACTCCAATTTGAATTCATAGATGAAGCATAAGGAGTAGGAAAAGCTTCTGCTATATCTTGGAAATCTATAACAACTTGCATTTGTCTAGTGTTTCTGTCATAATACGTATTGCGAGGTTCCCCATTTGCACCATAGCCAAAATAAGGAGAAATTATATCTTTGAATAAGGGATAGCTACCTGCTGTATGCGTACCTAAATTCGGAAATGTTTTAGCAAAATAAGAACCTCTAGGAAATGTAGATCCATTAAACCCAGTTTCAGTATTCTGAAAAAAAGTATTATGTATTTGAGCTACAGCACTACCACCCACACTTTTATATTTTGGTCCTGATATATTTGCTCTTACATCACTAAAGGCGCGCTGAATAGTAGTGTCTGGTTGTCTATATGTATTTCTAATACTGTTGTTTAAACTGCCAGGTCCCATAAAATGAGCATTAACCCATGAACCTAATGCTGGCTCCCAAGTTTTCCTCTGTTTCATTTGTCCTACAGTATTTGTATTAGCTTGATATAGCCTTTGTTGTTTTCCTCCTATTAATATAGCTCTAGCTTTTGTGTCATTAAATTCTTCTCCAAAACTATATTCTACAACTTGATCATTACTATTAAGATTAGTAAGAAAATTTTTAATAGTATTTGGTAAAGGTTGAACTCTTCTAGATACAGTCTTAATCTGAATAACACCGGAGTATAAACTAGATGCACTATCTGGATAAAACTCCACAGTAAAATCTAATCCTGCGTTACTACAACAATACTCTATAAAAGTAAGCAAATCCATGCTATCATCACTAATCAAACCTGTTGGTCTAGGTACAGCACTTAAATCTAATCTCAATAAAGATCTCTTAAATCCATCTGTGCTGTCAACGGCACGGATAAGACCCATCTCTGTCAAATTCATTGAGCTAGAATTCATAGTAGGTCTACCTGTAATATCGGTAGCTGTTACGAAAAAGTCTGTATAAGGGTCAACAAATATACCCTTATCTCTACGCAAAGGTGTTTTTGCAACTATAGCACCGAAAGGGCTCCATTGACCATGATTCGGTCCTTTAAAACCGTCACTCCTAACTGTTGTGCCTGATAAAAACGTCACCAGCGTATCATAAATAAGTCCTGCAGGCATGCCTTTTTCTTCTGTGTATCCGCTGTTACCAAAACCCGCTGCCTCTAACCAACCAAAAATGTTAAATAAATTTGGTATATTACCTTGATACGGAGTATTTTTATATTTGTTTACACTAGTATCATTATAAGGAACAGCTAAGTCAACACTGCCCAATGCAGCACTAGTGCCTTCAATGAGAGTACTAATACTACCGCGATATTTAGACAATATCATTTTACAGCCTTTAAGCAATTCAGTGAAACTTGATAGATTAACAGTGTATGTTCCGTCGTTATACTTCCAACTTTTAATCATGCCACCAAACCATACGTCTTCATATCTAAAAAATGTAGGACAACCTATTATATCCATGTCGGCTTGGCCAGCATAATGGTTTTTATTTCCTAAAAATCCAGGATCAGGATCAAACCAATTTGCGGGAGAGACATTGTTATTACCATTGATAGTATTCCAGCATTTTTTACCAGTGTCTTTAACAGAAGTATCGCTCTCTGCAATGACATCTGCTCTTAATCTATCATACTTGTCTTTTTCTTTAGCTATTAAATTTCTAAATAAAGATTTACTATTATCTGATTGATCAAGGTTATTATTATTAAAAACCTTAGATTGACTTACATCTGGATCATCCGTTAGGCCAGGTTTTTGATCATGCGTAGCCAGGTGAGTCTGTAGAGGACCCATCTCGCTATGCCTCCAGTGAGCAGAATAGTCTCCTGCTAAAGTAATATTGCAAGAACTAGCCGAGGATCCCCATCCTAAATTCATATTAAAATTAACAATACTACATCCTAAATATAGTGTTTGTGCATGAGTTTTTGCCATATCTACAAAATTTCCTTTATTATGTGTTGTGCGTCCATGTCATTACCCTAGTAATTTTATTTTCTTTTAGACTCAGTGATTCCTTATTTTCTGTAAGATACGAATATGGTGGCTGATATTGCAATAAAAATTGATTTAAATCATTTAAAATTCCTTGTGGAAAACTATACTTTTTTAATCCTCCGGGTCTAGGAAAAGTACCTTCATATGTAACTGTTATACTTCCTGGTTCTAAGCTATTATAATATTCATACACTAGTGGACCAAGTCTTCTACCTAAAATTTTAATCTCTTTATTTCTTATGGTGGGAAAATTAGTATTAATTTTAAGAGATTCAGTAAGAGCTCCTGATAATATAGGAACGTTTCTACAATCATACTCTCTAGTATATGTGATTTTACCCTCATAGGGATATGCTGCTTCTACACTAGATAACGGAACAGGATTAATATTTCTTGATTTAAAATTAGGATATTCGTTTTGATAAAAAGTGCTATCAGCAATAGCAACCTGTGCTATGCTATTGTAAGCTAAAGCCTGACCAAAAATATAACCATCAGCATTTTTATAGCCTATTACAGCATTGTGATATGCAGTCATAGGTAGGCCACCGTTAGCACTATCATAATCTTTTTTGGGATGTATTATTTTATCATTATCAATTCTACCAGTGCTTTGATCGTACAGTGTTGGACTAGTAGGATATATTTGATTTTTACCGAAAGGATTTATTGGCTTTTCATTTTGTTCAGTTGCAGGCATACCATAGATACCAGTTGCAGGTTCCAAACCCTGAATAGTACCCTTAACAGTAAATTTATTATTAAGTTTAACATCACTAGATATTTCTACTTCACTAGTATGTAAATAAGGCAGACCGCTTTTTGCAATAAAATTATCAGTAATCGTGTAAGAACCAGCAGACTCATCTAAATCAATTGATCTTTCTTGATTATATAAAGTAAAACTTTCTGGTCTAAACATACCTGTTAACGGTGCAATTCTTTCTCTTCTTCCAACCCATTGTTGTGCATGATATATTGCTCCACTAGCTTGCTGTATGACTCTACCTACTGCTCCCAGTGTCCTTGTTAATTTATATGTAGGAGTATAATCACCACCAAAAAAATATTTATTGTCATCCATTAGTTCTAGTTTGTAGCTATCTGTACAACTTGTAACATAAGTTCCTGTATTTTCTGAGGCTGCTTGTTTCTGCTTATTTCCTACATCGTTATAATCATTAATTAAATGACTATTATCAGGAGCACCATATATTTTAAATACAATTTCATAATCTACAGTTTGATTCCAATTATTACTAGTAGGGCTAAAATTTATACTATCAACACTAGCATGACCATTAGTTAGAATGGCAGTATTGTCTGCTGTTTTTATGACAAGCTTTTCATGATTTCTATTTAATACAGCTTCTTGTAAGCCACTAGCAGCCCCAAACAATCCTGCAACAGTGAAGTCCTTATATTCAACATTATCAAAATTCTTTTTTGGTCCCGGTGAGGCTGGTAAATTAAAAATATTTGTTGTTGTGTCATGATCTGCTTGTTTTTGGGTGTATACCAGACCCTTTAATGTTACACTTGTTTCTGTGCTTAAAGAATCACCAGCAGAAGTACGGATATACTGTGTATCCATGTTGACTGTAGGAGTAGGATACCCAAATTTAGAAGAGAACTTTAAAAGATCATCCTGATCATCACCATATTGTATTAGTATTTCCATTTTAAAAAACCTAGCTAGGCGTAAGGATTCGCAGATGTTTGAGTTTTTGTTGGATAATTAAAATTCCTATTGCCAATTCGCATTCCAGCATAACCTATAGCATTAGCAGCAAAGAAGCTTTTTGGTGCTGTAGATGTATGGTTATAATTTGTATATCTCAATTCATAGTTCCAAGTAACACTTTTACTCAATGTTCCTGTAATAAGATCTACACTTTCTGTTTCATCACTAATCCAACTATAGTAATAATAATTAACACTCAATTCTGGTGGAACATTCGCGGGATTTAATTTATTAGGATTAAATTGTTCTAGCGCTGTATAAATATAGGAATATGTTTTTGTGGGTATAGATGGAAATCTACTACCCTTTGGTATCTGTGGGATAAAAGTAGCATTATAGGTCACTGTTCTAGAAGGTAAAGTATAACTGCCCCTATCCTGAAGAACAGCATTACCACCGTACACAGTTGCTGCAGAATACTCTCGGTTAGCATAATCATCTTCTACTGTTAAGTTTTCATCAAAAGAACCAGGCACTAAATTAGATGGTCTAGAATCAAAAGTTAAACTATAAGTAATGGAACCTTCTCTTGGATTATGAACAAAATTACTGTCTACTGGTCGAGAGTGAAGATAACCTGTCCATTGTACAAACGTGTCCCGCGTAGCACCCTGTAGCTTCCTCTGATATCCTGTTTCCGGAGGAGGATTTATTAATCTTGCTCCTGTATCTTCATCGATTTCTCTGCCAGCTGTAGAAGCACCATTGCTCTTTCCTGGTGGTTCGTTATGAAAACCACTAGGAAAAGCTATAGATAAACATCTGTAATAAAATCCTTGTTGACTAGCTAACTCTTTGAATCTATCAGCTGCTTTATCATATGCCGTTTTATAGGTTGAAGAACTTTGATCTACGGCTGGAGATTTGGTTAAAGGGAAAAAGTATTCATCATCACTAACATATTCAGGATTGGTCGTGTCGGGATTTTGCATATCCCAATATAATTTATTATCATCCTGTTGATACTCATCATAACCTTGAATTGTTCCATCAATGGTTACAGTACGTATAAAATTTGAATCAGTGGTACTTGTAATATTAAACACATCTGTATAGTCTGTAGGGCTTTCACCAGATAAGGCCGTGAAAGTATCTGATATGCTATACGTTCCATCTGCCTCGCTACTTTCCACAACAGTATTACGATTGACTATTCGTAAGTTATTAAAAGCTTCTGTAACATTAGTATCATAATGCAACATGCCCGTCACAAAATGTTTAGCGTTTTGTACAGCTGTGCTAGGGTGATTTGCATGAGAAGGTTTTGTGGCCCTGCCTTGTGCAGAAATAGTCCGTGATATATTATATAATGGAAAACTGTCTCCTGTGGCAAAAGGAAACATGTGTCCAACACTTTCTCTAGAATATTTTATTAAGTTTCGGCCATTGCTATTATCCATAACATCTGAACCATTACCAATACCTTTATAGACTTTCTGATCTGTAGCCGGTGAAATGTTAAAAGTATTTTGAATATTTGTTACAAAATATGGTCCTCCCCTTGCAGGTAAATAATCTGTGGCTCCTGTAATTTCTACTTCTAAACCTATTTGATAATCAATTACTTTCATCCATTGAGGATCTGTATTGTTGGTAAAAGATTTATTGATTATTTTAGTAGAAACAGGGTCTATTTGATAAAAATCCCATATTATATCAGTATTAGGTCTATTAGTATTTTGATCAGCAGGTTTCGTTCCACAAATAATAGCCAGCTTTTCATAATCAGATGAAAAACCATTACTTATTTGATGTACATCACCAACTAAACTACCCCATCGCGCAGTCTCTGAAGGATCATATGCATCATAATTATCTAAAGTATTACCCCCAGCTGTTACAAGTTTTCCTTCTAAGCTAATACTTAAAGTACCACCAACTAAATATCCAGCTTCTGTGGTACTCAATTTAGTATTTAAAGCTACTTGTGGTACAGCCAAACCTTTCTCACGAAAGCTGAAGCCGCCATATACAATATCCATTGCCATGCGAGTTCCTTTTTATATTATGTGTCCGAATTAATAAAATTCATTCCTGACGGCATATGCACCTGATTAACATCTACTACTGCATGCCAAGCACCATTCCATCCGGCAACACCTTTAGCTTGTACTCTAAGACGTTTTACATTAGCATCATCACCGCTATCTACATAATCTACAGTAATTGCATCTGCACCGATACTAAATGCACTACCTGCACCATCTGTAGTAGTTTGTTTAGTTTGTGCAAACGGTTGATGTGATATTTTACGCGTGCCATCACTATTTCTGTATGATAATATAACACCTTCTGCTCTACCACCAACACTGGCAAAACCGTTGACTGTGCCATCATTAAACAATGCATTATAATCTACTGTATAGTGCCAAGACATACTTCTATTATGCTCAGTATTATTAGAGTCTGGATATTGTGAATACTGCAGACTAATTGTATTGTTTGCATTAGCAGTTGTTGTAGCATCTTTGTGATAATCCGCGAACATTTCTTTGGCCACGTTTCCAGCAAGATTACCAATTGTTATAGTTCTTAAATAATGTTTACTAAATTGACTAGAACCTTTCATTCTATTAAATCCAGCAGCACTTGAACTAGCAAAACTACCAGCAGCAAAACTATGGGTGTTATTACAAGCATTAATATCTATGCTATTACCAAATTCCATACCAACTGTATTATCTGTACTACCACCGGCTGCAGGTTGAACATTCCTGAATCCTCTGTTATGAACCCAATTGCTACCATCCCATATTAACATCATACCATTGCTACCAGCATCTAATTGAGAAGTACGTTCTGCATTTGCAAAAGGCGATATACCAATTTCAATATCAGTATCGTCAGAAGCCTGTGGTGGCACATAAAGAGGGAATAAACCACTAAATTGGTAAGATAAGTCTAAGACGTCTAAACCAACATTTCCTGCTGCGTCTGTTATTTTAAGATATTTATTGACAGAAGGACTACCAGGTAAATCTTTACCATCAGAAGTTAATTGAATAGAATTGACTCTTAACTTTCCGTCTACAACTAATTTACCACAATCAAACCAATACTTTGTATCACTAGCACCAGATAACTTCCAATTATTATCTACAGTATCAACATTAACACCCAACGCACCAGTATTAACGTCATATTGGAAACCTTTTTTACTACCACCGTTACCACTACCAACAATTACAACTCTATTTCCACCAGCACCTGCGTTATTAAAGACGGTGTCTACATTTGTAGTAGAACCTAAAATAATATTACTAAATGTATTAGATGCGCCTTGTATTAAAGTAGTATCTGCTGTTAAAGGAGGTTCTCCCGTTGTTCCTATTGTCATAGCTTGTGAATCAGCATAATATCTTAATGTATTATTTCCAGAAGAAACAAAATGCTTATCTGAAAATAACATACTATGCTTAGGGAATGACTGACTAACTAAATCTCCTTCATTATCTACTTTAAGTACTGTCCCTGTAAGATTAAGAGGAACTCTTAATCCATCATAAACAGTCATTTGTTTAAAGATACCAGATACGCCTGTAATATTATGCATTCTTATACTATTGTCATTTACTAATGATTTAAGCAAATAGACGGAGTTATCACCATCAACTGGATCTTGTGTTCCGCTACCCTTTAGAATAAAATCATATCCATGATCACTACCAGGATTATTTAAATATAATCCAGATCTATTGACTAATAGTATTCTTTCTTCTACAGAATTGGGACCTAAGATAAAATCACCGTTAGGTTCTATATCTTTATCTGCTCTTAAATATGAAAGCTCTCTTGTGCTAGTGTTAAAGATCAATTCATTCATACCGCTACCAACTTTATCGTCAACCTTAAATATTAAACCACTATTTTGTCCTGAAAGATTTACAGGTAATTGCCATGTAGCATTACCATTAGCATCAGCGTGTAAACTGTATCCAGGTATAGTAGATAATCCCACTCTTAATGCGTCTGTGGTCAATATTCCACTTACATCTAAAGTAGATCTAGGATCAGTAACATTAACACCAACTCTATTAGTATTTAAATCAATCTTTAATACTCTATCGTCATTACTACCCACACCAGGATTAGCACTATTAAAGAATACAGCAGACTGCAAAGCGCCTGTATTAAAAATAATTTTTGTATTATCTAAAACCAATCTATTATTACTATTAGTTCCTAATTGTAAAGTATTATTAAAGTTTCCACTTAATTGACTACCAATTGCTATATGATTAACTCCAGATATATTATTGGCATAACCTATAGTAATACCGCTACTATGAGTATGAGTATTGTTATTTCCTATAACAATGTTAGTATTACCATATTTTGGATTAGTAATTAAGTCTGTTTCGTCATTACCATTTTGATAAGCTATAACATAACCAGAAGAATATCCAGCAAACTTATCAGCAAAACATTCTTCACAAGGATCTAAACCATGTACAATATCATCAAATGTTTCTTTAACGTAGTATTCTATAGTGTTTAAAGATTCTATAGTTGCACTAAGTTTAAGAGTAGTGGTATAATTAGAGCCTATATTTTCTTTTATTACGCCTAAAGATTCATTAGTAGTAGCGTCAGTACCATCTACAATAGTACCGATAAAAACAGAATTATCTTGTGAAGCAGGAGAATATATGCCAACCATAACGTTGTCTCCACCTGCAAAATCAGATACATCACCAACAATGACTATATCTGTTCCAGAAGCTCTACAGGGATAACGGGCGTGACCTACTGTATTGTTTTTACCGAATACCGTATTGAATGGGCCATAAATTTCATTGTCTAAACCGACACTTAAACCACTAACGACCACTTCATTATGACCTAAAACAATATTTCCGCTTCCAAAAATTTGATTTCTATCTGATGAATTATTTAAAGAAATACTACTATCACCCATAATGTCATTACCATGACCTAAAGTAGTATTATTTTGACCTAGTACAAAATTACTATTACCTAAGTTTTGTATGTTCTCACCATTAAGATTAGTATAAGAACCAACACTATTAATATTTAAACCAGACATTCTGGTTTTGTTACCATATACTAGTGATCCACTAGCTTCAGACACCCAGTTATTAATACCGAATACTGTACTATTAGCCATATTATCGCCAACAGTTTTAGTATCAGTACCAACAATGCTGCCGTCTGTACTAATAGTAATACCACTAGTGTTATTCAGTAGACCTACGACAAGATTATTTTTACTACTATTCGGAACATTATTTCTCGGACCTACAACAATATTATTAGTTATAGTACCTGTAAGATTATTGTCATTACCAACTACAAGAGATTCTGTAATTTCAGATACAGTATTGTTTTGTCCAACTAATACTAAGCTATCTGGTGAACCAGCAGATGTATCATTATTAATACCGATTAAAACACTATCATTAAGACCACTTGTAGTGTTAACACCTAAGCCTATAATCATAGATTTTTGACTACCGGTTAGACTAATTTCATTACCAATGTAAACACCACTATTTATACTCTGTGGGTTGTTATTTCTACCAATACTAATAATACTATGTCCACTAACATCTGATAAATTACCATATACAATATTTTTATTACCAGATAAATTAAGATTAGAACCTATTGCAATATCTTCTGTACCACTTACATTAATATTGCTACCCAAAAATACATGTCCATCTCCTACTGCTGTGGCTCCGATACCAAAACCGATGCCTGATTGCCCAGAAACATTAGCAGATGAAACAAGGCCCACAAAGTTATCGCCGTTTACAACACTGTTATTACCTATAATGATACCATTGTCTCCTGTGGTTCTAACTTGAGTACCAAGTGCCACATTAGACAAACCAGAAACTGTTGAATCGACACCCACAACAATATTACCGTTACCAGAAACGCTACTAGAATTAGCAAATACTAATAATTTATCGCCTTCTGCTTCAATGTTATTACCAACAAGAATACCTGTGTTTGTAGTAAAGTCATTATTATTACCAACAACTATATAAGACAAACCACTAGTTGTATTAGAATATCCTAAAACATCATAGAAATGACCACTAACATTATTTAAACCACCTAATACAGTATTAACTAAACTTGAACGGAAAATTTCACGATTTACACCAGTATGATCTACAGTAAATAATAATTCACCACTAGTTTGACTTGTTACAGGATCTAATACTCTGGAGATAATCTGGGCATACTTAATTGTTGAATAGTTGCTATCTCTACCTGCTAGATCGATAGTTACTGGTAGACTACCTGTATCTGGAGGAGTTTGACTATTGTGTACAAAAAGTACTCTAACACCTGTTGGACAATTTGTTATATTCTCAACTTTTAACCCATCAGACGGACAATCAGAAACAACATGCAGACCAGCATCGGGACTAGTAACATTAACGCCTAATCTACCTTTAGAAACATCATAGAATAAAACATCTCCAACACCTGTTCCAGATACTGCAAAATCAATATCTAAATTATTATTATTAAATATAGTCGGATTACCAGAAGTGTCTGATAAGATTATGTCATAAACATTCCCTGATCCTATATTTAGAGTGCCAGATACTATATTATTATTTTCATCAAATAAAGCTGACATGTTTATGTTTCTCCGTATGTATCAAAATGATTAATTTTCTATATTGTTTTGTTGAAATTTAACGATTTCTCTGCTCACTATTGTTTCTGCTAGTTTTTGTAAATCTGGCGCTAATGCCCCAAGAGCTTCTGCACCGGTGATATCTACTTGTACAGTAGCTGGCGCCATCTGTAGATTAATTAAAGAAGGTATTTGCGGTAGCGTGATATTAGTTAATTGACTTACCAAACTCCCAAATGTATCAGCAAATGTTCCTAATCCACTAGTATCTAAGCTATTACTAGATACACCCCCAGCAACAGTATTTGGAGGAGCATTTTGACCAATATTTTGAGTCAAATGCTGGAAAGCTTGAATAACAGGTAGGATAGCTCTATCTAGTTCTGCTAATTTACCAACACCAGGAGTACCATTAGACAAATATGATACTCTACCACCTTGGTTCATAGCTTGTAACGAAGTCAAATTTTGTTTTGCTGCTTCTTTATTGACCACAAATTCACCGGGAGTCAACATCGCTGGAACGGTGTCTGTTCCCTGTGGTCTGTAAGGAATTAACATTCCATTACTAGCGTATACCATGCCACCCCTAGATTTACCTTGGATAGAGTGTCGAAAAATATCACCAGGACTGATGATATCAGGTGGCGGAGGAAGAGGTGGCGGGCCTTTAGGAACAGGAGGTATCGCCTCTTTAATTGCTTTAGGTTCTATTCCTGTAGAAAGTGCTTTTAAAGCTTGAAGTTCTTTATTAGCACTAGTAAGATTTTCTTGTGCTTGTTTAATTTTTAAAACATTTTCGGTATTATCAGTAGTAAATTTATCAAATCGTGGTAACATTTGTTTGTCAAACTCTCCAGGTCTTAATGGCCCCTGACCCGTCATGGACCTGCCTGACATGTATAAGTTGCCCAAGCCTCCCTGTCTTGCTATATCAAGATTTTGGCCGTCAATAAATAATCTGTCTGGTGAAGTCCCAAGTTCTTCAAGATATGATTTTGTTTGTGCTCTAGTTCCAAAGTTCTCAAAACTAGCTGTAACACCTTTTTCACTTTTGTCCAAAAATTCATCTAGGGTTTTAGGAGGAGTTGCTGATTCAGCTATCATTTCAGCTTTTTTCAAATCCATTTCTTGCCCGCTTAATTTCCCCCCACCCATAAAGCTTGGCCTACGATTTTTTATCTCT
>TARA_B100001778_G_scaffold258299_2_pt1 | contig 31665 bp, 13 predicted proteins | sample TARA_B100001778 | Tara Oceans TARA_B100001778 (sample SAMEA2623826) | marine metagenome | biome: marine biome (ENVO:00000447); feature: deep chlorophyll maximum layer (ENVO:xxxxxxxx); material: "saline water (ENVO:00002010), including plankton (ENVO:xxxxxxxx)" | depth 40 m
GACAAGCTTGTCTATAGCTTCCCAACCTGTTAGCACATCCAGTAATCCTAATAACAATACAGAATTTTCTGTCTCTGTGAATGCTACTGGTGGCACTGTTGAATATAGATGGCAAGTCAGTAACGACGATTCTGCTACTGAGGCACAACCACCATCAGATTCTTCTTATAGCACCATTGATAATAATTCCACAGGGCGTAGATATGATACTACCAGTGGAAATACTAATCCAAGGTCTTTTCACAGATGCAGAGTCCGGTTGAGGTTAGCAGACAACACCGTGGCATTAACTATTTTTAGCGCCCCTGCCAGACATTTTCTTGCTCCACAAGCATCTTAATGGAGATATTCAATGCCTATTAATGTTCCTGATTCTGTGTTCGATAAATACTTCGACGTAATAGACTCGACGTTTAATATATTTGGTGTTACATGTCAACTTGTTTCTTTAGAGAAGAAAGAGATTATCACTCCTCACAATCCTAATAATAATATACCAGATAGAAATACTATTAATAATCATAGACGTAATGGTGGTGGTGATCATGATATAGGCAATAAAACTATTAGGGAAGTTGAGACTCTCACTGATATAAAGTTAAAAGTATACTGGGATCAAAAGCAGTGGATTGGTGTAACTGATACAATCAAAGTCCCCGATGGTTCTATTCAAACTATTGCTTATATGAGCGATTTAGAGAAAATACTTAGAGCTAAATCTCTTATAGTTCATAAAGATATCAAAGATAAAAAAGAATTAAGATTTGAGAGATTTGGAGAACACATTCCATCTGGGTTAAAACAAAACAGATATTTCGCCTGCTTTTGGAAACGTGTATGAATATAACTCTAAACTTAGTAGAATCAGAAGCTCAGATTATGCGCAAAGTAAATGCTGCTATTGCGCCTAGTATTAATATATATTTAGATAAACGACTCCCCGCTATTATCGCTGGAGCAAGACAGCTTGTCATATCTTGGGTAACAAATTCTAACGCGATGGAATCTTTGGCTCAAGCTTCTCCCGATTCATTGGCTGGGGCTTTTGGTGTACGACCAAGTTCTGCAATAGATATAGTGAGTGTTATTGCAGAGTCTGTTGCTGCTTCAACTACTGTAGAAATGAAGAAATTTGATGCAAATCTCAAAGGCTCTTTATCATTAAGCGTACAGCCAGATGACTTCATAAATTTATTATCGTTACCTCAAGGTCATACAATATACGATGGTGGCGACTTGCATTGGTTGCAGTGGTTGATTACGATTGGCAATGCGCCAATAGTCAGAAATTATCACTACGAGGCTGGCTCTGGTCGAGGTAGAACTGGTCTAGGCGTCATGGCTTCTGGTGGGTCTTTCCGTGTGCCTCCTGAATATTCCGGCACAATTGATGACAATTTTATTACTAGAGCTTTGTCTGGAGTAAGTAAAGAAAATCAAATAGCCAGCATGATAGAGAGGATATTAAAATAATGTCATATTCTCTATCTGGTTTTGGTAATGTTTTTGACAATAGTTTTCAAAATGAAATACAAGATAATATGGTGGAGTGGCTAGATTGGGGGCTGCTCAACAAGGGTAATTATTTCAATGTTACGCTTGGAGAATTATCTCAAGATAGTAGAGATATGAGCCTTTTGCAATTGTCTGCAAACAACAACTTTGCAGCTGGTCAAGCTTGGGACGGCTTTCGATCAAATTGGATTTGGCAGAGCGGCATCACGGTCGAGAGTGGTGCTGAAGCCCCCATTGTTAGCGACAATAATGTAATTCCGGGTATATCTGGTGTTTATGTAGATGATACATTTTATGCCTCAGATACCACTGGAACATACGCTCACCATGTTGATTATTTTAATGGAAGGGTAGTATTTGACACACCTATTCCCACGGGTTCCAAAGTACAAGCCGAATTTAGCTATAAATATATTAATATAATATATGCTAACAATCTCCCTTGGATACAGGAGGTTAGCGCGAGAAGTCTATTTCCCACGGGGGATGATCCTATTTTACCCCCAGAAATGGAAGTTCAGCTACCATCAGTAGCTGTGGAAGTCACATCGAATCGTAAATTTAAGCCCTTTGCACTCGGGTCTCAGGGCAATCAGTATGTATATACAGACGTTTTGTTTCATTGTATAGCAGATAATGTCTATACTAGGAACGCTATGGTGGACATGGTATCGCTTCAGAACGACAAAAATTTCGCTATATTTGACACAAATAGTGTAATTAATAGTGGAGAATTGCCCATAAATTATAACGGCTCTCCGGCTAGTGGCGCTCTGAGGTATCCAGATTTGATTTCTAAGCATCGCTATACAGATATTAGAATTCGTGATACTAAGTCACAGCAGGCAATAAGCATAAACTCTAATGTACATATTGGAGTCGTTACATCAACAATCGAAATAATAGGTTTTTAAATAAACACGGGAGAATAACACTATGAGTAACAGTCGTATTTTTTATGGCCTCCAGAACGTATCAATCAGTACTGATGACACTGCTGGTAATTTGCAGACTATCAGAGGCGTTCAGTCTGTAGGTACAAGTTCTACAACGAATATAGAAACGTTTAGTTCCTTTGGTAGCATTGCGGCTACTAGTATTCTGCAAGACATGGATCTAGAAATCACAATGGAAGTTGGTATAGGTTCGTGGACTACCGCTTTGTCAAGAATCGGATACGCTGGTTTCAGTTCAGGCTTCTTTGACACAACTAAAAAGGTCAGAATTACTTATGATGTCGGCGGCACTACTAAGTACGTAGAGCTTAATGCAATTCTAACGTCGTATTCTGCACAACTGGGTACTGACGGACCTGCTACAGAATCTTTAACATTTCAAAATGCTGGTAATGCCGGTTTTGGCACCGAAACAGCTGGAACTACTCCTCTGCCAGAAGCACCGTCATCACTCGACTTGTGCGGTGTATTTACTAGACCAGACATGCATAATTTTCATAGAAAGTATCGAGCAGATTGTTGCTCAACTGCTGGCCCTGTTCTTAATACGGTCTCTAATGCTACCTCTTGGTCTATTAGTATGGATGCAAGTAACGAAAAGGTTAGTGTTCTTGGTCAATCCATGCCTTTTGGAAAATTTGCTAGCTTCCCCGTTGAGACAAGCATGGAAGTAGAAATGCATCTGGACCCAAGCTCAAGCATGGGGAGTTTTAATTCTGGATCTGTAACTAGCGGTACTCTTGCTGATGTATGCTACGATCCGACTGTAATTCTTGGCCCTGATGGATCAAGTGCTACTAGTAAATCATGGAACCTACATAGAGCTAGACAGTCTGGTCAAAGCCGTAGTGGTGGTGACGTTGGTGGTGGAAACGTAACCGTCTCAGAGTCTTATACAGGGTACAATGACCTTGGTCATGATTCAGATCTTAGTACGGGAACGACAGAAGCGCCATCAGCATAATAGGGGTAAAATAAAAAAAATAAGATTGTTATGAGGACAGAAGAACAGGAACTCATCATACAGACTATACGTTCCGGTACTGTTATTCATAGAGATATGGTGATAGTACCGGCTACTATAGACAGGAACAGGAAAGCACTAAGGGTCTATAACAAAAGTTATAACGACGCCTTGGGGAAAGATATTATGACAGACCAAATGCTTGAACAGTGGATGATTGAAAATGGTCTTTTGCCAATGAATTTTTTGGTTAGGAGAGATCAATTAACCACACAGCTTGAAAATCTTAAAGCAGAGCTTTTTGAAAAAAACGGATCTAAGGTTGCCACAAAACAGATCAAAAAAACAATCAAAGGCGCACGACAATCATTGTCCGATCTTTTAAGACCTAAAACAGAGTATGCTCAAAATACCTGTGAATTCATTGCTAATATGGCTAAGATTGTATACATGTTAAAACATACTGTGTATAAGCGTGGTAAAAAGTATCGTTTTACTAATTATGATCAGATTGTTAATTGGTGGCAAACATCTTTATTGTCTGAGTCTGAAATTAGATCTATAGCTAGAAGTCCAATTTGGAAAAGTCTTTGGGCCTCTAAGGGTTATGGTTTTAAACTCTTTGTGACCAGAAAAAATGCAGACATGACTATTAACCAAAAAAACTTAATTACATGGTCTAGAGTTTATGATAGTATACATGAATCTATGGACGCTCCTACAGATCGTGTTATCAACGATGACGATATGTTAGATGGCTGGTTTATAGTGCAGTCTAGAAAAAGAGAAAAAGAACAAACTGAAAGTGAAGCTGAGAAGCTAATGGGTAAAAGCTCATCTATGCAAGACGCTACGCATGTCATGATAAACAGATCATATGATAATGTAGATATAGATCAATTAAATAGTGGTATGACTGCCCCTGATTTGGAACAATCTTTAAAACAAACGACAGGAAAATAATTATGGATAATTTCAAAAACCGAAGAGAGAGAATACACGCTCAAAAATCTAAGGCGAAGCTTTCGCAAAATTTAAAAAAGAAAATACAAACAACGATGATAGGAGCGTTAAGCAGCATCGAAAAACACTTTGGTTTTTTATGGGAACATCAAGACATTCCTGAATCAAAAAAAGAGGAAATGAGAAATGTTTTTAATGATTTAAGATCAGATATTTTAGATAAGGGAAATCATCAACTCAGAAATGTTGATGCTGAACTTTCTAATTATGAAGTTTTAGTAGATAAGGGATATCACGATATATCATTTGTACCACCATCAATTTTACTGGAGAAATATCATGGCGAAGGACAATAAAATTAGGAACGTCACTGTTAAGCAGGATGACGGCACTGAAATCAAAATTACTGTTAAAAGACCTGCGGGTCGTGCTATGGCTGACGCACAACGTGTATCTGCTAAAGTTTGGACAGATTGTGTGCGTGACAAGATCATGACAAAAAAAGAGTTGAATAATTTCCTATATTCTAATGGTATCTGGGATAAGAAAAAAGATCTAGAACAGGTGATCATTTCAGAACAGATACAGGAAATGGAAAAACAGCTTTATACTGGTGGCGACAAAAGCAAAGAAATGAAAGCCTCAGATGCTAAAGATTTAGCCATACAAATGCGTATTAAAAGGATTGAGCTTAGGGATTTAATTGCTGAAAAGATGGAATTAGAACAAAATACCGCTGAAGCTATCGCAGATAACGCTAAATTTGACTTTTTGGTAGCTAGGTCAACTTTCTTTGAAAATGGCGAAACCGTGTATAAAGATGTAGAAGATTATGAAGCAAACGCAGATTCACCAATCGGTTCAGCAGCTGCTAGCGCATTGGCTGAAATGCTTTATGCTTTAGACAAGAATTTTGAGGCTAATTTGCCTGAAAATAAGTTCTTGACTAGCCAGCACATGGTCAACGAAGAGTTGTCTTTAGTTGACGATGAAGGTAATACTGTAGATACAAAGGGCAGGAGAATTAATGAATTTGGTCATTATTTAAATGACAAAGGACAGCGGACAGACTTAGATGGAAATCTACTTGATGAAGAGGGTAATTATATTCCCTCTGTTACTTATATAGATGATATTCACGAAAACACTGCTATAGACGAAGAAGAAGCCACCAAGCCAAAACCTAAAAGAGCTAAGAAAAAGGTAGCTACTTCTAAATCTAGCAGATAAAGTCTAAGGATGTTTATGTGTCCAAATTCGTATTAACTGCTCAATTACAATTACAGGCTCCTAATAATACTAGGCAAGTCGTACAGCAAATACAAAACCAGCTAAAAGGCGTTAATGTTAACGTCGCCGTACAAGGTACGGCTCAAGCCAATAAGCAAGTACAGAAGCTTTCTGGCAACCTAAATGCAGCTTCTAAAAATGCTGGCAAATTAGGAAAGAATTTTGCAGCTTCAGTAAGAAGATTTTCTGCTATGGCTATTGCCAATAGAGCAGTCAGTCTCTTCACTAATACGCTGTCTGCTGCTATTTCTGAATCTATAAAGTTTGAACGAGAATTAGTTAAGATTGTTCAGGTCACGGGAAAAAGTACTGAGCAGCTTCAATTCTTGACAGACACTGTTAGAAATCTTGCTACAAGCTTGGGCGTGGGGTCTACCTCTTTATTAGGCGTTAGTAGAACTTTGTCTCAAGCGGGTATGTCTGCTAAAGAGACACAGATCGCATTGAAGACCCTTGCCAGAACTGAATTAGCACCTACATTTGAAAATATCACACAGACCGCTGAAGGTGCTGTGGCTATCTTTAATCAGTTTAGAGCTGGTGCTGCTGCTCTAGAAGAACAATTGGGCGCTGTTAACGCCGTAGCTGGTAAATTTGCTGTTGAAGCAGGTGACATTATCGCCGCTGTTCGTAGAACTGGTGGTGTCTTCAAAGCCGCTGGTGGTGACTTAAATGAACTTATAGCATTGTTCACTAGTGTTAGATCTACTACACGAGAAAGTGCAGAAAGTATTTCTACTGGTTTACGTACTATCTTTACTCGTATTCAACGTCCTAAGACAATTGAATTTATGAAACAGTTTGGCGTAGAGCTGACTGACTTAGAGGGTAAATTCGTTGGTCCTTTTGAAGCTGTTAAAAGACTTAGTGGAGCATTAGCTGGTCTTGAACAGGGGGATGTAACTTTTATTAAGATCGCTGAAGAGCTTGGTGGTTTTAGACAGATTGGTAAAGTTATTCCTTTGATCCAAGAATTTGCTGTAGCCCAACAAGCATTAAAAGTAGCACAAAAAGGACAAGATTCTTTAGCAAAAGACGCAGCATCTGCTCAAGCTGCTCTTGCTATTAGGATTGCTAAAGTAAAAGAAGAATTTCTAGAACTTATAGATAATGTAACTAAAACACCTACATTCCAATTGATGGCTAGTGCTGCTCTTGGTCTCGCCTCTGCGTTAATTAAAGTTGCAGATTCTTTAAAAGTTATATTACCAATTATTACTGCCATAGCAGCTGTTAAATTTACAAAAGGTATTTCTGGATTTTTAGGTGGCGTTGCTGGCGCTTTCTCTGGAAAGGCTAGAGGTTTTAATAAAGGCGGTTTTGTTCCGGGGTCTGGCAATTCTGATACTGTACCAGCTATGCTTACTCCCGGCGAATTTGTTATTAGGAAGAAAAGCGCCCAAGCTATGGGCGGCGAGGCTCTAGGCGCTATCAATAAATACGCTAAGGGGGGAAAGATTTTAACCCGTAGACAACCAGTTGGTATGTTGGTCAATAGTATTGGTGAAGGAGATCCAAAAGACACGGAAGGTTCTGTTACTCTAAAAAGTATTAAGAGTGGTACTCCAGCCATTAACAAACTAAAAACAAAAGCAGCAAGTATTGGCAAGCCATATAAGTTTAAAGTAAAAGTAGCAAAATCACAGTTCAATAAGCAAGATAAATTCAAAACAGATGCAATAGACCCTGTTACTGCTAGCATTGAAGACGCTGCTGGAATGCTAGGTATTGCACCCAAGGGTGGCTTAGACAAAATAAATACTGCTTTAGGCCAAATGTTTGAAGATTTTGTAAATAAACAGGCTGGTCTAGATTCTCCGGGCAGTGCCAATTTTGACTTAGTTGACAAAGAAGCGGCTCTTAATGGTCTCACTAAAGAAAAAATTAAGAAATTTACTGATATTAAATTGCGAGATACAGATGAAAATGCTAATACGCTCGCAAAGAAAGCAGTAAATGAAGGATTATTTAATGCTCATGCTAAACGCGAATTTAATAAGATAAAAAATCAGAGATCGAAGAGAGTCAAAAAAGCTGCTGGTGGTTCTATTACTGGTGCAGGTTCAGACACAGTGCCAGCGTTACTGACTCCCGGTGAATTTGTAGTAAATAAAGAATCTGCTAAAAGTATTGGTTATTCTAATCTTAGCCACATGAACAAATACGCTGACGGCGGTATTGTTAGTCAGTTTAAAAGATCTGGCGTACAAGGGCTGTCTAATGGTGGCTTGCCTATGGTTCCGCTAGGCGCTTTGCAGGGTCAGGCTTATACACATCAGCAGGGTCAAAGCAGGATGGCTATGTCATCTCAAACTGCTCCTTCTCCTGTCGGCAAGGCTTCTAAGAAAACAGCAGAAGGTTTAAATGCATTAACTGGTGGTCTCGTTGGCGCACAGATGGCTCTTAGCATGTTGACACCAGCTATAGATGAAAATAGTAGTGGCACTATGAAAGCTACAGCTTTTGTAATGAATTCTATGAATAGTTTAGTTGGTACAATTACATTAGTGCAAATGGCATTAGCCATTTTCGGAAAAGAATTGACGATGGACAGTGTTAAAAAATTCTTTAAAAACTTTGACATGGGCGATGTTAAAGACATGCTTAGTGGCAAGGGTGGTAAGATTAAAAGCGCCATTACTAAAGGAGCTACATCAAAAATTCAAGGTGCTGGCAAAGGTCTGCGTAATATTGGCAGGAACATGTCTCAGGGTGCAAAGGCAATGGGAGGGGCAAGGGGCAAAGCTGCGAATCTAGCTGGCAAAGGTATACGGAATGTTGGTAGACTGTTCACAAAACTTGGCCCATCACTTGGTAAACTGATAGGTACAGTATCTGGACTTGTTGGCCCTATGACTCTTGCAGCTGGCACTGTTAGTATGTTTAATGGTTTCTTGGATTCTTATACTGATTATGCAGCGAAGGCGAGTAAGGCAATCGAAGAGGGCAATGTGGCTTCTGCTGAAAAAGCCGCTGCGGAGGATCATGGAGCTAAGGCTGTAAATAATGTCGTCACTGGCATGACCGCTTTGGCAGCTGTCGTTCCCGTTATTGGTCCCCTCTTGGCTACTGTTGGTGGGGTAGCAATAAAAGTTGCTAGCGAGTTGCCTTACGTTGGTAAATTTGTTAAAGAGTTTGCTTCTGGTATAAATGTAATGTTTGGTGGCAAAACAATGTCCAGCGTTGTTGCTATGGCTGGTGCTGCCGCCGCTGTTGCTAAGGCTCACAAAAACTTGGAATCTGGCATCAAAAAAGCCGCTCAAGCTATGGAAGATTTTAAGGCTGGTAGAATTAGCGTAACCCAAATGGTTCAAAAGACTGTCTCACAAACTAAGAACATAGATGAATCTAGAGAGAAGACTAAGGAAGCAATAAAAGAAAATAATAAAAACAAATCTGGCATGGGTGACGGCTTCATGAGAGGTACTGCTAGGGTTTTAACTCTTGGTATAGCTGGCTACATGGGCTTGGAGTCAGGCGCACAAAGAAACAAAGGCATTGATGAAGAAAATAAAAAAGCGTCGTTGGCTCAAATGGATCTTGACGCTAAACAAGGAGACATGCGTAGAGGCGCTGCCATGTCTGCTGCCAGATCTTCTTTTGCAAGTGGTAAATCTATAAAAGAAACTGAAGCAGATCTAGAAGCTCAAGGTTTAGGTCCGGGCGCTCAGAGAGAACAATCGAAAGAATATCTTAAGTTAGCCAGAGATCTAGAGGACAGTGGTGATAAAGAAGGAGGTAAACAAGCTAGGGAAGCAGCTGCTGCTGCGGAACAAAGAGCGCTTGATCTTGAGAGAGGTCTTAAGAATTTAAAAGAAGAAGTTGAAAGAAACATAAAAGCATTTGCAGCAATGAATTTGGGCCTTAACAGTTCTGTTGGCTCTGCTAATTCTATGAGCCTAGCCATGTCTCAATTTATGCAAGCTCAAGAGTCTGGCACATCCACCCTGATGAACAGTTTCAACACTTTGGAGTCTAGCGCTACTAGTGCAGCAGTAGGACTAAGTTCTGGCGCATTTAAGTCGTCAATGAACGAAGTCACTGGTGTAATGAAAGAGTTTGGAGCTAGTGGAGACCAAATTGACAAATTCCGTGGCAATATGACCGCTGTGTTCCAAGCTCAGAAAAATTCTGAAAAAGGGTTGAAGAAATTCCAAGAACGACTAAAGTCTGATCAAGAAGGTGGATTAGGCGGTATGAATCCACAAGAAAAATTAAATTCTCTTGTAGATACAATTTTGCCAGCCGGTATGGACGAAGATGTAAAGAAAAGATTTAAAGAGCAACTTGCTGGAATGGATATTGATTACGATCAGATTGCAAAAGGTGATTTTAGCCAAATTGAGGGAGCTTTCCAAGGTGTTGCTGATGCTCAACTGCAACAAGTCAAAGCCATTATGGAGGCTGAGAATCAGTATAGACAGGCTGTTCTTGATATTACAAAGAAACGATACGCAGCTGAAGACGCACTTATCGGCGCAACTAAGAAGACAGCGGATTTAAGAGCTGAATCTGAGAAGATCATTGCTGATGCTGGTGGTCCAGCATTTACTCCTGATAGACAAAGAGAAATCTTAATGGAGAAAACCAATGCTGGCGCTGGTGCTGCTGGTGTTGACCCATTGACAGGCATGAGTGCTGCGGACATTAAAAAACAACAACAAGATCTACAAACTAGAACTAAACAAGTTGAAGGTGCAAAACAGCGTAATATTATTGGAAGTTCTGCTAAGATTGTAAAGGGCGATGCTGATCCCGCCGCCAGAGGAGCCATGACTGATGAAGAACGAATGGCTACTGATAAAAGCTCTGCTGACGTAGCCAAGCAAAATATGGAACTGCTTAACACTACCAGATCTTTGATTGATATTAAAAAGGCAGAAATACAAATTATTCAAGCCAAGAATAAACTTGAATCAGATTCATTCAACGCTCTAATGTCTGGTGATATTGACAGCTTCTTCCAAGCGCAATCGACATCGGGTGCTATGGGCGCAATTGCCAGTGGTAATACTGGTGACTTCTCTGCTGATCAATTGCAATCTGCATATGAAGAATTAAAGAGACAAGCAGACGCTGGCGTAACAGAGTTTAATGGTCAACAATTACAGGGTCCGGGCGGCTTGTTGGAGAAAGCTGCCACATCAACTTTGACAGCTCGTGGTATGGACCCCGGAGCAGCAGCTGCTATGGCGCAGAGAAATGTTCTTGGTAGTCCAGAAGAACAGGCTGCTAATGCAGAAATTAGAGAGCTTGCGGCATTGCTTCCGGGCTTTGGTGAAACAGAACAATTAGCTGCTAGTATGCAGATTCAGGCAGCAGAATTGCAGTTGATGGCAGCTGGTAAGATTAAAGAGAAAAAGCTGGAAGAAGCAGAAAACTCTAAGACCCTAGCTGCTGGAGGCGTAGTATACGCATCTCGGGGTAAACTTATTAATTTCCAACCTAGAGGTACAGATACTGTTCCAGCAATGTTGACTCCCGGAGAATTCGTTGTTAACAGGTCGGCTGTTAGAAGTGGCAATAATCTGAGCGTACTCAAGGCTATGAACAGTGGGGCGCGTGGAGCAGCCACAGCCACAATGTCTAAAGGTGGTACAGTATACGCACAGGGTGGTGGTCAAATTGCAGGAGCTGGAGGTGCAGGGATGGATAGCTCTACTATGACCAATTTTGTCACCGCTTTAGAAAACTTCAACAAGACAATTATGGAAAGCATCAATGCTCTTCAGAATACTCAATTCACAGTCAAGCTGGAGCCAACGACTGTTAATATTAACCTTACTGGTGGTTCATTCCTGCAATCTCTAACAAGCAACCTCAAAGATCAATTACTGCAAACAATCGGTGAAAAATTCAGAAGTCTTCGCGTTAACAGTGATGGTAAGGTAGTCGAATCACAGAGTGAAGTATAATATGTCATCAAATGATTTCAATTGTGTATTCCAAACAAATTCTACAGCTAGGAACAGTTCTAAATCTAAAATTAGGACTGTCTCTCGCGTAGTATCTCATGTGCTTCAAAAGCTTGACACTAAGGTTCGTTTGAAGTCAACGCTATCTGCTAAAATAAAATCTTCCGTCAGAGTATCTTGCTCCCCTTCTATAAGAGCGACATTAAATACTAGTCAGGTCGCAGTATCTGCAAGGGTTCATAATGATTTTAAATTAAATTCTACTGCCACCAAATTACACTCTGCCAAGTCTCACATACATAACAACGCAAAAGTTGATGTCAAATTTACTGATAAAATTGGTGGTGATTTGACGCAGATAAATAAGTTTGATAATTTTCTTTCTACGCAGAGGCTTTATCCAACTGGTGACGTTACCAGCGTTCTGGGCAGTAACCCATTTATAAACGAAAGCCAACAATCTTCTAGTTTATTTTCTAGTATAGATGAAGGTATATTTACTGGTAATTATAATGAAAATTTTAATTCTAGCACTAGAATATCTGATGATATAAAAACATTTATACAACCTTCTGGTCTTGGCACTAGTGGTACTTTTAGATATAAGTGCGAAGTAACAAGCCCGTTGACTTCTCCCAAAGAAAACTTCTTGTTTATCAGAGCTTCTGCGCCTACATACAATTTTGCATCCAACGCTCCTCCTGCGTATAAATTTCATAATATATTCTTTAATGATAGTAGTGGAAATCTGATTACCCAATATGAAGACATGACTATACGTGGAGATAGTGATTATAGAAAACAAGATAAAAACTTTTCTACATACATTTTTAGCCCAAAGATTAATAATGCCAAAAAAAGATCCACACATCCTGATTTCCCCACCTTCTTAAACGAAGACGGTTATTCATTATCATTTGACGTAGAGGTACAATGTAAAGACACATCTTTTAGTTCTGGATTTTCTTCTGGATATATCGTTGAAGACTGTAATCTTCCAGATGTGCTAGATCCTAGTGGCAATGATTATTTAGCTAGTGATGGATCTCCTCTTTCAACTCAGTCACAACATTTTCTTAACCCCACCTACTCTATTCGTATAAGTGCTTTAGAGATTGTTTCTAGTGGTAACAAATTTGGTTTTAATTCTGATGATGATATTTCCTGCTTCGTGCAAACAGATCCTAGCGGATACAGAATCACACGAGAGATTAGACCTTCAGAAGTGCAGCTGTCATCATTTGATACAGGCATATACCCAACAGTAACTTCGACTTGGCAGTCTAACGACAACGCTCATGATAACAGTACTAGTAGTGGTTGCAAAGAATTGTTAAAGATTATAAGACAAGAAAATACAGATAAATATTTAGATTTAGATAGCTCTACAGTAGCGGACTCTGGTAAGTTAATTCTTAAATTTTCTCATGAGCCTCCAATTTCTCAAAATAGGAATGTTGCAGGGGCTTTTGACATCGGATATCTTAACGCAGTAAAAGAATTCGATAGCTCTACTTTTGAAACTGTTCATTTTCAAGATTCAGTTTTTAAAGTTGACGAAGTATATCTTAAGATAGTAGCTAAGAAAGACACTGGCAGTTCAGACTATACTTTAGATTTGGTGGGTTATAGCTTCGACCACCTTTTGCATAACACTCCAGCTGTCAATGGATTTTTGCAGAATGAGCCGGGAGGCACGGGTAGTATACCAACAATCACATCCACCACGGGCGTAGATTCTCTATCTGTATCAGCTGAGTCTTTATCAGACAAGGGTCAGATTATAGTCAGGCCAGCAACAGTCAGCGATGGTGGCGACCATTATTTGTTAGCCACTTCGCCAGTTGTAGACTCGACTACTTTTAAAGAATACATTGTTCCTTTACGTGTTTATAAACAATCTCAATTTGGTATTATTCCAGACTATGAGTTTAGTTCATTCTTTGAAAACTTATTTATAGATATATGTCCCTTGCCAGACAATGCATCTATCGCCTCTTTATCTCTGATAGTCACTCATAAGCCTTCTGACGCGATACATTTGCACACCATTGGTCACGATAACGGTATTGATCTTGGTTCTGTTAATAGCAGCATGTTTGTCTCTGACAGAAAATCAGTAGATCAAGCAAACAATGCGGGAAGTGTGTTGTCCGACATAAATAATATACCACATGGATACGGTTCTCCAAACACTCTGAAGACAAACTATTCTAGACGTTGGAGAGGGGTAGACGGTTTGGTAACATCCGGGCCATACAATTCTAATGAGTTTAGTTTTTCTTTTGACAATCCTGTTTTAGAAACTCCGTTCTTTGGTGGTTATTTCTCTTTTAACAATGATTCTGGCAGCAGTATTATATCTGACGATATGCCCTCTGGATTCACTGCTCTCCAAGGCACTTATAATGGTACTTATACAAAGACTCATAATGTTGGCTCTAGGTTCAAGTCTGCGTCTTTGTTTGGCTTAACAACTGGACATACTACCATTGACTTTACCGCTATGTCTGGATATTCTAACCACGCATTATATGGTCAGATTGCAGACTCTTACGACAACGCCCTAAAAGTTTCTGGGTCTACTGGATACATTTCATTCCCTGACTTTGACATTCATAATGGATTTATAATATTCTTTAGATTTAGCCCTGATGAAAACATGGATTTTAATTCATCTACCCTGTTTGCTAAAGATGATCAAATTTCAGTTGGCTTTGTAAATAATAAATTACGAGTTACTGTGACTGATAGCACCCTGACCACACAAACTATAGAAGACACTATAGACTATGATGACTATTCATATCCTTTATCCATAATGGTTACATATATTGATAACGTACTTTCTTTATATGTAGATAATGAGCTAGACTCTCATAACTTCACCAGACTGAGAGACTCTTTGACTTTGAGCGGTCTTCCCAATTTCTCCAACGCCTTGACATTTGGCTACAACCCCGGAGATAGCACTGGCTTTAGCGGCTACATTACAGATATAGCTATATCTGCTTCTTCTCTAAACACTGACTTTGGTTCAGCAAACCAGTTTGCAATAAATGCTAATTCCTTCTTCAATACTATACATAATAAGTATTGGGCTGACGGTGAATCATATGTTAATGATACAGTTAAATTATATGATTATATTAATACTGATACTGCTTCTTGGACTTTAGGAGACTTCCAATCGTGTCAATTTAGTTCAGACTTTTATATATTTACAGAAAAAGTTGGGACCAAATTTTTGACCCACTCAATTGAGAGTGATGGTACTTCATATGACAGCGCATGTGATCTGACATTACCTACCAACGTGGATACTAATACATCGTATCACACGCAGATAGAAAATGATTTTATTAGATTTAATTTGATAGACGTTCCAGACTCATTCATGGACGAAGATGTCGTATATGCCCTCAGACCAAGAATACAAAAAACATTGCCGCGAGGATACAATTTTATGCAGGATTCTGTGTATGTAGATACTATAATAGAGCATAAAATAGATAGCCAATTAACTTGGTCAGATGGTAGTGTTGGTGGAAAATTAATAGTAAGTTTATATACTCCTAATAAAGATAATGAATTATTATCATTGACAAACCCCGGATTAATCAATAGATGCACTCATTACTTATCACCAGATATGTGTGTTCACAAAATTAGTAGTAAATTTAAATTTGCTGATTTAATAAATACTGGATCTGAAGATTGGTCAAAATACGATCAATCTTTAAATACTACTGAGTTTTACGAAAAATACTTTGCTGATGATGTTCAAAAAATGTTCTTGCAATATGATATAGTATATCCCTCTGGAACTGCTTATCATGCAACAGTAACTATTTTTGCAGCGACTGTGAAATTTACTAGACCGCTTCATAAGGCGAGATCAATTTCTAATTTATAGGATTAAACATGGCTGGATTTCTTTTATTTTGTAGCGGTGAATTTAACGGTTTTGGTATATCACCGTTATACACTGAGGGTAAACAATATGCCCACTCCAATCTTCCATTGTTTCATTCTGGTCAAGTTCCCCCTGATGACAGCATTAGCTTGTACGCTAGCGGCACTTTATATCAAATTAATGTGTTGTCCATGCATACAATTTCTGCTACAGAGACAAATGACAATGTAAACTTGTACGCTAAGGCTGCATTGGTTCCTAATGATCCACCTATGCCGCTATGGGTTGCAAACCAAGGAGTTGAAGAATTTGCTAGCATCAACATGCATCTTGAAAATGATGGGGTTATTAATAAAAAATCTGCTATGGCTTTAAACGTCTTATGTCTACCACAAATCGTAAATGCAACAATTCCTACAGCTCAAGAAAACTCACCATTATTTGTCAGAGGCGCAGTACAAAATACAACTATCTTTGAAGCATCTCCATTATTTTTACAGGTTGAGGACGCAACAGGTCAAGAGATAACGAATGAAAATTTGTCACTCTTCATGTCTCAGTCTCATGGTTTTAGATGGGATTCAGAAAATTCAGGATCTGAGATAGAGCCTGACGATAATATATTTGCTACTATTGAAAGTACAGATCCAATTCGTGGCGTAGAATTAATATGTCATGGAGGGTGTGCTGCCGGTACGTGCGATGAAGTCGTATTAGAATCACATGATACAAATTGGTTCACTGCTGACTGTGTTGATGGTGGTATATTTAGAGCAGAAAAAACTTATACTAATCCCAATGTCAACGCCTTTGGTTCTGATGTTCCTTACAGTGGGCATTTTTATGGAATACGAAAGTTTACTGGTCTTGATCCTTTTGGTCCATACAACATTACTATGACAGGATCTTCTGGATCTACAGCAAGAATTCCAGCCCCTAAACAGTTGGTATCTTGGGAATACGAGAAAGAAGGCACTAACGCTTTATTCTCTGGAATTAAATTTATAGGTGATCACCCACATGTTGCTGATGGTAGAAATGCAGGAGACAATTATGGCACTTCTATATCTGTTAACGCAGATCTACTTTGTGTAGGATCTCCAAACTATGATCTTGATTTTAATTCTGACACACTGTCAAATGCTGGTACAGTTTTTGTATACAGAAGAGGGGAAGAGCCAGCATCCTATACCAATCTAGCAGAGAACAAAGCCGATTGGTCTTTTGAAACTCAGCTTGTTTTACCATCTAGTATAAGGAACAATTATTTTAAATCTACTTCAGTGCCACTAGCTGGCACGAGCGAGAATGTAGAAAAAAGACAGTGGTATCTTGGTCAAGAGGGTAGGAACTTTGGCAGCAGTTTAAGTTCGACTGTCACATCTTCTGCTCTAGAAACAACTTTGGATGGTAAAGATAAAGAAATTATAGTTGTTGGCGCACCAAATGGCAACTTCACAGAAACGTTTACACCTCCATCAATGATAGAGAATGAAGTTTTGATGATGGTGTTTACTGATGAGTTTAATCCGACTATAGGCAATTTAACATATAGAGATATTTTATCTAATATAGAAAGCAAAAATTATTTATATAAATACTTTTCCCAACCTACTATAGACGTAAAGATAAAGATGATTGTCTTCAGGCCAATCTCTATAGAATTGCAAACAGACTTAGACTTTCCAGAGCCTAAGCCCACCTTTATATCTAAGAAGACTATTACTAGACATACTAATGACATTCCCGGAACGTCTCAACACACGACTGTGGATGATCAAATTTTGCAAGAAATTAAAGATGCATTCTTTGAGCTGTATCCAGATGCTGCAAATCATGTACCTGCACTTTTAGGAGTCTACATTGATAATAGTAGGTCTTTAGGTGATACAGCAGTAAATCCAGCTGTATCTAGATTCGTAGACTTCTTTAAAGGTCATGCTAGTAGCGAAGGTTTGGTAGACTACAATGGCAGTCCTACCGATGGCGCTGTATTACAAACTACAACCAACGATGAAAATTGGATTACACAATCTAACGCCTTACTCGATTTTGCTTTGGATAGTGGAAGACTGATTCAAGAAAATTATTTAAAGCTTCTGACAAACCCTTCTACCTTCGGAACATTCAACACAGCACTGCCAGACTTCAACGACCCTCCACCTAGTGGTGGTTCTGTTTATGTATTTGAAAAAGAAAGCGGTGTTTGGGATTTAATACAAGAAATCAAATCTCCAACCGAAGACAATACTACACATCCAGACTTCTTTGGTAAAGCTGTAGACATTAGTAAGAATGCAGAAGTCATTGGCATTGGATCTCCTTACATGGATAGCGCTGTAAATATATATGAATATGATTACAGCGAGAAGGATAGAATGTATAGCAATGTTGAAGCTTGGGTCGCTTATCATATAGCGAAAGAAACTGAAGACAACTTTTACTTAGGTCAAAAAACTAAACTTGATGCTCACAGGGTAGAATTAGATAATGATACCACATTGCCAGAAGACGATACAAAGAGAGAAGAACAAGTCAAATTAATTATAGGTAAAAGTCTATATATCCAACTTTCTGCTGATAGAAAATATGGCTATAGAACTGACACAGCGTTCTGGGGTAATGGAAAAACAATTCAAGAATACAAAAATATTTTTGATTATAAGTATAGCGATATAGCATATGCTGGTACGTATCAGCAGCTAGTTACAAAGTTTGCTCCAACTTCTAGAATGGGCTATAGTATTGCCGTGAATGAAACGGGTAGCGCTTTCGCTGTTGGGTGTCCTACTGACAGTTTAGATGTTACCGATGACTCTAATTTGTATTACCATCCAGACAACTCTGGTCAAATATTGTGGCCTTCATATGTAAACGCCGGAGCTGTTCGCGCATTTGAATCACGAAAGTATTACCCTCATAACAAGGTGGTAGACTATGGTAAATTTGGTAATACTCATAATAAAACTTTGACCAACCCCGATCTTTATAATCATTATAATCAAGTTTATAAAACTGGAGAATATGATTTGGATTTTGTTCGTACAGATTTTAACGACGTAGATATTCCTCAAGATGCTGGCTTGTTACTTATTAATACGCCAGAAGTAAATTTTGCTAGTCTAGAAATTATGAATAGGATCAGAAATTGGCTGAAGCTTGGTGATAGAAATTTAGTTTTAATTGCTAACAACGAGAGATGGGAAACTACGGGCAACGCTGACTATAAAGCGTCGAATGATATTGTAAATGATATTCTAGCCAAGTTAAACTCTGCTATGGCAGTTTATGATACCGACAAAAAGAAAACTTCATTGTTAAATGAAACAAATACTTGTCCAGACAAAGTAAATGTTATACCTTCTTCTAGGCCAGAAAATTCTATTTCTAGTTATATAGATACTTCAGCAAATCTTAGAGCTAGAGGCGTTGGTAATATTAGAGTGAGAACGCCTTCTCCTCCGTCTGATAGCGACTACGCTCAGAATGTTAGTACTGTCATGTATAAAAATTATATATGTAACGATGAGTATACTGAGTTTAATAATCACTGCTCTCCAACTTTGGAAAATGGAACAGACTTGAGGTCTGGATGGAAGACTACCAACTCTGTTAATAACTGGCCTAATTTTTTCACTGAAGTTTTTGGTGATACTCGTCAGGCTCCTGTGCCTCTAATGGTTGCTGCTGAATATAAAGATCCTATTACTGTTACGATTCCAGCGACACCCGCTAGATCTGGCGTGTTCACAGAGTTTGATTTAGTTGATGACGGAGTTGCCCCCGTGTTCGGAGACCCAGTAGACGGAACTACTGCTTTTGAGTGGTCTGAACAAAATCAAAACTATTCGTCATTAGATGTAAACTTTGGTAACAATACAAATTTAAATAGATTTTTTAATCCTGATGCAAAACTGGGCATAGATCCAATATTAGTTTCTGAGGGGTCTAATGGTACTGACGTTGTTACGACAGAAAAAGAGATGTCTCCTGAATGTTATTATGCAGCTGAAGAGACTAGCGTAGATAGTGCGCAGTCAAGTATTGTACTAGTCGGATCTTTGAGAGGTGAAACTTTAGATAAATTGTACGCTAGTAGCGATAGAAATATAAACTTTTACTTTAATTTAGTAGCCAAGAGACAAAGCGGAAGTTCATACATTGCTCAGTTAAATTCCTTCACTGGCAGATCAGATTTTACCGACGCTAAAGAAGGTTCGTTGCTAGAGCTAGTATTTATTAACACTGGTAATTTTGTTCGTAAAAATGTAACCGTTTCAGATCTATACGCTGGTCATCCCGATGGATCTGCTTATGACGTTTGTTGGATAGCCAATCCTGTGAATGAACCAACACTGGAAGAAGTTGGCTTACTGAAAAAATGGCTTAAGAAAAACAATAAAAAAATTGTTATAACTTACGATAACGATGTGGCAGCTTCTAATGTTTCTAAGCTGTGTTCATTACTTGGTATAAGCATGTCTCCTTTATACTTACCACAAAGGAAAAAGTTTGCAAATAATATATCTGATAATTCTAGAAATAATAGATTCTATAATACTAGAAATGCTGTTCGTAATATTGATATAGATTCAAGCCACTTCGTGAGTAAAGGCTTCATAGAGTCTAGAGATAGTATATCTAAACTCACCATAGATGCAAAAACAAATACCTTTATTCCTATCAATTTAAAAAATGCTAAACCGATAGCTCTGCTAGGTCATCCTGTGGTAGATGATAAATTTATAGATGTTGGATTTCATTTCATGAAGACGGGAGTTTGCAAAGTTGATTTCCCAGTACAGCCCAACACTGCTTACAAAGTTTTCTTAGATACTCAACAATATTCTGATTCAGAAGCAGAACCTCTTCGAGTTTGGGTGTCTGATTGTAATAGATCTCCTAGCTTCACCTCTGTGGATATTCCTCCTGATCAACATGTTTATACATTCTCAAGTTCAGGAACATTTGATTCTGTCTTCTATGGACCTATTGGTACAACCATTGAATTGGATTCTGGTGATTTGTCTTCTGTCAAACGTGTAGTCGAATTCCAAACAACTAATACTGCAAATAATATTTCAATGTTTATTGAAGGCAACACTCCAAGAACTTCAATTCATGATACGACTCCTACTACCTTAAACTTAGTATCAATCTCTGGATGTGTCATCAATGTAGATGCTAGAACTGTAAAGAAACGTGTCCCTAGATATGTAACTAAAAGAATATCTGACCCAGTAGATGAAACAACTTATACCATTGAGTTTGAAGATCCTTTAGCAATGTCTTCTTCAAGTCAAAAGTACTGCCCTAGCGCTGAATGTTCTAACATATTCGAGGGAACAACTATTGAAGACGGTCCAGTTGTTGTTGCTCAAGAAATATATTCTCATTCTGGACGATCTCAAGGTATCAATCCTTCTAGAATTACAGTTATATCCGATCCAGACTTAATTCAGGGCGAGTGCTTGTTTGACGAGGATGGCGTCATAAGAGATTCTTCATTAAATTTCTTACAAAGTTTATATCCAGATACACAATTTCCTTCTAACGCAAACGCTAGAATATTTGACATTAATAAAAAACTTGTAGCTCCAGAAAGAGGAAGCCCAGCCCGTTATATAAACTCTGTAGGTAAAGAGGGTCTAGTAACTAGATTCATGCCTCCAGATGGGACTATTAGTTCTGGATTGTTAATGTCAGACTTTAGAGATGATGCTCCAAATAATATCAGTAGACCAGATGCGCTTACTGATTCTACATTAGCTACTGTTTCTACTGCGTTCATAAATAGTGAAAATTATTATGGTTCTAATTCTAAATTTAATTGGACGGTTGATGGAGTCACTTATTCAGATACAGACGCTCGTGGTGGTGTACCATCAATAATGTCGTCTACTGGCAAAGATTTTATAGACTTCAACGCCTATCCTTCTGGCTATCCGGGAGATTTGTTTGGTTATTCTGTAGACTATTATAAGGATAGAATTGTTGTTGGCACACCGTTTGGTGGATTTAAAAGCAAGGGTGTGTTAGATTGGGACGACGTTGCTTCAAATACTAGTCAGTACAATCCCCCGTCTGGAACTTTGGTAAGTCAGTGGGGCGGCGCTGGTTCTGTATATATATATTCTAGAGATTCGGATAGTGTTTTTAATTTTTCTCAAAAACTTAGACCATCAGGTATCAATGTTGGTCATGATTTAGATAATATATCAGACTCTGAATTGGTATCTGCTCTAGGACCAAATGATTATACATTAGAAGAGTTACGACTATATTCTCCAATTACTGATAAGTTTGGCTACTCTGTGGCTATTGATGGTGACATTATTGGCGTTGGCACTCCCGGTCATGATTACGCCAAAAGTACTATTGATAGTGTGAGTGGAGCATTTGAAACAAGATCATTCAACTTTGAATATGACATTAGACAAAGATTTAGTCGTGATTTAGGAGACCCTAATACACGCGCACTGTTGACTATATCTAGTGGTATACTAAACAACGGTGCTGTTTATACATTTGAAAATAGATATGAGAAACAAGTATCTGCTCCAAGGTACTGGTCTGATGTCGAGAAGATAGTGCCACAAGGTTATAATTCTAGACTACAACAGACTCCTACCACATCTGGGACAGAAAACGAGCATTTTGGCGAGTATGTAGACGTTAGCAGAGCAAAAAGAAAAGATGCAGATTATAGCATTGTTATTGGCTCCCCTTATCATAAGTTTGCTACCAGTGGTACGCATGGCTCTCCTGAGCCTCTAGAGGGCGCTGGAGCGGCTTTCTTGTTTGACGCTATGCTCCGTACCCCATTTGCATATGATGCCGGAGACGCTAATATTGACGCTTCTGTGTATGGTTCTCCAGATTTCAAGGTAAATCTGTCTATTGACAACACAAAACTAAACGCTATACATTATAGTGCTGGACTTATATATGCCAATAATGAAGGGGAAATTTTTATAGAGGCATCTGGTCAGGATGAGAATATTGATGGCTTTACACTCCATAGACCGTACATAAACAGTGTAGTCGGTAGAAAATCTCCTTTGAATGATACTGAAAATAGTAATGTTCATTTGTTTATGTCTAGCGTAGATGGATCTGAGGCAGAGTCAATGCCCCTGTTTGCAAATACTTCAAACAAAGGGTTTGTGTATAATAATAATAGCATAACACTGTTTGTAGGATCTTTTAATACGGCTGAAACTGACACTGGACTATCTCTTTATGAGCATTGTCCTTCAGGTACTGCTGACTCAGAACAGATGCATATATTTGTGAGTGGGACAGCGCTACTTAACGAAACTTTCGACCTTATAACCTTTGGATTTTAATTATGTCAAATTTAGTTACAGTACACCCAGTTGGGAATGCGACTCACCCCGCAATCACCATCACGGATAGTGGCAACGCTGAAAAATATTTTATTCCTGCTCCTTTGATTGGTTGGAGTAGTAATACCAAAAGGCAAGGTAGTACCAAGCTTGCAGATGAAACCAATGTTACTTTAAGTTTCTTTTCTATTGCCGGAACGGGAACGGCTCAGGAAAGGGCAGAGGATCTCATAAGCTCTGTTGCTGCTATAGAAAAGGTTTTTGCAAATGCTAAGACATTAAAATTGAAAACGGCGGCTAACAAAACTGAACCAGATTTATCATGGAGCATATTAGACCCTAGCGTTTCTGTAGACGAAAGCACCTTTAGTCAAGTTACTACATTGAATGTTTCTTTCTTAGGTGTCTACAAAGAATATGATTCTGTTAAATTTACAAAAAATGGTACAGACTATTATGCTAACTTGGAATCTTTTTCAGATAATTTATCCCTTGAGCCTGATGCCTCTTTAGGCTTTAGCCATGATGATCCCACTGGTATGCCCTACAGATTCACAAGAACCATTTCTGCCACGCTGCGTCCTCAAAACGCAGGAAATCTTTTTAAAGATAAATTTAATCAAAGTGGCATTGAGTTTGCTAAAAGATTTGTAGATGCAAGAGAGAGTCATTATGCCGTGGGTAATGATTACCACGCAACCCACCTTGGACTCAAACATGCAGCTGGTGGCAGTAGTCCGCAAAATATATTTAATCTAACACGCTCTGAGACTTCTGATCTTTCTAACTTATCTTATAGTGTTACTATTCAAGGTATATATTGCGATGGTGGCAGCGTACAGCCTGAAGGAGCGTTTGAAACATATAATACTAGTGTTAGTAAAAATGCTGACTCGGCAGTAGTAAGTGTTTCCATAGATGGTACTCTTCAGGGATATATTGCAAACAGTGGCGACACTACGTATAAACAGGTCAACTCTAGCGCTAGTAATGCTGCTTTTGATAAATTAAATGCAATCAGTAACAATGGTAATTATGGTTATGGTAGCGTAATTTTTAAAAGAGCGCAGAACGCCGCAGGTATACCATTAAACGGTACACCTCAAAGCTTTTCAGTTGCTGACAGCACTGTTTCTAATGCAAGTATAAGTTATAATGTCAGTTATGACAATCGTAGAAATCCTTCTATATCTGGAGCCATTACAGAAAGCATACAAGTTAGCGATACATACCCCACAGACGTATACGCATCCATAGAAGTTATGGGCAAGAGAGATGGACCTGTTTTTCAGTACATGAATACAACTACTCATTTTGAACGAGATGTGAGTATAGAAGTGCAGATGGACCCACACTTTATTCCTGCTTCTACTAATGGTGGCGAATTAATGAGTTATAGCCCTTCGATGAACAGCAATCAAAGGATGCAATTAAATCAACTCATCAATTCTTTGTCTCCCTACGGAGCTAATTATGTAATGCTAAAATCTTCTAACGAAAGTTGGTCGCCAACAGATGGTAGATATTCTGCTAGTATAGGGTGGGTGTATCAATAATGAGCAATACTCATGAGCAAAGGAATACAAGATATAATACAGCTAGACTTAGCGGAGTTGTTGATCCCCAAGATTCTTTTTCTGTAGTCGTAGTAGATAGTGGCTTTTATCTTAATAGAAAGCAAAGAGACGATAATCTATTTGTAGCAAAAGCCACTAAAGACGGTACAGAATCTTATTTTAACAAATGGGAAGAAGAAAACGGTTTCAATCCATTCCCCAGTGGGAGTTTATATGGTAACAGACATAGGCTGACAGGTACGGCTTTTTATGGGGGACTGAGAGGGAGTGGCGATAAACCAGAAGATAAATTTGTGTCAGACCACTTACCAGTAACTTCTGGCAACTGGCCTGACGGAACTGGCAAGCGGGGTAATTTTATAGATGCTGCTCAAAGTGGAGCTTACAATTCTTCTGTTGCTAGATATGACTTTACAGCTTTTACTTACAGGTCGCCAGACAATAAAACAAAAGAAATAGATATACAAACTGGAAGCATAAGCGGCGTGAGTACTATTACAGAGAGACAATCGGCCCCAGATATGGGGTCTTCATATGATCCAACAGTAAAAGGCGTTGGAAATGGTGAACCACAACCGCCAGAACCAGAACAGCCGCCAGAAGAAGAGCCACCAACAGGAACAACCTCGCCTCCAACCGGAGGATCGGGCAATTCATCGGTTGCGGGTTGGCTTGGCGATCATACAAATTAGGAAGGATTATTTATGCCGAACTCAATTATTAAAACAAATTGGTCAGCTCCGGGTGTTCCCGGTACTGAGCAATATCAGAAAGATTTTATTGCTAGTGGTCATTTTTACCCATCGCAACAATCTTTTCTAGGTGCTTCAATTACATCGTTTAGTATAAGCGCTGGTGATGGCTCCACGGCATCCAGCCTAAATGTAAATTTAGTTGAAGATGGAGGTTTTCAAGGTAATAAAGATGATGATGACAAGCCCATAGATCCTTATCATCCTATCAATGCTGGAGACAGCTTCAGTCCTCCCGGCGTCGGTATGCCTGTCTTCTTTGTCTATAGCAACCCTCCGATGAAAATAGTTGATGCTTTTGCGGGCAACGAGGAGTATGGAACTTCCACATTTACATTTGGTGGTATTTTATCCAGCTTTCATAGAACGAGATCAACTGGTGGTAGAACATTTTCTGCCACAATAACAGACCCAAGAGAAATACTTACGAACACTTATTTAATATTAAATCATACAGATAACAAAGTTGGCCTTAAAGAATATAATATATTTAATGTATTTGGTTTCTTAGAAAATAATATCAGTGAAAATGTTAAAAGTACCTTTGACAGTTATGTTGATAATAAATTATCAAGATCAACCAATGAAGACGGATTAGTCAATTGGAAGGGCGATGATATGTATCATTCTAGCGAATCTTCTATAGGAGAAGGGTATTTTGAGAATGGGGGGTATAGTAGGAAATTTCCAATTACCGGAACAGGGATGTCTCGACGAAGTAGTTCTGGCATACCTTTCTATAGAATAATGCAAGCTTTGGCTGCTATGTCTAGCGAACTGCCGGGAGAACCAGAGGAAGAAGAAGGAGAAGAAGGAGAAGAAGAGGGCAGTGAGCCTAGTTCCACCTCAGAATATACAGGTTTTGGCAATGATATATTTTATAGAGGTTTGTATTACGAAATAAATTTTATTGACTTTCCAGAATTGTCTCCATTCTATCATTTTGACCACGACAAGATAGACTTATTGTCATTCCTCTTAGAAGTTTCTGAGTCTACGGCTACAGAAATTAGTGTCTCTTTAAGTCCTAAATTGGGGACCAGAGTTGGAGGTATTATTAATGTCAAATTTATTGATAGATCAAAAGAAGTATCTGTAGGATCAATCGGTAGATTTATAAACAGGCTCACGGATGTCCAAAAAGATGATATTGGTTTTGAAAATGCTGACCCAGTAACTAGCAGAGTTATTTTTGGTGCAAATCGGGTAGACCTCTATGCGTTCACTTCTAATCAAGATCCACATTTTTATGGTGGCCCTTTGGATCAGGATCACCAGATATTGCCTTTTTATGGAACAATTTCTGACGGTGTAATTACTCCCACTAAAGGTAACGGTGCTTACAGGCAAATAATGTTAGACTCTACCGGACTAGGTGCTTACGGTGTAGGCAATTATTATATTGCTACAGAAGCAGAACTTAGATATGCTTCTAAGTCCTTCGAAGCTTGGAAAAGTTTTTTAGTATTTTTCAATAGAAAATACATTGAAAAAATGACAAATAAACCAAAAGTAAGATACGAAGACTTATTCGCTGGCAACAACCCAGAGTTGACAATTACAGACGGTGATGGAGAAAGTGACCGTGGGTTAAAAGTTCCACGCTCTTTGTTTGTTGGTGATGATCTTGGTCAGTGCTGTCCGAGATATGGTTATCCTTTGTACTGGGGTAGAGCCACAGCTATTGGTTTAAGCTTAGAAGACGTTGTAGATAATAGATATACTGTTATAGCAGATTTAAACAATCTAAGTGGCAGCTCCCCTGATTATATCATGGCTGTACGAAATGCCATGCTGGAGAAATATGAAAGGCTTAGTAGTGTTAGAAGACTAACGGCTGCTGAATTGGATTTGATAAAAACTTTAAGAGACAAGAATTTTGATAAAGAGTATTTAGGAAAAGCAGCTGCCGCTCTACAGAGTCAAGTTCAAACGGGTAGTAAGCAGGAGTCCAGAAAAGAGAATTCTTCCAAAGTCTATAATTTTGTAAGAAGAATAGCCACTGAATACTATGGTAAAAAATGGCTTGTTAGAATTCCGGGGAAGCCTAATTTTGATTTTGAAGAAGAAGTTACAAAAGCGGGAAACCAATACATGTCAGGTCCGTTTGGATTTCCCCCCAGAGAGGCATCTTCTACCGCAAACAAAGACGCGATAACAGGGCAAGATGGAGAGGCCGATTTTAATTTTGTCAAGAGTTCTAATTCTCCCGCAGTAACTGAGGAGCAATCTAAGTTTTACCCATGTTTAACTTCAGAATATAATCCCGTGGACGATCAATTGCAACACAATTTTTTGCCTGATAACAATGGAGGCTTCTTTACTAGGACTGCATACGACAAGGCTGTTAGTAACGCTTTGTCTCCTAGAGACCTCTCTACGTTTGGGGCAAGCCACAGAATACAAGCTTATGTAAGATATGATTGTATGGAAAAATTGAGCGCTGGAACCAATAAAATATATACAGAGCAAATTGGTGATCATAGAAAGAAGTATATACCATCAAAAACTTTGGAGTCTAACGGTATTGATGCTACTCCTAGCGGTGGCGCTTTGTTAGGTTTTATGCCCGTAGATTTAGATGAAAGATATTATTTCTTCCCAAAAATGAAAACGCATACCATTGGAGTCTCTGCTAATACTTTTACAAAAGTATCGAAATATATTCCTGCACCGATTGTTCCTGATGCTAGCGGTAAGTTGAATGAAGAAGCCGGTACTGTCAAGCGAGTTGTACTAGTAGAACCTAAAAAGAAAACCACGGGAGAAAGTATCGAAATTGATGATGTGCCGAGAGTTTCCGGCGTAATGGTCGGTATGCCTGATCGAAGACGCGCTTTTGCCCTGATCACATTGCCAGAAAAAGTGACTGCTAAATTGGAGAAAATTTCTGACATACCTATTTTCAAATCTTATCCTCCGGCTACATATTTAGGTATGCCGGGATTTGAAGATTCTGAACTAAACACACATACGAAAACAGTAATTCATAAAAGGTTAGATTTAAATAATTATGGCGAAGGTATGACTTTTTATAACCCTACAAAATTATTTTCTGCTCCTAGAGGTCTTAAACCAGATGTTGTTGTATTACCTCTAAGAAATGAACAAGCGTGTTATGGACCTTATCATAACGGACCAATTAAAACAAAAGACGACAACGATCAAGATGTTTGGTTAGAAGTCAAAAATCTTGGAGGCAAAGTAGAACTTGAAAATGATTCTGGTTTAGCTCCTTGGAATTATGGTTCTTATGGTTTGATGGATTTTGTAGGAAAATCTAGAGCTGAACTGTCAGCCACTTTATACCTAGCATCTGAAAAGGGATCTGTTACTTTCCCCGGTATGCCTTCTGGTAATTTCACTATAGGTGATGTTGTAGAAGCCGCTGGGCCATGTATTGATAGTATCAATCTTGATATTGGAGTGGGCGGTGTAACCACTGGTTATAAATTCCAAACTTATAAAAAGAGTTATGGAAATTTAAAAAAACAACAACAGAAAATGTTAGATCTCGTCACCAGAGAAGCTTTGAAAGGTTCAGAAGCTCAGTTTGAATTGGGAATGAAAGGGATAACCAAAAACAAGTTTAAAGGAAAAATGCCTAAGCCAGATGTTAAGCCCTATGAGTCTTTCTATGAATCCCCATCGTATCCTCACGACACGCAAGTGTCTGCCATGATACCAAGTGTAGATTCTAACGATCCACGAAAGCCACCTAGCGAATTTACTCCTCAAGCTTCTAGTATGTCTTCTAAACAGGCTCAAGATTTTTTAGACTCGCAAGATGATCCGTCGCAAATAGAACGAGACCGTTATTTGTCAGCTCAGTCTTCTGCTTCTGATAACAACGTGGCTATATCTATGGAAGCTCATTCTGTGCTACCAAGCGTGGAGCCTCCAGACCAATATGCTATGGAAGACATTTTTACGCAGCCTACCGACGCATATGACATAGAATCTTTTGACATAACTTATTGGAGTTAATATGGAAAATCATTATTTTGTTACTAACGATCCAGCTTTAATGGCTTATGGTATGGGAAGTTTTTCTAAGAATACCGTTAAAACAGGATTAAAAAAAATCTATGATGATGGGGATAAAATATCTGAAGAAGAATTTTATACAAATACAATTCAAGGCATGTCCTCACTTGCTGATGACGCTGAACAGTCTGAAGATGAAAGTAGTTTTGAATTGTTAGATGCATTAAACCTAGACGGTTCTTGGGCTGCGACTACTTTTAATTCTAATAGTAAGACAGAAACTAAAAAAACATATTCTTGGCAGGAAGTTAAAGATTTGATAGATGATTTTGAAGAACAGATGGAAAAATTAATTCTACAACCCGAAGATAGAGATGATGAATCTAATAAAAGAAAAGAAGTAAAAAAGTTTTTAAGAGACAACATTGCTCCAATCAAGGCTGGACAAGAAAAGTGCCTAACAATATATCAAGCTCCTCTATGGGAAAAAGAGAGTGATGACGACACAGTTTATTATGTAGAACTTCATTTTACACTACCAAGTGAAAGAAATAACCAGCGAGTAGTTGGTCAAAAGGGCAGACCAGTTATAGCAGAAGTGGGAAGAAGAGCAACTGGCGCTACATATTCTTTATCAAAGACTAGGCTTCGTCGTGTCATTGATGGGGAATTTGGTGTATTTGTAGACGCAGATGCAAAAGATGGATCTGTTACTGGAGACTTAGCGTCTGGACCTATGCGTATTTCATATAATGAAGGGCTAGGAATGTGGGAGTCTGCTCAAACAATTTTAGCCAGACTGATCACTGATGTCTCTGCTCCAGAAAATGCCAACTTTCAGATGCCCCCAGAATCTGATGGTTATATTGAAGATGAGGAATTTGATGCTTCTAAGTTTTACGATACAGCAGATGAATTTTATGGTGGTGGATTTACAACTGGTGTTGCTGTTCCTGTTCAATCTCACGCTAAAAATCCACACATGTTTGGGCCAAATATTAGAATAGACTCTGGTGGTAAGAAAGTAGAAAAGATACGAGTTGTTAACAGATCTGCAAAAACTTTTACTGCTGGTACATTAGTATTATGCACACTCATAGGTGCTGAATGGATCATTCAAGAATTTAGTGATCCGGGCAATTTAGACACTAGCGCCTCCTTTGGGGCTTGGACTTTCTCAAAACTTATCGCTAATGGAGACTCATTCTTTAGAGAAAAGGATGGTGGATCTCTAGTGGATGTTGGAGATTACGAAGCGCGTGCTAGAAAAGCTTGGTATGATGGATGGAAAAGCGCTCAAGCTGGCGGCACTCCTTTATTAGCACACCACGATGGTAATACAATTTATAATAATAATATTAGTATGCTGGAATCACTTATTAGTGCTGTGAGTAGCGCGGCTCAGGGGAATGTTCTTGCTTTATTCGGAGGGGCTGCATTTAATCTTAGTAATAATTATTTCTCAAGTACATCCTTTGACAGCGTTGACTATTATACGGGTGTCAATAATATGGATTCGTTGGACGCCAAATATCCTCAGTGGGGAGTAGAGGGTAATTCTCCAGAAGTTAAAACATTTTGGGGGCCATTATTTCCAGATGGATACGTTGCAAAACCAGCTGGTGAATCTACTGCTGCTTACGGTATTAATTCTGATAAATATTTTTTCAGTACGGAAATACCTTCAGATTTAAAACAGCTTCCTGCGGACATTGCCGTGAATGGTCCATACCGTAATGGCACATATCAATCTCCTATACTTCCGATTGATTATTTTCAATCACAGATAGAAGCTAATGGTTTTTATGCTGCTACTAAAGCTTATTTAGGAACTACTGTTAATAACCCCACTTACAAAGACGGATTTGGATACGTCCCCAGTAATCCAAAAAGATTGCAATTTACTGCATTGTCAGCAGAGGCTGTGATTGGTGGGAGTGATAGAAGTGATTTTACCACTGGAGCATTTGCTGGTAGCGACAGTAGAAAAAGCACTTTCCTACAAGCTGTATATGATTATGCAAACAAAGAAGAAGTTGCTAGTGGTCATACGTTTGGACATATGAAAGCTAGACATGGCGGCAAGTCACTTAAATACGATGATGATTTACAGTATATACCAAATACATCTACCCCGTCCGACTTTTCTCCTTTATGGGAAACTGGGGTTGGTGATGGTACTAACGGCTTACATGTGGTGGGTATAACCTCGGCTATTAACAAGATAAAAAAGCCCGGAGGTGGTACAGTAAATATAGATGTAAATCAAATGTTTGGACTTCAAGTATGGAAGACCACAGTAGTATCACAATCTGACAATACGTTTTTTCTGCCAATTGGTGGAGGTTTTGGTGGTGGGAGTGTATCAACAAATACAACCGGCTATTGTAAAAATCAGTGGGGGTCTAGGAATGATAAGTATAATGATTTTGGCACAACCGCCTTACATGCTAGAGTATATGATGGGTGGCCTAATGAAGA
>TARA_B100001778_G_scaffold37729_1_pt1 | contig 30675 bp, 27 predicted proteins | sample TARA_B100001778 | Tara Oceans TARA_B100001778 (sample SAMEA2623826) | marine metagenome | biome: marine biome (ENVO:00000447); feature: deep chlorophyll maximum layer (ENVO:xxxxxxxx); material: "saline water (ENVO:00002010), including plankton (ENVO:xxxxxxxx)" | depth 40 m
GTAGGTATTGGTCATGCTGGAACACTTATTTCAGCAATTTTACTTTTGTTTAGACAAAGGTGGAGGATGTCTATAAACCGGGCTGCTGAAGCAATGACAATATTTGCTGTAATTTGTGCTGCTATGTTTCCTTTGCTTCATATGGGAAGATTATGGCTTGGATTTTTTTGGGCATTACCACTTCCAAATACATACGGTTCTTTATGGGTAAATTTTGCAAGTCCTCTTTTATGGGATGTTTTTGCAATTAGTACTTATTTTTCAGTTTCTCTTGTCTTCTGGTACATTGGATTGATTCCAGACTTTGCGACTATAAGAGATAGAGCAGTAAAAGCTGGAAGAACAATTTCAGCATCAATATATGGAGCCTTGAGTTTTGGTTGGGATGGGGCTGCAAAAACTTGGTCAAGGTATGAAACCGTTGCTTTGGTTTTAGCTGGTTTAGCAACACCTCTTGTTTTATCTGTTCATACTATTGTTTCAATGGATTTTGCTACATCAGTTATTCCTGGATGGCATACAACAATTTTTCCTCCTTATTTTGTTGCTGGTGCTATTTTTTCTGGATTTGCAATGGTTCTTACTCTATTAATTATTACAAGAAAAGTATACAATTTAGAAGATTACATTACTATCAAACATCTTGAATTGATGAATATAGTTATTATAGTAACTGGCTCTATTGTTGGTATTGCATACATTACAGAATTATTTATAGCTTGGTACTCTGGCGTTGAATATGAACAATATGCTTTCTATAATAGAGTTACAGGACCTTATTGGTGGGCATATTTTTCTATGATGGCTTGTAATGTTGTATCGCCTCAACTTTTTTGGTTTAAAAAAATCAGAACTAATATAGCTGCAACATTTATTATTTCTATTGTAGTAAATATTGGTATGTGGTTTGAAAGATTTGTCATAATTGTTACTTCTTTGCATAGAGATTATATTCCTTCAAGTTGGGGAATGTTTTATCCAACAATTTATGATGTGGGAATGTATCTTTTTTCATTTGGATTTTTCTTTACAGCTTACTTACTTTTTTCAAAATATTTTCCTGTAATTAACATGGCTGAAGTTAAAAGTATTTTAAAACCTACAGGAGAAACAAAAAATAACAAATAAATGGCTGATAGCATTAAAAATTTTGTTTTAGGAGTATTTGAAGATGAGGATGTTTTGTTAAAAGCTATTACTAAAGTGAGAAAAGAAGGAGTAAATATTCATGAGGTATATTCTCCCTTTCCAGTACATGGTATTGAAAAAGCTTTAGGATACAATAGATCAAGATTATCAATAGCTGCTTTTCTTTTTGGTATGACAGGAACATGTTTAGCTCTTACAATGATGATTTATATGATGACTATTGATTGGCCAATGATAATAGGAGGAAAAGATTTTTTACCTTTTCCAACTTTTATTCCTGTAACTTTTGAAATGACTGTGTTATTATCTGCATTTGGAATGGTTGGGACTTTTTTAGTAATAAGTGATTTGAAGCCTTGGGGAAAAGCTAAAATGTTTGATATTAGATCTACTGATGATAAACACATTGTTGCAATTGAATTAGAAAAAAATAAATTAAATAAAACTAAAATTACAAAGCTTTTAAAAGCCTCTGGTGCATCAGAAGTTAATGAAAAGCAAATGGATTAAATGAAAAATATAAAAATATTTTTAATTGGTTTATTTATTTCAGCTTGTGCTGCTAAGGATGATTATCCTGGAGTTGAATATGCTCCTAATATGTACCATTCAGTTCCCTATGAACCTTTATCTCAAGTTAAAGATAAAGAAATTGGAAGTTGGCTGGATTCAAATCCTGATGATAATCATGGTGAATTTTATAATTCCAATCCGTATAACAATAATGAAATGACAATGAGGGAGCCAGTTCCAGGAACAGTAAGGAGAAGTAATTATTTACCATATAGAATTCCTAAAGATAGTATTGACTTAGCATCGGAGTTAAAAAGCCCATTAGAAGATTCTGAAGAAGTATTAATAGAAGGAAAGGTTATTTATACTAGATATTGTATTCATTGTCATGGTGATAAAGGAATGGGTGATGGGTTAGTTGGTGTCGTATATAAAGGTGTTACTGCCTATAATTCAAGAGCTGTTAAAGATAAAACCGAAGGTGATATTTTTCACACTATTACACATGGAAAAGGTAGAATGTGGGCTCATGGATCTCAAATATCAATTGAAGACAGATGGAAGGTTGTTAAATATGTTCAAACTTTACAAAAACAATGAGTTTAGGAAAAGACTATATATTTAAATCACAAACTAAAAAGCAATTATTAATTTTATTTGCTTCAGGAATTCTTTTAACAATTGTTGGTATTTTTATGATAATAAATGGAGATAGTCATCATGAAGAGGTTTCTAATTTAGCTTCAGAAAGTTCACACTATGAATTTCATTGGTATCAAAGATTCTTTTCAAACTTATGGATTAATAATGTATATTTTACCGGTATTTCAGTATCAGCGGTATTTTTCCTTGCAATTCAATATGTAGCTCAAGCTGGATGGTCAGCAGGTTTGATAAGAATACCAATCGCTATGGGAAGTTGGTTGCCTTATGCTTTTATTTTAATGCTTCTAGTTTTTGGAATAGCTAATCATGATATTTTTCACTGGACTCATGAATATTTATATGATGTTAACGATTACAGATATGATGCTATTATTGATGGTAAAAAAGCATATTTGAATGTGCCTTTTTATTTATCAAGAATGATTTTATTTTTTGTTATATGGTATTTATTATACATTATAATTGTTAAAGAGTCTGATAAAGAAGATGTCAATGGAGGAGAAACTCATTGGAGAAAATTGTTTACTATTTCAGCAGTATTTGTTGTAGTTTATGCTGTTACAAGTTCTGTTGCTGCTTGGGATTGGATTTTATCTATTGATACTCATTGGTTTAGTACAATGATTGGTTGGTATGTTTTTGCAAGTTGGTGGGTGTCTTCTCTTGCATTTATAACTTTAATAGTTATTGCATTAAAAGAAAATGGAAATTTAGATTTTATTAATCATAGTGTTATTCATGATTTAGGAAAATTTGTTTTTGCATTTAGTGTTTTTTGGACTTATATATGGTTTTCTCAATATTTATTAATTTATTATGCACACATTCCTGAGGAAACAATATATTATGTAGAAAGAGTTAAAAGTGGTATTTATGCTCCTTTCTTTTATCTCAATTTAATTTGTAACTTTTTCTTTCCTTTCTTGTTTTTGATGACAAGGGCTAGCAAAAGACATACAAGGTTTTTAAAAATTGCTTGTCCGATAATTTTATTTGGTCATTTCATTGATTTTTACTTAATGGTAACGCCTGGTGTTTTAAAAGATAACGGTGGATTTGGCTTTATGGAAATTGGAGTATTAGTTGTGTATCTTTCTTTATTTTTATTCGTAGTATTACGTAGTTTAAGTTCTCGAAGATTGGTTGCGAAAAATCACCCAATGCTTGAGGAAAGTTTACATCATGATGTTTAAATTTTTTATTTGATGAATATTATTTTATTTATTTCAGCAATTCTTTTCCTTCTAATAGTTTTTCAATTATTTAGATCTTCTGAATTATTGGCAATTACTGATAAAGAAAAAAAAACATCAAGTTTTAATGACAGCTTAAATAATTTAAATGCTATTGGTGGGATTATATTTTTACTCTCACTAATTGTAGGTCTTTTTTGGTATTCCATTGCAGAATATGATAATTATGTATTGCCAATTGCTTCTGAGCATGGTTATGTTACTGAAAGACTATTTTGGGTTACAACAGCAGTTACAGCATTTGTATTTATTGTTACTCAAATTGTTATGTTTTATTTTGCATATAAGTACAAATACAATGAATCAAGAAAAGCCCAATTTTATCCAGAAAATCTAAAACTTGAACTAATTTGGACTATTATTCCTGCAATTGTTCTTACCGTTTTAATTGGATGGGGATTAATAGTTTGGGGTGAAATAACAGGTCCTCCACCAGAAGATCCTGAAGTAATTGAAGTTGTTGGATATCAGTTTGCATGGGCATCAAGATATCCTGGAAAAGATAATAAATTAGGTTCATACAATTTCAAACTTATTGATGTTGATAATATTCTTGGGGTTGATTTTACTGATTCTGCTTCCTTTGATGATTTTATGCCTAGAGAAATACATGTACCCAAAGGAAAACCCGTTTTATTTAAAATTCGTTCAAGAGATGTTATACATAGTGTATATATGCCTTATATGAGATCTCAAATGAATGCTGTTCCTGGAATGCCCACTCAATTTTGGTTTGTTCCTACTAAAACAACTGAAGAAATTAGAGAAGAAACAGGCAATCCTGATTTTAATTATGAAATTTTATGTAATAAAATTTGTGGAAGAGCTCACTTTTCAATGAAACATACAGTTGTAGTTCAAGAAGAATATGAATATTTAGAATGGAAGAAATCTCAGAAGCCATGGATTGAAAGAAATCCTGAATATTTATCTAAAATTCAAGAAAAAAATAATTTTCAAAAACTATCTTTACGCGATTAATTATGGAGACCAAATTAAAAACAATAAAAAAGGTTAAAGTTGATCATGATGAACACCATGATGAACATCATGATCTTGGGTTTATTAGAAAATATATTTTTTCAGAGGATCACAAGATTATAGCTAAGCAATTTCTTATTACTGGTATATTTTGGGCTGTAGTAGGTGGACTTTTTTCATCTTTATTTAGAGTTCAGCTTGGTTTTCCAGATTTAGATTTAAGTTTCTTAAGTCCTATAATTGGCAACTGGTTAACTCCTCAAGGAAAAATTGATGCTGAAGTTTACTTAGCTCTCATTACTATGCATGGAACCATTATGGTTTTCTTTGTATTAACAGCAGGTCTCAGCGGTACATTTAGTAATTTTTTAATCCCATTACAGGTGGGCGCGAGAGATATGGCATCTGGATTTCTTAATATGTTATCTTATTGGTTTTTCTTTCTATCCAGTATCGTAATGTTTATTTCAATTTTTGTTGAAGGTGGTCCTGCTAGTGGTGGATGGACAATTTATCCACCTCTTAGTGCCTTACCTCAAGCTGTATCTGGATCTGGTCTAGGTATGACTTTTTGGTTAATTTCCATGGCATTATTTATTGTATCAGCTTTGTTGGGTGCTCTGAATTATATTACTACCGTTATAAATTTAAGAACTGAAGGAATGACATTTTTTAGAATGCCTCTAACAATTTGGGCATTTTTTGTTACTGCGATTTTAGGAGTTCTATCATTTCCAGTTTTATTATCAGCTGCGTTACTTTTAATTATGGATAGATCTTTTGGAACAAGTTTTTATTTATCAGATATTTATATAGGAGGTGAGGCTTTAGCAAATGAGGGTGGTAGTGCAATTTTATTTCAACATCTTTTTTGGTTTTTAGGACATCCTGAAGTTTATATAGTTATTCTTCCTGCTCTTGGAATAGCTTCAGAAGTTATTGCTACATGCTCAAGAAAACCAATTTTTGGATACAAATTTATGGTATATTCAATTCTCGCTATCGGTGGACTTTCTTTTGTAGTTTGGGCACATCATATGTTTATTTCAGGCATGAATCCTTTTCTCGGTTCTGTTTTTACAGTATTAACATTAATAATTGCTGTTCCTTCTGCAATAAAAGCATTTAATTATATAGCTACACTTTGGCGTGGTAACATAATTTTCACTCCTGCAATGCTATTTTCTATTGGTCTTGTTTCTACATTTATTTCTGGTGGTGTTACTGGAATATTTCTTGGGAATTCAGCTTTAGATATTAATTTACATGATACCTATTTTGTTGTTGCCCATTTTCATATTGTGATGGGTGTTTCAGCATTTTTTGGTTTGTTTGCTGGTGTATATCATTGGTTTCCAAAGATGTTTGGTAGAATGATGAATAATGGTTTAGGTTATATTCATTTCTGGATGACATTTATTGGTTCCTATTTAGTGTTTTTTCCTCTTCATTATATAGGAATGGCTGGATTTCCCAGAAGATATTATTCCTTCTCAACATTTCAAGCTGGAAATATTGAATCGTTCGTTGATTTGAATGTTTTTGTTTCTTACGCAGCTTTAATAACATTTGGAGCTCAATTTATTTTATTATTTAACTTTTTCTATAGTATGTTTAGAGGCAAAAAGGCCACTGAAAACCCTTGGAGATCTAACACGTTAGAATGGACAACTCCAATTAATCCTGGACATGGGAATTGGGTTGGAGCTATTCCAAAAGTAGAAAGATGGGCATATGATTATAGTAAAACTGGATCCAAGGAAGATTTTATACCTCAGAACATACCTTACTCGAAGACTCCAGAATCTAATTTACCTGATGACGATCAGCATTAGAAAGTAATGATAAAATGGTTAGGTAGTCGATTTCGACAAATTAATTTTCTTACACTTGTATTACTTTACTTGTTAATTCTTGCAGGTGGAATTGTAAGAAGCACTGGTTCTGGCATGGGTTGTCCTGATTGGCCCAAATGTTTTGGTAAAATTATTCCACCAACTCATATTTCAGAATTATCTGATAATTATAAAGATGAGTTTGTTCAAGAAAGAAAAAATAAAAACATTAGGCTCTCTAATTATTTATCTTTTTTTGGATTTAATGATTTATCAAAAAGACTTTTAGAAGATAAATCTATTTATGAAGAAGAAGATTTTAATGTATATAAAACTTGGACTGAATATTTGAATAGATTATTAGGCGCATTAGTAGGATTATCAATTTTTTTAACATTCTTATCTTCAATAAGCTATTTTAAAATAAAAAACAGAATATTTCTCATTTCATTATCATCCTTAATTCTAGTTTTATTTCAAGCATGGCTTGGATCAATAGTTGTTTCTACAAAATTGATGCCTGGAGTAATTACACTTCATATGATAGTTGCATTATTGATAATTTCATTAATGATTTATACTTATTATTTATCTAAAAAAAATAAATATGTTTTAGATTCATTGCTTAAAATAAAAGAAATTAAATTTTTCTTAGCCCTTAATTTATTTGCTATGTTTTTTCAAATTATCTTAGGATCTCAAGTGAGGGAATCTATAGATCAAGTAGCGATTGTTGTTGGTGAAAATTTAAGACATACTTGGATAGCTAATTTGGGTTTTGAATTTATCATACATAGATCCTTTTCATTATTTATTTTAGGAATCAATATGTATTTAGTTTATTTGTTACTATCTAGCAAAAACTTTTTAAAGTCCAATTATAATACTGTAATGTCAATATTAGCTCTAATTGTATTAGAAATTATATCTGGGGCTGGTATGGCTTATTTTTCAATACCAAGTTTTTTACAACCACTACATTTATTAATTGCTTTTCTTATTTTTGGTTTATTGTTTTACTTATTTTTATTGATTGATTTTTCAACACAAAAAGAAAACTTTTGAAATTAATTTATCTAAAAATATATTTGCTGAATTAAATAAAATACATGATTAAAATTATAATTGAACTTACCAAATTGAGATTATCTTTATTAGTTACTTTTTCAGCTATTTTCGGATTTATTTTAGCATCTAGCCAAGGTATAAGTTATAATGATTTGTTTTTTTTATTTTTTGGTGGTTGGTTAATTACTTCTTCTTCATTAATAAATAATCAAATTTTGGAAAAAGATTCTGATGGTTTAATGAAAAGAACTATGAAAAGACCTATACCAACTAAAAGAATTTCCGTTAAAAGCAGTATGATTATTTCTTTATTTTTTTCCCTATCAGGATTTTTAATTTTATATTATTTCCTTAATTTTTATTCCGCATTTTTATCTATATTATCTTTGATAATTTACTCATTTGTATATACTCCTTTAAAAAAAGTTAGTTCCATCGCTGTTTTTGTAGGTGCAATTCCTGGTGCTTTACCTCCTTTAATTGGATGGGTTGCTGCTACTAATCAAATATCTATTGAAGCACTCATAATATTTGCCATTCAATTTATTTGGCAGTTTCCTCATTTTTGGGCTATCGCATGGGTCTCAGATGAGGACTACAAAAGAGCAGGTTTTAAATTATTGCCTAATGGTGGAGGTAAAAATTTTTCAACAGCTATTAATATTATGACATATACATTGATTCTTTTGCCATTAGGACTATTACCTACTATTTTTGGAATAACAGGTTTAATTTCAGGTTTTGTTGCAATATTATGTGGTGTTCTTTTTTTGATACAAACTATTCATTTAATAAAAGATTTTTCAAAAAAATCTGCCTTGAGAGTTATGATTGGTTCATTTATTTATTTACCAATCGTACAGATAAGTTATATTTTAGATAAAATTTAGTGCCTATGAAATCAAATGTTAAAATTTTAAGAATGAATCCAAATATATTTATTACTTGGATATTTATTATTTCTATTTCTATGATTTTTGTTTCCTTAATTAGTGCTTATATTGTTAAAAAAGGAGAGCCAGGTGGATTAATTATTAATTTACCTAATATGTTTATTTATTCTACAATTGTTGTTGTACTTAGTAGTTTATTTAAACAGCTAGCATATTTTTCTGCAAAAAAAGATGATTTAAATAAATTAAATATTTATTTGTTATCATCTATTTTGTTAGGATTATCTTTTCTAGTTCTTCAATATTTTTCATGGGGAGAATTAGTTAATTCTGGTATCTATTTAGTTGGTCATCCTGACGGTTCTTTTATATACGTTATAACTGGAGTTCATGCTTTCCACTTAATTACGGGTTTGGTTTTTATCGCAATGGTTTTATTTAAGAGTTTAAAATTGGATGTTCACTCAAAAAATTTAAATTTAATTGAAATGTCAACAACATATTGGCACTTTCTTACTGGTTTATGGTTGTATTTATATTTAACTTTGTACTTATATAATTAATTTATTTATGTCAGATTCTATTTCTTTAAAATCGAATAATAAAAATTTATGGGGTGGTGGTGTTGAACCATTTAAAGCCAGTTATGGTAAACTCATGATGTGGTTTTTTTTAATATCAGATGCTTTTACATTTTCTGCATTTTTAATTGCTTATGGAGTTATTAGATTAAAACATCCTGCATATGAAGGTGCTTTATCTGAGTTTAATTTTTCTCAATCATATTGGCCTGTCCCAGAAAAGGTTTTTGAAGCATTTCCATTTTTTCATGGAGTTGAGTTACCACTAGTTTTTGTTGGATTAATGACATTTATTTTAATACTTAGTAGTGTTACGATGGTACTAGCTGTTGAAGCTGGACATAGAATGGATAGGAAAGGAGTTGAAAAATGGATGCTATGGACTATTGTAGGTGGATTTACTTTTTTAGGATGTCAAGCTTGGGAATGGTCACATTTTATTCATGGAACTGATCTGGGAAGTAGATTATTAGATGGTTCTATTATTTACGGTGCAAATTTGCAGATAAATCAATATGGTCCTCCTGACTTTGCGGCATTTTTCTTTTTCATAACAGGATTTCATGGATTTCATGTATTTTCTGGCGTTGCTTTAAATTTTTTAATTTTTTATCAAACAACCGTTGGTATATACGAGAAAAGAGGCCATTATGAAATGGTTGAAAAGGTTGGTTTATATTGGCATTTTGTCGATTTAGTATGGGTTTTTGTATTTACCTTTTTTTATTTAATTTAATTTTATGTTAGAGCCAGAAAGTTCATTTGTAACACCTAAACCAGCAGACAAATCCAAAATTTGGAAAATTTGGAAAGTTGCTATAATCCTAGGTGTTGTAACTGCAGCAGAATTTTATGTTGCCCTTCAGTTTCCAGAATCATGGAAAGACTTTAAACTTTTGTTATTTATTGGGATGACTTTTATAAAGGCTGGATATATCGTCGGAGAATTTATGCATCTTGCTCACGAGAAAAAATCTTTAATGTGGACTATCTTAATTCCAACAGTTTTTGTAATGTGGTTATTAGGTGCTATGGTAATTCAAGCTGATGCGATTTATCAAGCAATATATTCTTAATGAAACATAGTTTAAAATGGTTTGTTTTATCAATTTCAATAATAATTCCATTAATTATAAGTTTTTTCCTTCATTTCTTTGGTAAAAACAATTATGAAGTTCCAATTTTTCATGAAGAAAGTGTTGGGAATTATTCTTTTTGTTTGTCAAAAGTTGAATTCCCATTTTATGTAAAATCTGATAGTATTTTTAAAATAGGAGAGAATTTTGTACTTATAGATATTAGATTAGATAATGAAAATCAAAAGTTTATTAATAACGAGTTGGAAAGATTATTAAATAATAATTTTATTTTAAATGTATACTCAATAACATCCTTTAAACTCGATAATGATCGGAAAACATTAATGCTAAATAAACCTGAATTAATTAAATATGTTTCTTGTAAGTTTTTATATGACATCAACTTTTCATCCTTAATTTTAATTGATAAATTTGGAAGAATAAGAGGTTATTATGAAAGTAATTCTGAAGAGGAATTTGAAAGACTATCCGCTGAACTTAAAATATTAATGTCAATATGAAAAATGAAAGTATATATAAAAATTTAATTATTTCAGTCTCAATAATAGTTCCTATTGTAGTTGCTATTTTATTATTTATGCCTAGTAAAATTTTAATTTTTGGAGATTGGACATCTAAGCTTCCTCATTTTAATGCTATTATTAATACTTTAACTTCAATTTTTCTTCTATTTTCTTTTTATGTAATTAAAGTAAAGAAGGATGTGAAATTACATCAATCACTAAATACATTGTCTTTTATTTTTGGTTCTATTTTTTTAGTTTCTTATATAATATATCATTCTTCAGTAGAAAGTACTTCTTATCAAGGAAATCTTGCATATATATATTATCCAACTTTAATATCACATATTTTACTTTCTATCGTGGTTGTACCATTTGTTTTGTTTGCATTTTATTTTGCTTTAACTAATCAAATAAATAAACATAAAAAAGTTGTAAAATATACTTTTCCGATATGGTTATATGTATCAGTGTCTGGTGTGGTTGTATATTTAATGATAAGTCCTTTTTATTAATTTTTGAACATTAATTATTAATTTTCGTATGAAAAAAGTGATTATGCATTTAAAATTTTTATTTATTTCTGTTTTAATACTTACTTTAAATTTTGAATTGAACTCTCAAGGATGTTCGATGTGTAAGAGTATAGTTCAAAGTGAAATAAGTGCTGGTAATGAAGGTATTTCTTCTGGTATTAATTTTGGCATTATTTATTTATTTACTTCTACTTATTTTTTGTTAATAGCAGGAGGACTTTTATGGTACTTTAGGAGTAAAAAAGATCAAAAAAATCTTGAAATCAGAAATAAAATATCAGAAAGAGTGGCATCTATTCACAATTAAGATTTAAGTTTTTTCATAAGTTTATTTGAAAAAATAAATTCATTCAATTCTTTAACCTTACTGTTAAAAATATTTTTATTATTTCCTTGCCATAATTTTTTTCCTTTATGTATAAACATAATTTTTTCTCCAATTTCCATAACTGAATTCATATCATGAGTAACAACAATAGTTGTAGTTTTTAGTTCATGAGTAAGTTTTTGAATTAAATTATCTATTTTTATAGCAGTTAGAGGGTCCAATCCAGAATTTGGTTCATCACAGAATAAATATTTAGAATTGTTAACTATAGCTCTAGCAATTCCAACTCTTTTTTTCATACCTCCACTTAACTCCGAAGGCATTTTATTATTGATATTTTCTAATCCAACAAGTTTTAAACAATGGTTTACTCTTTCTAGTTTTTTATCTTTATTTAATTTACTTAAAATGTTTAGTGGAAACATTACATTTTCTTCTACATTTTTTGAGTCAAATAAAGCTCCACCTTGGAATAACATACCAATTTCTCTTCTTAATTCTGTAATTAGTTTTTTAGAACCATTTGTGAAGTCTCTATCATTGAATAGAACATTTCCTTTGTCTGGTTTTAAAAGGCCAACTAAACATTTTAATAGTACACTTTTCCCTGTTCCACTTGCGCCAATGATTAGATTTGTTTTACCTTTTTCAAATTGTCCAGATATATCAAACAAGACTTGTTTTTTATTAAATGATTTATTTATATTTTTTATTTCTATCATACTATAATAAAATTTGTGCTAAAAGATAATCGGCAATCAAAATAGCAATGCAGCTTTTAGTTACAGCTTGGGTACTTGATTTCCCAACTTCTAAAGCACCTCCTTCAGTATAATAACCCTGAAAAGATGAAATAGATGCAACTAGAAAAGCAAAAACATATGATTTAATCAAAGCAAATGGAATATTAAAGGGGTTAAATTCATATCTTAATCCATAAATATATTCTGCTCCTGCTATAACTTCAGATATTGTTCCTGCAATATAACCTCCTAAAATTGCAAGAAATGCTGACATAACAACTAAAATTGGATACATTAAAATAGATGCAATTATTTTAGGTAAAACAAGGTATGAACTTGAATTGATTCCCATTACTTCAAGAGCATCTATTTGTTCTGTAATTCTCATTGTTCCGAGCTCTCCAGCTATATTTGATCCTACTTTTCCGGCAAAAACAATTGCGATTATTGTTGGGGATAATTCTAGTAATGTCATGTCTCTAACTACTAATGAAATTACATAATCAGGTATCAAGGGTCCTACAAGATTAAATGCTGTTTGTAATGTTGTTACAGCTCCCATAAATATCGAAACTATTGCTACTATAAATAAGCTTTCATATCCAATCTTAATGCATTCATTAATGGATAGCTTAAAATAAGTTTTAAATGACTCTCTTCTTTGAAAAAGTGAGGAAATAAAGATGATATATTTTCCAAAATTTTTCATTTATTTGATATATTTTTAAACAATGTTTTACAATTTCGTAAATAATTATCATAATTTAAATTAATGAAAAATAAATTGTTAGTAATTACCGGTGGATCTAAAGGAATTGGAAGATCAATTATTTTAAAGTTTGCAAAAATGAACTTTGATATAATTACTTGTTCAAGAAATTTAGATGATTTATCTAAGTTAAAAGAAGATGTAAATAAAGAATCTAAATCTGTTTCGGTTAATTTTATTCAGTCAGACCTTTCAAAAGAAAAAGAATGCCAAAATTTTATTGATTATGTTAAATCTTTTAAAAGAAATTTAGATTTATTAGTGAATAATGTAGGTATTTTTTCACCTGGAAAAATTTATAATGAGGATGAGGGTATTTTGAAAAGAATGATCAATACTAATCTATATTCGAACTATCATATAAGTAGGGGTTTAATTCCATCTATGTTATCTAGAAAAAAAGGTCATATATTTAATATTTGCTCAATAGCTAGTAAAATTGCTTACAGTAATGGTGGATCATATTGTGTTTCGAAGTTTGCTTTATATGGTATGAGTTTATGTTTAAGAGAAGAATTGAAAGATAAAGGAATAAAAGTAACATCCGTTCTTCCAGGAGCAACATTAACATCTAGCTGGGATGGTTCAGAATTTGACAAAAATCGTTTTGTACAACCCAATGATATAGCAGAATCAATATTTTCTATTTATAATATGTCTAGTGGCTCCACTGTTGAAGAAATTATCATTAGGCCTCAACTTGGTGATATTTAATTTTAAAAATTGAACAATATCTATAATAATTATCTATTCAATTATAAAAGAAGAAAATCTGTTCCTGTTTCTATTGGTGATTCTGTAATTGGAGGTGATAATCCTATTAGAATTCAATCAATGACTACTTCTGATACAATGAATACCATTGCAACTGTTGAAGAAGCAATAAGAATGATTAATTCTGGTTCGGAATATATAAGAATTACTGCTCCAAGTATTAATGAAGCAAAAAATTTACAAAATATAAAAAAAGAATTAAAAAAAAGGGGATTTAATGTCCCATTGATTGCAGATATTCATTTCACTCCAAATGCAGCTGAAATTGCTGCTCAAATAGTTGAAAAGGTTAGAATAAATCCTGGAAATTTTGCTGACAAAAAAAGTTTTAAAAATATTGAATATGATGATGATTCTTATAATACTGAGATTGAAAGAATTTATGAAAGAGTTTCTCCACTAATTAAAATATGTAAAACTAATGGTACTGCTATGAGAATTGGAACTAATCATGGTTCTTTATCTGATAGAATAATGAGTAGATTTGGTGATACACCATTAGGTATGGTAGAGTCAGCTTTAGAATATCTTAGAATATGTGAAGATCATAATTTTTATAATATTGTTTTATCAATGAAAGCAAGTAATCCTTTAGTAATGGTCCATGCTTATAGACTGCTTGTTGAAAAAATGGATAATTCTAATTTAAAAAACTATCCACTTCATTTGGGTGTTACTGAGGCTGGAGAAGGAGAGGATGGAAGAATTAAATCTGCTATAGGTATTGGAACATTACTTGATGATGGAATAGGTGATACTGTAAGAGTTTCGCTTACTGAACCACCAGAATTTGAACCTCCAATAGCAAAAATTTTGGTTGATAGATATAAAACCAGGAAAAACCACGAAAAGATAAAAGTTCCAAAAAACATTGTTTTTTCACCATTTCAATACGAAAAAAGAGAATCAAAAAGAATTAAAAATATTGGAGGAGAAAATGTACCTATTGTAATTTCTGATTTATCAAAAATTGAAAAATTAACTAATATCAACTTAAATAAGTTAGGTATATTATTTGATAGCAATAAAAAGTCTTTTACGAAGATAGATACATCTCCAGACTATTTATATTTAGGTAGCAATAAATCAAGTTTAATTGACTTTGAATATAATGTCATTTATGATTATAATACTTGGAAGGAATTGGATAATACAAAATCATGTTATCCTTTAATTAATATTTTTGATTTTGATAATACAGATAATGAATATTCCGATAAGATAAATTTTCTAAAATTAAAAACGGGTGATTTAAAATTTTTAAAACAATTAAACCTACCCAAAAATTTTGTATTAATTATAGAATCAAAAAATAAACATTTTATGCCTGATATTCGTTCTTTTTTTATGCAAATTATTGATTTAGACAATCCCGTAATTATTTTCAACAATTATGAAGAGATTTTATATGATAATACCATAATTTATTCATCAACCGATATTGGTGGTTTGTTTCTTCAAGGATTTGGAGATGGGATATTTCTTTCTTCAAATCAAAATCAAATTGATGAGATTGTAAAAATTAATTCATTATGCTTTAAAATATTACAAGGTTCTAGGGTCAGAGTTACATCTACAGACTTTATTTCTTGTCCTTCATGCGGAAGAACTTTATTTGATTTACAAGAAACTACAAAAAATATAAGAAGCAGAACGGATCACTTAAAAGGATTAAAAATTGGAATAATGGGTTGTATTGTAAATGGACCTGGTGAAATGGCAGATGCAGATTATGGATATGTTGGATCTGGTAAAGATAAAATAACTCTTTACAGAGGAAAAGAAGTTGTTAAACGTTCAGTTCATTATAAAGATGGTGTCGATGAACTTATTGAATTAATTAAAGAAGATGGAAATTGGACAGAACCTAAATAAATAGTTATGAGTAAAAAGAAAAAAATATCTTATTATTTTGATTTTTCTGAGGTAGCAAATTATTTTTTCAGAAAAAAAGATCCTAATAGAAAAACAAACTTTAGCATAAAAGCAATGCATACTGTTAATAAAATATCTATTATTATGTTTTTGTTGGGTGTTTTATTTATAATTTTGAGAAGATTAATTTAGTGATAAGATTTTTATTTTTTTTAATCGTATTTTCTTGTACCTACAAAAAAGATATTGAAAATCATATTTCTTATCTTGCATTAGGAGATTCTTATACTATTGGTGAGTCTGTTGATTATTTACATTCCTATCCTGTTCAATTAAAAAATAAATTAAATTTTGAAGAAAAAATTATAGATAAAGTAATTATAGTTGCAAAGACAGGTTGGACAACCGATGAATTACTTGATTCATTAAATTTATTGGAAATAAAAGAAAAATATGATTTGGTTTCTCTTTTAATAGGAGTAAACAATCAGTATCGAGGTTATGATATTTCAATTTATAGTAAAGATTTTGAAAAGCTATTAATTAAAGCAATAGGATATTCAAAGAATAAAAACAATGTTTTTGTATTATCAATACCTGATTATGGTGTTACATCATTTATTAGTTCTGAAGAAGACAAAAAAAAAATATATAATGAGATAAATTCTTATAATTCCATTAATAAAATGATTTCAAAAAAATATAATGTTATGTATTTTGATATTACAGAAATTTCAAGATTAGCTGAATTTGATACAAGTCTAGTTGCTTTTGATAATTTGCATCCTTCTAGAAAAATGTATAACCTATGGGTTGAAAAAATCAATCAATCAGTCTTCAATAAAATAATTAAAAATTAACAAACTAAACTTATTATTTTTTTTGGGACAATTATAATTTTTTTAATCTTACTTTCTTTAACCCATTTTAATACAATTTCATTTTTCATTACTAATTTTTCAATTTCTTGTTTTTTAAGATCAAGTGAAATTTTTTGTTTAGTTCTCAATTTTCCATTTATCATAATAGGATATTCATATTCATTTTCGATAAGATAATCAGAATTATGTTTTGGGTATGTTTCTTTTGTTACAGATTCCTTATTTCCTATTTTTTCCCATAATTCTTCACAAATATGAGGTGCAAAAGGAGAACAAATTATAATTATTGGTTTAAGGATTTCTTTTTTATTGCAGTTTAACTTTGTTAACTCATTGATGGTTATCATTAATTGACTAACACAAGTGTTAAGAGATAGCCTTTCAATATCTTGTTCTATTTTTTTAATAGTATTATGTAATATTTTTAATTCCTGATTGTTTGCTCTTTCTTCACTTACTTCAAATTTATTATTAATATGAAATAGAGTCCAAAATTTATTTAAAAATTTAAATACTCCTTCAATTCCGTTAGTATTCCATGGTTTAGATTGCTCAATTGGACCTAAAAACATTTCATACATTCTAAGTGTATCTGCGCCATATTTTTTAATGATTTTATCTGGATTTACAACATTACTTTTTGATTTTGACATCTTTTCAATTTCAGACCCGCATATATATTTATTTTTTTCTAGAACGAACTCTGAATTTTCTAATTCTTTCGATGAGTTTTTAAATTTATTTATATTTAATTCATCATTTTCAACAAAATCTACATCTACATGTAATCTTGTGTATTTATATTTATTTCTTAAATTATAAGACACATATTTATTAGTTCCTTTAATTCTATATACAAAATTAGATCTTCCAAGTATCATCCCTTGATTAACTAATTTTTTAAAAGGTTCTTTTGTATTAACATAATCCAAATCATATAATACCTTATGCCAAAATCTAGAATATAATAAATGTAGAACAGCATGTTCAGCTCCACCAATATATAAATCAACTGGCATCCAATATTTTATTTTTTTCTTTTCAGCAAAAACCTCATCATTATTTGGATCTAAATATCTTAGGTAGTACCAACATGAACCAGCCCATTGAGGCATTGTATTCGTCTCTCTTGTATATTTTTTGCCATTTATTTTAATTGAAATCCATTTTTTATTTCTAGCTAATGGCGATGATCCATCATCAGTTGGTAAATAACTATTAACAGTTGGTAATTTTAAAGGTAAATCATTTTCTTTTAAAGCTATTCTTTCATCATCTGAATGTAAAATAGGTATGGGTTCACCCCAATATCTTTGTCTAGTAAATATCCAATCTCTTAGTTTATAATTTATTGTTTTTTTACCTTGATCTATCTCTTTTAATTTATCGCAAACAATATTTTTGAAATCATTATTATCAATTCCATTGAATTCACCTGAATTTATGATTTTTCCATTTCCAGTATAACATTTTTCATCATTTTTACTTTCAATTACTTTAGTTATTTTTAGATTAAATTTATTTGCAAACTGAAAATCTCTTTCATCATGTGCAGGAACTGCCATTATTGCACCAGTACCATAACTTGCCAAAACATAATCAGATATCCATATAGGAATTTTTTTATTTGAAATAGGGTTCAAAGCATAATTTCCAATAAAAACACCAGTTTTATTTTTCTCATTTTCTTGTCTTTCAAGTTCACTTTTTGATAAAGTTTTATTTATATAATCTTTAACTAATTTACTTTTATCATTGGACATTATTTCTGGAATAAGTTTATGTTCTGGTGCAAGAACCAAATATGTAGCACCAAAAATTGTATCAGGTCTAGTAGTAAAAACTTTAATGGATTTATCATTATTAATTTTAAATGAAATTTCAGCTCCTTCAGATTTTCCTATCCAATTTTTTTGAGAAATCTTAATAGATTCAGGCCATTCCAAATTTTTAAGATCATTTAAAAGTCTTTCTGAATATTCAGTTATTCTCATTACCCACTGTTTCATTGGTTTTCTTATAACAGGAAAACCACCTCTTTCACTTAGGCCTCCAATTACTTCTTCATTAGAAAGAACTGTTCCTAGTTCTTCACACCAATTAACATTTATTTCATCAATATAAGCTAGCCTTTTTGAATCAATAAAATCATTTTTCTGTTTTAAATTTAAATTTTTTGGTAGAGATAGATTTTCAATTGGTAAAGCCTTATTTTTTTCTTTATCAAAATAACTATTATACAATTTTAAAAATATCCATTGTGTCCATTTATAGTACTTACTATCACTAGTTCTAACTTCTCTGTCCCAATCAAAAGATAATCCAATTGTATTAAGTTGTTTTTTGAAAATATCAATATTTTCTTTAGTTGTCTCTTTTGGATGTTTACCTGTTTTAATTGCATATTGTTCTGCAGGTAGACCAAAAGAATCAAACCCCATCGGATGTAGGACATTAAATCCTTTTAATTTCTTATATCTTGAAATAATATCTGATGCAATATATCCTAATGGATGACCTACATGTAGACCAGAACCAGATGGATATGGAAACATATCCATAATATAGTATTTTGGCTTATTATTTATTTTGGTTTTATATGATTTGTTTTTTAACCAAAATTTTTGCCATTTGCTTTCTATTTTAGAGAAATTGTATTGCATAATATTGAAACAAAAATACTATTAAATTATCATTATTTTTGATTTTATTTCTTTCTAAATACAAGTGAAATAGGAACCCCTTCAAATGAAAATTTTTCTCTTATTTTATTTGATAGGTATCTTTTATAAGGTTCTTTAATATATTGTGGAAGATTACAAAAAAAAGCAATAGTTGGTGTATTAGTTGGCAATTGAGTTATATACTTAATTTTAATATGTTTCCCTTTTTTTGCAGGAGGTGGATATTTTTTAATTTCCGGTAGAATAGTATTATTTAGTTTAGATGTGCTAATTCTTTGCTTTCTATTTTCATAAACTTCTTGACAGATATTTAATAATTTATGAATTCTTTGCTTTTTTACAACCGAAGTAAAAATGATAGGAACATAGTTAAGAGGTTGAATTTTATTATTAATTTTTTCTTCTAATAATTTAGATGTATTATTTTCTTTTTTAATTAAATCCCATTTATTTATCATTAGGATAATACCTTTTTTGTATTTAGTTGCGAGACTTAAAATATTCATATCTTGACTTTCAAAGCCTTGATTAGCATCGATCATTATAATGCATAGATCACTATTTTCTATAGCTTGTATAGATCTCATTACTGAGTAAAATTCAATATTTTCTTTTACTTTAGCTTTTTTTCTTATGCCAGCTGTATCAGTAAGAATAAATTCATTATTAAATAGTTTATAAATAGAATCTATGGAGTCTCTTGTTGTTCCTGAAATGTTAGTTACTATATTTCTTTCTTCTCCAAGTAACAAGTTAATAAGTGATGATTTACCAACATTTGGTCTTCCTACAATCGCAATTCTTGGTATTTTATTTTCTTCAATTTTATTTAAATTATCATCTAAATTCTTAATAACTAAATCAAGTAATTCTCCAGTCCCAGATCCGCTTTGAGATGAAATTGGCATTAATTCTGATTTTTTGAATCCTAATTCAAAAAACTCATTAGAATTTAATGTAATTTTATAATTGTCAGCTTTATTAGCAACAATAATTGTTTTCTTGTTTAATACTCTAATTATTTTTGAAAAATCTAAATCTAAGTTAGTTAAACCATCTTTACAGTCTACCATGAAAAGAATAATTGAAGCTTCATTCAAAGCCAGAATAACCTGATCCTTTATTTTTTTTTCAAAAATATCTTTACTGTCTTCTACATATCCACCGGTATCAATAACTGTAAAACTCTTTCCATTCCATTCTGAAATACCATAATGTCTATCTCTTGTAACACCACTTTCATCATCTATAATAGCTTTTCTTTTTTCAACTAATCTATTGAAAAGAGTAGATTTACCAACATTTGGTCTTCCTACAATTGCTACTATGTTACTCATTTTTAATGAATTAGAAATATTAATGAAATAAACACGAAATTAATTAATTGATATTAAATCAATATCAATGTTTTTGATTTCATTATTGAGATTTTTTAATTTTTCTTTTTTAATTAAATCCCATTTTTTCAGTTCCTGATTTATTTTTTTAATTAATTCATTTTTTACTTCAATCATTTGATCTGTTGGTTTATAATTCCCATTCCCTGCAACGCTAGATAAATGAGCTAATTTGTTATTTAATTTAATTGGATAGTTGAGAGGATCTTGTCTACTTTTATTTTTTGTTTGGTATAATTCGTTTTCGATAACTTTTATTTCATCAATTAAATTTTTCATTTTAGTGATAATTTCTTTATTATTTTCAATTTTACTTTTAAAAGTATTTATTTGATTTGTTACAAGTCTCATATCAGAAATAGATTGATGAATTTCAGATATCTTATCTCTAATCTCAATTAAAAAATTAAACTGATCTTTTAAATCGTCGATTGTTGATTTACTTCTTTCATCCTTTAAAATAAAAAATTCGGTTTCTTTAGATTTTCCATTTATTGAAAGTTTTGCAAAATATTTCCCTGGAATTGCTTTTGGTCCTGATAAACTTGCGGCCCACATAATTAATCCATCAAAACCTTTTGCATTATTATATCTCATATTCCAAACAAATGAATTTGAACCATTTTTAACTATTAAAGTATTTTCTTTTGAAAAATTTGAAAACACTTTTATGGTTTTTTTATTAGAGTCCATAAATTCAAGAGATACTCTCAAAGAGTCTTTCCATACCTTAGTTGAATCAATATTAAAAAAAACCTTGACTCCATTGTGATGATTAATTCCATTTTTTGATGAATTTGTTCTCGAGCTTGGATAACCCATTCTGTAAGAGCCAATAGGTTTAAAAATATGAAAATCAGAACTTAAAACTTCATGATTTAGTTGGTGAAGAGGTGTTAAATCATCTATTAACCAAACTGATCTTCCTTGAGTAGCAGCAATCAAATTATTATTCTTAATTGTTAAGTCTGTTATTGGAACTAAAGGGAGATTGTGTTGAAATGAGTTCCAACTTTCTCCATCGTCAAATGAAACATATACACCAGATTCTGTTCCAGCATAGAGTAGACCTTTTCTTTTTGGATCTGCTCTTAGTACTCTAGTAAAATGGTTTTTTTGTATTCCAAAATCTATTTTTTCCCAACTTTTTCCATAATCTTTTGTTTTATACAAATATGGTTTATAATCACCAGTTTTATAAAGTGTTCCCGCAGCATAAAGTCCACCTTTTACAAAAGGATCAGGATCAACACTATTCCACATTATATGTGTTGGAGAGTTTTTTGGCGTAACATTTTCCCAATTATTTCCGCTATCTTTCGATATATGAATAAGACCATCATCTGATGCAGCCCATAATAATCCTTCTTCATATGGCGATTCACATGCTGCAAATATTGTGGCATAGTATTCTACTGCTGTATTATCTTTTGTGATTGGGCCTCCAGAAGGACCAAGCTTTTCTTTTTCATTTCTAGTTAAATCAGGGCTAATTACTTCCCATGTTTGACCTTCATTACTTGTTTGATGGAAGTGATTTGATGTAGTATATAATTTTTGTTTATTATGAGGGGAAAAAAATATTGGAAAATTCCATTGAAATCTATATTTCATATCTTCAGCTCCATGGCCCATTGGGTTATTTGGCCAAACATTTATTGATCTAGATTCACCTGTTTCGTGATCTAATCTAGTTAGATATCCTCCGTAACTACCTCCATAAACTATTTTTGGATTAAGTGGATCGGCAGCTAAATGTGCACTTTCTCCTCCTGCAGAAGATTCCCAATCTTTTTCTGATATTCCACCTCTGTTTACCCTGTGCGGTATTCTTTGAGTACTATTATCTTGTTGAGCAACTAAAATATTATAAGGAAAACTATTATCTGTAGCTACTCTATAGTATTGAGCAGTGGGTTGATTCATATAAGTACTCCAATTTTTTGCATCATCATAACTTACTTGAGCACCTCCATCATCTGCTACTATCATTCGTTTATTATTTAGAGGATCAATCCACAGATCATGATGATCCCCGTGAGGTGTATCGTAACTTTTAAATGTTTTACCTCCATCTTCTGATCTCCAGAATTGAACATTCATAACATATATTCTATCTTCAAGTTTTGTGTCTGCATAAATTCTAGTATAATACCAAGCTCTCTGTCTAAGGTTTCTATCTTTATTTATTAGTTTCCATGATTTTCCAGCATCAAGTGATTTAAAAAGACCACCATTTTTATTTTCTATCAATGCATAAACTATGTCTGGATTTACTGGTGAAACAGCAACACCTATTTTACCTAATATTCCTTTTGGTAGGCCATCGCTATTTGATATATTTTTCCAGGTATTTCCTTCATCTGTTGATTTCCATAGATAAGACCCATTTCCTCCACTTTCAAGACTGTATGGGGTTCTTCTAATATTCCAAGTTGATGCATAAATAACCCTTGGGTTTCCAGGATCAAAAATGATATCATTTCCACCAGACCTTTCGTTTACATATAAAACTTTTCTCCAATTTTTTCCACCATCCGATGTTTTATATATTCCTCTTTCTTTTGAGTTTTTAAATAAATCTCCAATTAAAGCGATCAATACAACATCAGGGTTTTTGGGATGGATAATAATTCTTCCAACTTGAACTTGATCAACATTTAAATTTAATTTTTCCCAGGTTTTCCCAGCATCATAAGACTTCCAAAAACCACCATATCCTGGTGAAACATTTCCTCTAACAGTTTCTTCTCCTGTACCAACATAAATAATGTTTGGATCAGACATACTGACAGAAACTGCACCTATTGAACCACCAAAATATCCATCGGATATATTATTCCAAGATTGACCACCATCTTTAGTTTTCCAAACACCGCCACCTGTAGCTCCAAAATAATAAGTGTTTGGTTGACCAATAACACCAGCTACACTAGATGCTCTACCTCCCCTGAAAGGGCCTATTGATCTCCATTCAATACTTTTTGGTATTTCAAAAGATACTAAAGAATTTGATACTTTTTTTTTCTTTTCTTTTTGGCTAAATGTAATTAGGGGAAAAGCTAGTAATAATAATAAAATTGAGAAGATTTGTTTTAATGTTTTCATATTATAAAAATAATAAAATTAATTTTTTAACCTATTTTTTAATAGTTTATTGTCTAATATAGAGTAAATCTCAAACTCTTTTCTATAATCATAATATAGTATTGAAATTAATTGATCGCTTGGAAGATTAATTTTTGAAATTGAATTATTCTTAAAATTAAATATTGAAATAATTTTTTTTGATTTATTTAATATTGATAGCATTTCATTACTACCTCCAAAATAATAGTATTGATAATATAAATCTTTTGTTTCCAATAAATCATATTTAAACTGCACTTCATTTTTTTCAAGAACATAAATTGATGATTCATCACTAACAACTATTTTATAATTTTTTTTTGTTGGATCCATTAATAAATTAAATTTTGAATTTACTGAGGGCCTATAAAGTTGGTTTTCTTCAATAATATCTCCATTCATATTTACTTTAATAATTTTTCCATTAGTCAATAAAACTGTAATTAAAGATTTTTTTGAAGTTGATTTTTGATCTATGAATATATTACTATTAATATTTGTTTCAAAATTTATTGGAAATCCAGGATAATTTTCCCCTTTTCGATTTAAAACGTTAAGTACTCCTTTTTCTTCAGAGACAATTATATAATCTTTATTTGATATTCTTACATGAAAAGGCGACTCACTTAGAGGGCTAAATTTTAAAGGGTTCCATCCATTAAGATTTTTTCCAGTTTTATCTTTTAAAAAAACATTTCCTTTAATATCACTTAAGACAATTCTATAATTTTTTGATTTATTGTAATCAATTATATTGAGATGTTCTAATTCAAAATTTGAAGGGTTATTTATTGGATATTCTATTAATTTATTACCATTTCTATCATATGAATGTATCATATTTTTAGTTGAAAAAATTATTTGTTTTTTATTGTTTTTGTAATAATCAATTTGATAAATCAAACTATTAATTTTTGATGATATTGAATCCATCCAAATTTTATTAAAATCAGATGAGATATGATATAATTTATTAGAATTATCTTGCATTATTATTTCTATAGAATTATCTAAATGACTTTTTATAAGATAAGGCTTTGTAGTAATTTTTTTATCAATTTCTATTTGATTATCTACTATTAGATTAGAAGTTCGTTTTGAATCTTCATTAGAAACTTCAGTTTTATTTAAAACTAGACTGGTGTAAAAGTTATCATCTAATTTCGTAAGCTGTAGAGATAAAAAATTAAAGTCTTTAAATATTTCAATGATATCTTTTTTAAAATTGTATTCAACTTTAGATAAAAAATAAATTAGTGTTTTGGGGATATTTATAAAAAAATCAACGTTTGATTGATTATTTAAATTTGATAATAAATTATTATAGAAAATAGATTTAGTCCAAATCTCTTGAGACTCTAATTTTTTTAAATATTCATTTATATTTATTAGTGAACTTGAAATTATTATATAATTATCAACGTTTGTGAAAAAAAATTCATCTTCTATTTTATTTTTTAAAAACTTTTTAAATAAAAAATTTTTATTTGATTGATAAATTATTTTACCATTAGAATTAAAAATATATTCTTCAATACTATCATTCTTTTCATTTATATAATATTTATTAAACTCATCAATGTTTTTAGATTTTAAAATGATAAGATCATTATTTTTATCTTTAAGATTACTTTCTAATTTTATTAGAATTAATTCATTATCTATATTTTCTATTATTTCCTCTTGACTTTTTTCAAGAGTATCTTCTTCGTTTATTAGTAAACTCTTCCATTCATTTCTATTATTTCCAAATGATAATCGGTATATCCAAAGACAATTATTAGGTATATATTCCCAATAGTTTGATTCTTTAATATTTTTGTTATTTAATAAATAAGCTATTTTGTTATTTGAATTATTTAACGAAAACCCATTAAAAAAAATTTTATTTTTACTTAATGAAAAATCTAAAAATGTTTCATCTAGGTGGTTGCTAAAATCTTTAAAATTAAATTTATTTTCTTGAACAAAAATTTCTAAAAAGTCTTCAATTTTATTTGAGTTTATATAGATATTTCCAAAATCATTTTTTGTTTTGATGAATTCAAATAGTTTATAATGGGATTTTTTAAAACTATTTTTAGATTTATTTATTGACCTTATAACATCCTCAATTAATACAGAAGAATAACTGCCAATAAAAAAATTGTTAATAAATAGAAATGTGAAAACTTTATCATCTAAACTTACATCAAATATTTCATAATCATTAAAAATTCTATTCTGGATATTAAATTTACTTTCTCTTAACTTATCAATAAAATTAGTTTTATCAACAACAGAAATATCTAAATAAAAAATTAGATTAAAATTTGATTTTGATGTTATATGAAATGATGTTATTAGTTTATTATTTAAAGAAAGTCTTTCAATATTATTATTAAGTATGCTGTCTATATATTTTATTTTTTTAGATATACCTTTTACAAAAAAAGTTGAATCATAATTTTTTAGATTTTTTATTTTTTCGTATTTATCAATAGGATCATTTACCTCATGAATAATAATCGCAGATTTAGGCACTAAATTAATAGCATCTTTAATTTCTTTTTTTTCTAAAAAACTTTTGTAAACAACTAGAAAAGATAGGGTTAATAAAAAAATAAAAATTAAGATATTTTTCATTTATTTTAATCCTTTTAAAAATTTAATAGTTTTTGAAATATGCTCATAAATATTAATTTGTGAGTTAATAATTTTTAATAAAAACCCATTTGTATCAAAGATATAGGTTACTCTTCCAGGTAGTAAACCAAATAAACTTTTTGGTACTCCAAATAATTTTTTCACAGTATTATCGTAGTCACTTAATAAGTCATATGTCACATTAAATTTTTTAGAAAAGTTTTTATGTGATTTTACTGTGTCAGAGCTAATTCCAATTATGTTAGAGTTATATTTTTTTATTTCACTGTAATTATCTCTAAAATTACATACTTCCATAGTGCATCCAGGAGTATCATCTTTAGGATAAAAGAAAACAACTAAATTTTTTCCATAAAAATTTTTACTATTTACTTCTTTATCGTATTGATTTTTTAGGATAAAATACGGTAATCTATCATTTAATTTTAAAGACATTTAATAGAAAATTATATTTTAAAATTAAGCTAATCAAAACAAATTATATTATTTATACTTGTATAAATTAATTCATTTATGAAGCAATATCATGATTTACTAAAACATATTTTAAAAAATGGTAAGAAAAAATCTGATAGAACAGGTACTGGAACTTTAAGCGTTTTTGGTTATCAAATGCGATTTGATTTAACCAAAGGTTTTCCATGTTTAACCACAAAAAAACTTCACCTTAGATCTATAATTCATGAATTATTATGGTTTTTAAAAGGTGAATCCAATATTAAATATTTGAAAGATAATAAGGTTCGTATTTGGGATGAGTGGGCAGATGAAAAAGGAGATCTTGGCCCAGTTTATGGTGTTCAATGGAGAAAATGGAAAGATAAAAATGGAAATTCATTGGATCAGATTAAAAATTTAATTTTTGATATTAAAAATAACCCTCATTCAAGAAGACATATAGTTAGTGCTTGGAATGTAGGTGATTTAAATAATATGGCTTTACCTCCATGTCATACAATGTTTCAATTTTATGTTAATGAAAATAAATTATCTTGTCAATTATATCAGAGGAGTGCAGATGTATTTTTAGGTGTGCCCTTCAATATAGCATCTTATGCTTTGTTAACAATGATGATATCTCATGTTTGTGGACTTAAATATGGTGACTTTGTTCATACATTTGGAGATGTACATCTTTATTTAAATCATTTAGATCAGGCAAAATTACAATTAACTAGAAAACCATACGATTTGCCTAAAATGAAAATAAATAAAAAAATAAATGATATATTTTCATTTCAATATGATGATTTTGAATTGGTTGATTATAAATTTCACCCACATATTAAGGCAGAAGTTTCAGTATAATTAATTAGCTTTGCAGCGAATTGTTTAAACTACGATATAATATAATTTATGAAGATTAAAGTATATTTTTTTGTTGCATTTTTTTTACTTTCAGGTCTTTATTCTAAAGCTCAAGATAATGCAAGAATTCTTAATTTATCTTTTGAACAATGTATAGAAATTGCTCTAGAAAATAATCTTCAATTAAAACAAAGTCAACTAAATCTCAAAAATCAAAAGATTAACTTATTACAATCAAAATTAACTCAGTTACCATCATTAAATTTATCTGGTAATTATGGAAACAACTGGGGTAGGTCTATTGACCCTACAACTAATCAATTTACTACTACGGAATCTTATAATTCAGGTATTACAGGTTTTTCTCAATTTCAAATATTTAATGGTTTTCAGGTAAGAAATTCTATAAAAAAATCAAGAAATGATTTAGAAAAGAGTTCTTATGATTTAGAAAAAGCTGGAAATGATTTGAGTTTAAATGTTGTTAACTTATTCTTAAATGTCCTATTTAGTATGGAACAAGTTTCCAATGCTAAAAATCAATTGGAATCTACAAGTGAACAATTAATTAGAACAACAAAGTTAGTAGATGCTGGTTCTTTACCTGTTACAAACAAATTAAATATTGAAGCTCAATTAGCTGGAGATGAATTGAATTTAGTTCAACAAGAAAATAATTATAAACTATCAATATTAAGATTAAAGCAAATAATGTTAGTTGATACAGATGTAGAATTAGAAATTATAAAGCCAAATATTGATTTTAATCCAAATATTTTTATTGGATCTAATCCAATGGATATATACAAATCATCTTTAGATGTTTTGCCTGAAATTAAAAGTCTAGATTTGAGTATGAAAAGTGCTGATTATGATTTGAAGATTTCTAGAAGTGGAAGATTTCCATCAATTAGTCTTAGTACTAGCTTTTCTACAAATTATTCAAGTTTTGCTGATAGACAAAGAAACTTCTATGATGGGTTTGAGTCAAAAACTATTCCGATTGGTTTTTTGACTAATGATCCCTCTCAAACAGTTTCATCAGTCACATCAGTTCCATTAATATCTGGCTCTGATAATAATTTTAATCTCATTGAGCAATGGAAAGATTATTTGAGTAAACGATTGACTTTATCAATTAATATACCATTATTTAATGGATTTCAAGTATCATCAAATATTCAACGATCAAAAGTAAATAAGAGACTTACTGAATTAAATATTTTGGAATCAAAAAATCAATTAAGACAAAGCATAGAAACCGCTTATAATGATGCCGTTGCTGCTTCAAAAACTTTTATTGCATCTAAAAAACAAGTAGAAGCTCTAGAAGAATCGTTTAGAGTTATTAAAACTCAATATAATCTCGGAGTAGTAAACTTTACTGAATATCAAGTTTCTAATAATAATTTAGTTAATGCAAAAAGTGATATGCTTAGATCAAAATATGATTATATTGTTAAATTAAAAATATTAGATTTTTATGAAGGGAAACCCTTAACTTTTTAAAATATGAAAAATAAAAAATTACTTATTATTCTTGGAACTTGTATAATTGGTACTATTATATTCATTTTGATAGCTAAGTCGAGAGGATGGATTGGTGGTGAAGATGCTATAGAAGTAGAATTATCAGATGTAAAACGTGGTAAAATTGTTGAGCTAGTTACGGCATCTGGTTCGATTCAACCAGAAATTGAAGTAAATATTAGTCCAGAAGTTCCTGGTGAAATTATTGAACTTAATATTATGGAAGGGGATTCTGTTAAGGAAGGGGATTTATTAGTTCAAATTAGACCTGATAATTATATAAATGCTTTAGAAAGAGCTAAGGCAACTTATAATCAGCAATTAGCCAATTATTCTAGTGCAAAATCAAGTCTTGCTAGGGCAGAAGCTCAATTCTTGAAAACTGAATTAGAATATGATAGACAAAAAAAATTATATGAGCAAAAAGTAATTTCTGATTCGGACTATGAAGTTGCTCTAACAAATTATAAAATTTCTGTGCAGGATTTAGAATCTAGCAAACAAAGTGTTAAGGCAAGTCAATATGTTGTTAAAAGTGCTTCAGCCTCAGTTGATGATGCTGAAGAAAATCTTAGTAAAACTAGAATCTTAGCTCCAATGAATGGAACAGTTTCTAAATTAAGTGTTGAGCTTGGAGAAAGAGTTGTCGGAACATCTCAAATGGCTGGTACAGAATTATTAAGAGTTGCTGATTTAAATAAAATGGAAGTGAAAGTTGATGTTAATGAAAATGATATTGTAAGGGTAAGTTTAGGAGATGAAGTTGATATTGATGTAGATTCATATATGAATCTGGATAAAAAATTTAAAGGAATAGTTACCGAGATCGCAAGTACTGCAAATCCAAAACCATCTGCTGATGCTGTTACCGAATTTGAAGTAAAAATAAGAATATTGAATGAATCATTTATTGATCTTCAGAAAGATGGTATAACAAATCCATTTAAACCTGGAATGACAGCTAGTGTTGAAATAATAACGCAGGTAAAAGATAACATCCAAATAGTCCCTATTTCGTCAGTAACAACAAGAAATAAAAAAGACTCTTTAGATAAAGAAATAATTAAGCAAATTATTTTTATTCAAGACAATGATAAAGTAAAAGAAGTAGAGATTGAAACAGGTATTAGTGATTTTGAAAATATAGAAATATTATCGAATTTAGATGAAAATGATAAGATTGTTAGTGGTCCATATATAGCAATTTCAAAAGATTTAAAGGATGGAAGTAAAATAGAGGTAAAGGAAAAGAAGGAATCTAATAAATCTAAAGATCAGGGCCAAAAAAAAGTAGAGGTTAACGTTACTAATTAATTAAATCTTATTATTTGAATTTTTCTTATAAAAAATTATTATTTGTAAATTAGCAACCTTAATATTTTAGCATGGACTTATTTAAAAAAATATTAGAAAATAAAGGTCATTTGGGTGTTCATTCTGACATGGATGATAATTACTATATGTTTCCTAAATTAGAAGGTGAGATTGGTCCTTGGATGAAATTTAAAGGTAAAAAAGTTTTAAATTGGAGCT
>TARA_B100001778_G_scaffold56344_1_pt1 | contig 29071 bp, 13 predicted proteins | sample TARA_B100001778 | Tara Oceans TARA_B100001778 (sample SAMEA2623826) | marine metagenome | biome: marine biome (ENVO:00000447); feature: deep chlorophyll maximum layer (ENVO:xxxxxxxx); material: "saline water (ENVO:00002010), including plankton (ENVO:xxxxxxxx)" | depth 40 m
GTCTAATTCCACCTTAAAATCCTCAGTTTTCATATCTATTCCCTTTCGCTTGTAGGTTTACCTAAGTTATAATAGTATTTTGTATTACCTTGTCCATATCTGTCAAAATCATCTTTAATATTTCTAATTTGATTATTACCTTGATTTAAAATTTGGTTTCTAGTAAAATCCCAAAGTTCTGCAAATTCCTCCTCTTGTTCAGTAAGTGGTCCATCTTTATAGTGTCCCCATAGATTACCAAAGTTTTTTTCTACTTTGTCTAAGGCACCTATCATTGTGGTTTGTATACGTTTCTCCATATTCATTCTTAATTTATTTAAATTAGCCATAATTAATTTTTCCTATTTAATTCTCTTAATTGTTGAGCAAGTTCTCCTCGTACATCCGGAAGTTCCGCTTCGTCCACTTGATCTTTCTGAGAAAGAGCGTCGAATCTATTCTTGATTTTGTTTCTTCCTACGATAGAGTTTAAATCCAAAATGTCTTGTTTTTGTTGTTCATCATTTCCTGTCATTAAGAATACTTCTTTACTATTCTTAATTTTATCGTTCATCATAGTATCTACACCCTTTTCTTTCTTTTGCTGTTTATTTTGTCTTTGATTATGAATCATCCAACCATCTAAAGCATCATCATCATTAATAATCTGCTCCTCAGGAGCTTCTGGATGTTCGCTTATCTTATCATACATACTACTTACATTGATTAGTGATTTTTGTTCATCAGAATACTCTGAAGCACTATAAGGAAATATATTATTTTGATTATTACTATAATAATTTTTCCAATATTCACTTCTAGCTACTTTTTTCAGATCAGTAATATCTAGCATGTTTTTAGATATAATATCGATAATACTAGTAAATACAACATATGAAATATCTTGTTTAGCAGGAAAAAAGGGGGTGTTACTATCCTTATAAAATAAAGTATTTTTTAAAATATACTCGTGTCTTACAGTTCTAGCTAAATGTTCTAATACCAAAAAATCAAACGTGTGTACTGACATGTACAATTTATTAATTTGCTTTTTTAAACTTTCTATTTTTTTCTTGTTTCTTTTAGTCTTTTTTATATCTATATATTCTTTATACAGTTGTATTTTGGCATTATCTAATTGAGTCTCTGTATTCTTTATAATTTCTTCATGTTGAGGTAAAAGTATTCGAGCACCAATTAAGTACTGTATTAAATCTTCTTCCAATATGAAATCGTTATAAAGATTAGCCTCATAAATGTCTTGATAAACAATATCCGCCTCTACTTGTAGATCTAGAGAGGGACTATAAAGAACAAGCAGATCGTTGCCATAAGACAAGACCTGCTTTTTGCTTAGTATTCTATGTACTAATTGTTCTATGTTTTTCGTACTCACTTATCATCAATCCATCCTTTATCTTCCTTTGAAACCACCTATCGTCAAAATTATGATCTACCGAAGTCAGTATCCTCGATCATAGTGCCATAATCCATCTGGCTAGCACTAACATTACTACCAGCTAGAGTATCATTAGGAGGCATATGAGTAAAGTGACTATATGTCAGATAACTATAAGTAGCAGTTGCATTACCACCACCAGTATCTCCACCCTCATAACTAACACTCTGTAATTTGTTCTTGCTGCCTAGATCATAGTAGCTACCATCGCAAAGGACAACCTTGATCTGTTTGTCAACAAGAGCTTTAGGATTAGAACAAGCTGTTTCAGTTTCACTTGCTCCTACCATATCTCCAGTTGCTGCAATAGTTTCAATATCACAAGTAACTTCAACAGGGAAGTTAACAAAACGAGTATAAGGAAGTCTTTGACCTAATGAATAAATTTCTTCACGACCAAGGTCCATACTAATGCTAATACTCTGAACCTTACTAACTGATGGAATACCACCCTTATTCTGAGAAGTAGCCGTAGCAGGGCTTGCTTCGGCACCGTTTGGCAATACAGAGTCCCCAGCGCCTCCACCATTTTTGAACATTGCTCTACGAACAATACCAGCACCAGTGTTAGGATTATCAGCAACAGGTCTATTTTTAGTTTGGCCTGCTTGAGTATCATGACCTTCCGCTAGGGTTTGACTAGAGGTTAAATCTAACCATATCTTGTTATTACCCACAATAGTAACATCTTCAGTAAAATTACCATCTGAAGGGAAATTATAGCTTACACTACTAAGATATGCTGGCTCAATCTTACAAGCAGCAATAGCATTTCCCTGCGCATTACCAGCAGTATCACTATGAATTGTTAATCTAACACTACAACGATTTTCAGCAACTGCTGATAATGTACCAGTACCCATAGCCATACTATAAATAGTAGGAAAACCATCAAGAACCTTACTTAAACTAATTTCTACGTCAGGAATATCTTCAAAGTTATCATAAAGATCCAATTGACCCATTTGATAGATAGGTTCTAGATTAAAATTTGTATTAATACCTACGCTCTGTAAGCCTTGAATTACAGTGTACTTGTCATTTGCTATACCATTTGAGCCGCCAGGATTAGTAGCTCCTGAAGGACCTGCAAGCTGCACTGACTGACATGCGTAATAAACTCTATTATTGGTTGCCATAGTGTATATCTCCGAAAAACATTTGTGTGGGAATTATTGGATACTTACCTTTATAGGATGGTTTCAGACGTTATTCTAATTGTACACCAATGTAAATTTTTATTTACACTTTCCATATCCAAAATAGCTATATTTTTAATATAAGTTTTATTCCAAAAGTAGTTTTTAACTAAATCAAAATACATTAATCCATTAGGATTTTTAGATCCTCTATAATTGATGGGATTAACACCACTTTTGACAACTTTATTAATGTCATATAGCTTGATATTCATTTCTTTTTGTAGGCGAATAATATCAGTAATACGGTTTTTATCTGCTGCATTTTCTGCAAATACGTGCAATAAAAGATCCTGACCAATATTATGAGCAAGACTACCTAGTTGCCAGGGCTCTGCATAACTTCTAGCAATCGGTTCTATAATTACACAGGGCATTTGAACCCTATGATTAGCGGATAAATTATATTCACCCTTATTTGTTTGATTAATTTGAGGACTAGGCTGATAGGTTAATTCTTGTAATTCTTTCCAGTATGGATTAGTACTACTTTTATAAGTTTGACACCATCTATACGCATAATCTAATTGTACCTTGCTACTTTTAGATATAGCCCTATCAAAAACTACCTGTCCTAATGGGTAATTAATATAATAACCAGTATTAGCGACTCCTGTAGGGCCTGGTACATGTGTACCATTGACAACTACTCCAGATATACTATTCGGTGTATTGTTGTCATTTATTCCATCATTCCAATAAAAACCACTTTCCCAAACCCAATCTTTTTTAGCAGATTGCCATACTTGACCTACCTTATATCCGGGAGTATCCGTGGTTTTAAGCTCATGGAATGTTCCACCATATAATCCACTAGTAGGAATATTAACATTAACATAGCCACCAATATTTAAAAAGCCCCAATCTAAAAAGGCTTTCATATTTTCTTCTAGTTCATTAATTAAGGTATTTTCTGCTAATTGCTCAATACCATTAAATACAGAATACTGTGGTAGCTCACTCATAAACTTTTCTCCAATTCGGACTGTAGCATCGTTTCGATCTTAGAATCTAATTGACTAATAGCTCTATACACCCAATTATTATCTGCGACCCCAACAAACTTAGAGGGCATACGCCAATTTTTCAGTGATTTGACCATAACAGCATTACCTGTCCTAGATTTCTTACTGGGACCAATTTTTATAGCATAATCTTTCACTAAAATGTCTCCACCCCCTAATAATAACCAATAAAGCCAAGGTACTACTGAACCCGTTTGACGGTCTATTATGGTCGCTTCATCCATACCTAAAACATCAGCATAGTCTTCTTTAATCATACCAATAGATAGACCACCTTTGATTTGAGATCCAGAAACAATCACAGGTTTTGTAATAATTTGAACATTCTCTGCCCAAGCGTCTATTATAGCATTAACTCTAGTCGTAGGATTAGGAATACCTAATTCGTCTTTTAATTGACCAGATAACAAAGAACCATATTCTGGTTGACTTTGTATGGCTTGCTTAACAATACTTTGCAGTTCTTTTTTTATGCTTTCAGCAGCTTTTGTAAATCCACCTTTAAGCTGTTGCACTAATGCATTTAAAATTTTGACCTGTATGGCTTTATCGTTATCTAAAAGTTTTAAACTTATATTCATGATTTTTGCCACATAGTAATTATATAATCATTAGAACCTAAACCCACAGGATTAGGCTCACCTGCCCTAGAATATCTATAATTTCCATAAGTTGAAATATTATTATCAATAATCATTTCTTTACAATTCTTAATTTTAGGCAATAATGTGATAGAACATATGCTTTGTACCATACCATCGGATATATTAATAGATTCTGAACCCCAATTCATCCAATATTTACTGTCAAAAATAATACCTAAAGTAATAATTTCATCTTTAGCCTTATCTATAAAACCAAAACCATTACACACTGGACATATACTTTGATGTGCAAATGCAATAGTAGGACTATCTTTAGGAATATTAGCTGATCTTTGTGTAATAGGATCAAATTCACAATTATAGCACAACTCCCTATTTATTGATTCAAACTTTAATGTACATGGTACAGACAAGGCGTTTGTAGCCAATAGCGTATCTATAGAATCTTTAAAGAGTTTTTTAAATTCAGGAGTAATTACTTTATCAAACATTTTATACCTCTATTTTTTAATAACCACCACCACCCCCGCCTCCATCAGCAGATTGGTAAATGGTAATAGTTTGAGTGTCAGTGACAGTAGATGATGCAGAAACGGAGGAAGCCTGTACGGTTACAATTACAGTCTGATCTGTGTCTGTATTAAGATCAGTTGTAGTCAGTGTCGTAGTAGAACCACTTGAACTTGATAATGCTGTTCCATTGACAGAATTTATACTCCAAGCATATATAACATCAGTAGCTGTGCCCGCTGTACTAGCAGACAATGCGACATTGGATCCTCCGTTAACAGTTGTGTTTGAACTGATGGTTACAGATGTTAATGTTGGGGTACTAGAATCTGCACTTTGTAAAACAGTTATGGATTTAGTATTTGTTACACTAGTCCCAGCAGAAACAGATGTAGCAGTTAGTGTCACAGTAACAGTTTGATTTGTGTCTGTATCCAAATCTGTTGTATTAACAATCGTAGAAGAACCGGTAGTACTAGATAATGTGACTCCATTAGCAGTTGTAATTGTCCATGCATATGTTACATCTAAGGCCGTACCTGTTTTTGATGCTATTAATGTTATGCTTGAGCCACCATTAACACTAGATAATCCAGATATCAATGTTTCAGTTAAAGTCGGTATGGGTGAAGGACAAGTATTATCATATATAAGATTATTTTGACCTCCCATATATCCATGATAGTAGCATTCATAGGAAGTAGTACTAAAATCACCAGTAAATAAACCGGTAACAGTTCCGTAATAGTAGTTGTAAGTATTTCCATCTAGACCAACTTTACTGCCAGCTAAATTAGTACCTGAATAAGCTATAGGTTTGCTATTATTATAGAAAGCTATAGGATGATTACTTGGCACATTATCAAATTCATACGTTCCTGTATTAGCTTTAAATCTATAAGTACTACTGGAATTATTATCAAATATATATTTATTGCCGTCACCAGTATTCGCTATGGTAACATGCGTGTGACCGTGTTGATCAGGATCTAAGCATATGTCTGTTTTTGTTGGAGTTAAAGAATCACAGTCATAGCTACCGTGATATACTTCCGATAAACCATTAGGCATCCAGTAACTAACTTCATTCACCGTATGCTGATGAGATGTGCCATTTCCATTAGGATCTCTGTTAGAATCATATTGAGATGAATATAATGGATAATAACCATTAACACAAACAGGAGATTCTGAATGATCTAATAAGAAGGATGTGGTATCTGTGAGTGTTGTGTAAGCACTTACGGACGATACTGTTAATGATACATTAACTGTTTCATCATTTCTTTGTGCTATATTTGTTGTTTCTACAGGATAGAACGATGTTGTAGCAGAATCTGAGCCAGAAGCATATGGACTACCTATTATACTCCAACTGTATTGTAAATCAGTAGCAGTACCATTTACTAAGCTACCAAATATATTGCTATCACCTGCTAATAGGGGTGTTACACCAGATAAAATACTTAAACTGGTAAGTGTAGAACCTTGTACCACAGCTATCGTAAAGTCTTTCTCAAAGAATCTATTAGTTTGATCTGTGGTTTTGATTCTTATATCATGAGTAGGTTTAACACCATAGCTTAATATAGAATTAACTCTTAACTCATTATTTACAATAGTAAAATTATCGTTATCTGCTGCGTTGGTGCCTGTGACTAAACTGTATGTAAATGTATCATTGGTATTACTATCCGTCGTACTAAGCACACCTAAAATAGCTCCAACAGGAGCCTTTTCGCTAATTGAAGAAACAGACAAAGCAATATCGGTAGGTGCTGTAGGATGAACAAAAGCAACTCCATTAGGCATATAGTATAATTGACTATTAATAGTATGCGTATGATAAGTACCGTCTCCACCGTTCAATAAACCGTAGTTGGCAGCTTGAGCAGAATCTAAGAATAACGGGAAGTAACCATCAACTGTTAATGGCACAAGTGAAGGTGTTATATTTTGATTAATTTTCTGCTGCTTAGTAAACGGACCAATAGCATATGGATAGGCTGGAACTATTAATCCACTAGTTGTAAAAGTAAGATAATAAGCATAAGTGCCCTCTGGATATTCAGGTGTTACGGCATATCTGCCATTATATTGATCTAATAAACCCGATCCTTCAGTGTATACAAAATCTTGTAAGTAAGCACCAGCAGTTAAATTATAATTAATGTCATTAACACTTATAGCATTAGTGTATTTATGATCTGTAGGTCTATGGTCATCTGTAGACTTAACAATATAAGAGCTAGTCATTAACGCACAACCTGAATCAGCATGTTCGGAATGTTCGTACCCAAAAGCCCCATATATCGGATATCCATCAAAAGCAAACCCTAATATTTTTGAGTGACCATCTGCATGCCTATAGTAATCACCATTAAAATTAGTGCCGCTATAATACGGATTACTATTATAAACTTTTGTATCTTCCCAGCATCGCTTTAAAAATTTACCATTTAAATATGCGTATTGCCTGTCGTAATTTACATGTCCACCACAATCATCCATTTTAAAGTAAGAACTGAAATGGCTTCTATTATATGTAAAACCTGCTGGAGCAGAATAAATACCTATAGCTTCTCCTGATGCTCCGGGAGGAGATAAAACCACACCATTATTAAACACGCCCAAAAATCCAGTGTTGGCTATTTCGGGAGAAGAAGTATTAGTACCTCCTCTGTATTGTATTTGAAAATTGTAATCTTGATCTGATATATTATAATTGTTGTGGAATGCACCTCTAGGACTAAGTCCATCATTCACTAATGCACCACCTGCTTTAGCAGGATATGGATCTCCGTCACTAGTTACAATTAAATTACTACCTGAAAAATAAATACTAGTGCTGCTACTATAAGTACCATCTATATTAGATATGGCTAGTCCATCAGCAGTGAACCATTGAGTAGCAGGTAAAAGTATTCTTTTCCAACTATTTAAACCTATACACACATATACATATTTGTCATCATAATATAACTCGCCAGCACGACCCTGTGTAGAAGGACTATGGATAGTACCACTGGTGTAGGGATTAAATACCTTATCTAGACTAAATGTAACAGACTTAAAACTATTATCATAGTTCACTGTAATACCATCAGTTCCAATAATATTGAGCTTTTCCTTATTAGATAAATTACAATTTACTCTAGGATTATCAGCATTAACAGAAGAATCGCCTATAATTAAATTTATAGCTGATGGTGCAGGAAAATCTATTGAGCTATTCTCTACTTTAACATAACCTAAACTGTTCCATTTGGTAGAATTATCTCCTATCTTTAGTAATCTGGTGTCTGTTTCATAAGCTGCTTCACCTATAGCCAAAGTAGGATTAATACCTGTCCAATTGGCAGCTGTGTCTCTCCTAATTCTAATTCTTGTATAGTTGGCATGGTTAAAATCTAGAGGAGTAACAAATACAGGCTTTTCTAAAACAACAGAATTACTCTCATCAGAAAACGGTCCTGTGCCCGCACCATTAGTTGCAGAAACTCTAAAATAATAAGTATTATCATTAGCTAAATCATATACGTAAGAATTAGTTCCTGTAGCAGTAGCGACGACTTGAGCCCAACCAGTATTTGCTGTTTGATTGTAATATTCTATATTGTATTTAGTAACGTCATGACCACCATTATCTATAGGTTGTTGCCATGTTAAAAAAGCAGTACCATCACCGCCACTTGCCGTGGGCAATAAAGGCTTAGATGGAGGAACAGCATAATATGATATAGTAGCAGAATCAAAAGACAAGGACCTAAGTCTTGCTGAGGATGAGTCTGACAACCTGAATGCTAAATAAAAATAATCATCTTTAGTATAAAACACATCTGAAGTCATACCACTAATGGCAGATGTTAAATCTAACACTGTTCTAAAATCTGGATCACCCGGATAGTTTTTTGAAGTATTACCTCCAAAATCATATACCGGAGTAGTAAAAAGTTCAGATGTTAAAAAATGATAATCACTATACCCAGCATCAGCATTAAAATTAGTGCCAAGTATACCACTAAGGTCTGGATTATATCCAGAAACATTGTTAAACGAAAGATTTAAATTAAAAGAACGCAAACTGTTTTTAGGAATATCAGGCTTAAATTCTAAAACAGTAGCATATTCACCTATTGATTTTTGATGGATATAATGTTCTATACCAGTACCAGCATAATTTCCTACCCAAGAAAGTATAGGTACTCCTGTGTTTGGGCTGCCTAAATCTAAGAGATAATCTCCATCGCCAGCATTTAGTTTTGTGATATTTAATTCATAAACACGAAAGGCATCAACACCATTTTCCCTAACATTTTGAAGAGTTTTAGAGAGTATTATACTCATAGTTTTTTAACTCCCATTATGAATCCATATGGAGCATTTATTAATCCTGTGGTCCACGGCTGATTGTTTGGATCATTATATGCATAAAATTGATGTACTGTACTGTATCTAGTTCTAGTTAGTGTTTGTACATCCCCTAATTCTATATAATTATCTACTTCAGCCTTCATGTCTACAGGAGGTGGAAAGTTTTCTATGTATCTTATAGAATTTCTATTGAATCTCCAACCATCAATATAACCATTGCCTTCAATTGCCAAAGGAACTCTTGTATTTTGGGCTTGATAACTACTAAGTCCGAAACCGGCTGATACAGTAGCATAAGAGGCAAAATTTCTAACCTCACTATATGCATCTTCCCAATAAAATAATTCATTATTGCCTGTTCTACCACCAGCAGTGGTTGTAGTATTACCCCAACTACCATAACTATATGTATTATCTAAATGATTACCATCTTTATCGCGTATAGTTAAGCCATAATCGGTACCAGATTGTCCATCAAGAAATACAATCAAACCAGTAGATGTTCTGCTCAATGCTATATGGTGCCAGCCTAAATCACCGATACCAGTAGTAGGAAAAGACAGATCTAAAACTCCTGAGTAATGTTCATGTCCAGGACCATCATTTGGCATAGATTTTGAAGTTTTATAAGTAAGTGCTCCTGTACTAACAATTAGGTCCCACGAATGTTCAGTTATAATAGCGTTTGGGCTGAAATAGCCGATACTGTCACTGCCGTGTCTATAACTTTTAGAAGCCATCGTAATTGTATCATTTAAACCTGAAAACTGCACCCAAGCTTCCAGAGTAAAATCCACAGGATTAGGAGCACCAGGAAAATCCGAACTACCATAATTTCCTGCGTTACGACGATTGAAATCAAGATTCCTTGTCATAGAAGTATCAAAATTACGTACAAATTCTCCACTGTTAATTTTAAAACTACGAGAACCTATTCGTGCTTGCTCAGTAACAAACTCTCCACTTTTTTGAAATTCAAATTTATTACGACTTCTACCAAAGAACGGATTTGTATTATCCTCAAAACTTAAAAAACATGCAACACCAGTACTTAAAACATCCGCAGTTCCCGTATTAATTACAGGTATATATCTTGTGTCTAAAAATTCTTTCTTAGCTTGTGCATAAATTTTCATACCTCCAATAGCATCCTGAATACTGGATAAATGTTGAAATGCTTGCATATCAGGAGTACCTATATTTTTGCTGTATGGTATATACGGGACAGCACTAATAGCTCCACTAACAGAAGTAGAAATCTTCCCAGTATCTCCATCTAGATTTTTCAAAGCCAATATAGTGCTACTAGTATTAGTGCTCCATTCAAGCAACCCAGACTTTTGATAATTATCGGTAATATTTCCTCCACTTGCTCCGGGAGTAAAAGGAACAACTTTAGCATTTTTACCCAGAAAAGTACTAGTACTACCAGCATCATCCGATAATATAACATCATCAATAAGTGTCATACTACCTTTACCATAATAAATATTATCTAAATCATTACCTACGTAATAATGAGGCTGATACGCTGGGGAAATTGTTCTAACATCCTCCCAATCCAAACCTCCATTATAAGTTCTATTAAAAAATCTAATATTATCATAATTAAATCCACTAATATAAATTTTATCTTCCCAATTGTCTTTATTTGAAATAGTATCATCTGTTGGTATTTGAAGCAGGTCTACATCTTCTAATTTGATTTGTATATATGGTACTGTTCCTGTTCCAACAACACCAAATTGTAAATGACACCATCTACTAATAGGACACAAAACACTGCGCCTATTATAATTAGTACCATCAAACTGATAATCCCAATGTTCAGCATCTGTAGTCAATATTCTACCGGGCATATTACCACTATTATTAGTAGATCTCGTACCAAAAACAGATCTGACCCTAAAATTATTCAGATCATTTGTGATGTTCATATCAAAATGACCACTAACACCCTCTGCTTGTTCAACTTCAATAGCCATTGTCATTTTTTCTTCTTCTAAAGTTTCCAGATGATTACCCGTAACTTTAACAGCATTCAAAATTAATCCTGTAATATTTCCACTACAGAAAGCCACTATAGGATGCTTACTGCCAAATCGACCAGGTTTATCATTAGTGGCATACGTTGTGTCTTTAGTTTCAAGACCTAATATACGAGTAGTCAAAAATGTACTATCTCCTGATGGAATGTTAAATCCACTAAGCTGAACATACGTAATAGGAGCCAAAGCGTTACCATCGGAAATATCTAAATTAGTTAATGCCAGAAAGCCTGGAGGTGCTCCAAATCCAGGATAGCCATTCCCACTAAAACTAGAACCTTGTCCTGATACTAAAGAGGACCTATATATACCAGTAGGTAAAATGCCATTGTTAGGAGAATAAGAAGTGTAATAACCATTTCCTCTACCCATCCCGCCTTCATCATATCCATTAAAATTACCATCAGGATAGTTATTAGTATTATGATTATAGCTATATCCACCAAAAGCATATTGCTCATATTCTAGGGGCTGCCCTGGTTGATAGCTCCAGTAATTAGGATCTAAATCTTTGGTGATAGTACAACGGTCAAATCCGTCGAAAAATAATATTGACATTGAATCTCCTTAATACCTTTAATATACCCCTTTTATGGAATAAACGCATTTGAAACAGATACTCACTAATTCCCTCCACAACTAGCACAATCTAGAGATTCTGCATATTTTTCTGGAGTAAAATTCTTAGTATATCTAGCCTTATCAACTAACATGACATCGTCTATATCCCCCTTAAACGCATTATACACTACGCCTCTGTTTGTATTAAACGTGTCTGAACTTCGATAATCAGCACGTTGTTCTGCTCCAATAACCATATACTTACCACTGGTTGCAACATCATATGTGGCTGTCTTTTTATCTTTTTCTTCTCCATTAACATATAATCTAATTGTGTTATTAAATCTAGATACTGCTATATGACTAAATTCTGTAGTTGGTAAAGTTATATTTTCTGTTTCAAGAGTAGTTGTCACCAGATTTGGGTATCCTTCATAAGTACCTACTTCTCCTTTAAAATCAAATTTAATTTTTTGTGACTGACGATATAAATTCCATTTTGAAGATACACTGTACTCAGTATCAGGATAACCATAATCATCCATAAGGTACGGATTATGTGCTGAAATTAAACTTTCTGTAGCAGAAGTACGGTCTGGTTTTATCCACATTTCAATAGTAAAATCTCCTTTCAATGACCAATCTTCTCCTGTACTAGAATTATTATTATTTACCTGTAAATGTGAACGAGTACCCGGTGTCGGTAAAGACTGATAAACACCATCAAAAGCTAAGCTGCCAGCACCAAACTTAGAATCAGAACTAGGAGTCACACCTTCATATGCTACGACAGTTTTATTTCTACAACTATAATCAGTACTAGATGCACTAACATCTACCAAATTGTTAGGTTGCATAAAAAAGGTTAGGTTACAATAAGTGAAAGGATTTGGTCCTATAGGTTCTAATATATCCGTATAGCTATATTCTCCAGTACCAACACTATTAACAGCAGCAATCCTAAATATATATGATTGTCCATTTTCTAAATTCTCTACATTAAGATTATTTATTAAACCTATACCGCTAGAATTTTCTGTTAATAAAAAGTTTTCTCCAATAACTCTATTTTCATCTTCTTTTAAAATTCTTCGATGATCATATTGTTGATAATTACAAATAGTTTTATAATGTTCTGAAATTATACTATCATCATTTTCTGACGTAATATTATCTCCACTTTCTGTTAACGATTTAGATAGGAAACAATCTGTATATTCTAAAACATAATTCAATAAAGAAGCTCTACGGTCCCATGGAATATTCCAAGTGAAATTTATCATAGAATTTTCAATACCAGTAGACATAAATCTAGTAATTTCGGGTGTTTCAGGAGGAGGGTCGTATGTTAATATATCTGCAGCTGCATATGTTGCCATCAACGTAGTACTTAATTCACCCAAAGATACAACATCTGCTGCTAAATAAGTAACAGAAGGAACTTCCTGAGGTTCTGTGAAAGTCATAATATCTGGAATTAAATATGTAACACCTAATGCACTAGATGCTGCTGTAAATGTTACCACATCAGAAGACAAATGAGATATTATAGCTTCTCTAACTTCTGCTTCATCATACTTTGAAGATATACCTTGAAATGGTGGCAAAATCATGTCTATTCATCCTATGGTCCAGAATTATCTTTGGTCGTATCTCCAGATAATATCGTAGTAGAATCAGAAATTTTAACTAATGTGGCTATAGAATACTGTCCTACCAATTTAGTATGTTGATATCTATTCGCAACAGCATTCACTCCAGTAAATCGTACCTGACCAGAACCTAACTGTACTAATAAACAATTAAACCCATCAGCAATATCAGAACTAATACTTAAATTAACAGGAGCAGTATCAAAATCTAGTGTCACAACCTTACCATTATCACTCTGCACAATTTCATATGTAGAAGATGTTTGAGTATTAGTTGTAGCAGAAAATCTATTTATTTGTCCATCATTAAATGTCTGTGTACCAATAAAACTATTATTACCATTTAAAACAGCAAAAGTACCAGAATCATGAATAGCTATTGAACCTAAACCAAGCGTAGTTCTTTGTGTTTCTGGATTAGGGTCATTTAAAAAGTCTTTACTAGTATTAGATAATGTGATTAATTCAAAATCATTATTAGCATTAGCATATAAAATTTTACCTGTTTCTAGAGTAAGACTAGCAATATCTTGTAGTATAGGATTATATGCTTGAACATCTTGACCAATTGATAAACCAACAACAGATACAGTTAAACTATTAAAGTCAGCATCTTCATAATTAAGATTTATGTTAGAGCCTCCTATTAAAAGTTGATCAACCCTATCATCAACAGACTCATTAAAATTAATAAGATCTGTAGCAACATGATTATGTCCGACTAAACTATTAGATATAGTTACTTGTTTTGAAGCACTATTAATAGATATGTCTGTACCCGGTCCTTCAATAAATGTTACAGTGGAGTTGCTATCAGTAACTGAAAAAGAATCTGTATTATCAGATATAATTAAAGAAGACACGCCAGTACCAGTTTCACCTTGTGGGCCAGCCTCACCTTGTGGGCCGGTAGGTCCTACTGGGCCTTGTGGACCTATTTCACCTTGTGGGCCTGGTAAGCCTGATCCTGGCGGGCCTTGAACACCAACATTTGCAACAATATTTGTAGTGGTTGCGTCACTAGTAGTTATTTGCAGATTAGTAACACTTACTTGTGATGGATCTGTAACATCTGATACAGTTATTCTTTGTGATAGTTGTTCTGTAATATTTAATGTAGCCATAATTTATTAATAAGTATGAGTGTAATTATCTGAGCCTGTTTCATCAGAAACGTGAATTTTCACAGTATCGTGTACTGACCAATCTATACCGTATAAGGAAGATAGTGTTAATGTAACATCTAACCTATCTGTGCTAGAATTATATACATCTACCGGTATACTACCTGTTCCAGTAGAATTTCTATAGAAGCCGCAATAGTCAAAATCACCATTGATACCTGCTGCTATTTGTATGTCTGGACTGTGCATATTTAATGGTCGTTTACCGCCAGAAATACTGAATGTTAATTGATCTCCATTTTTATTTACCGTACTCGGCACAATAGCAATAGGTTTACTAACATATAAAGGATAGTTTGTAAAGTATTTTTTAGGATTTAAACCAACATGTGGATATGTAGCAGTATCGAATACTGGGGTATCCTTATTATCCATTGCTGCAATCTTAAAGACTAAGTCTTCATTCTCTCTAGTGTTGGATCTACCTGTAATCTGGAACGTATATTTACCTTCTGTATTGTAGACTGTATTCTCTGGCATAATCTTAATATTGTCATCGATATTTTGATGAACTGAAACGGCATCATTAGCACCAAAACCTGTTAACCATCCAGTTTGTGAATTAGTATTGCCTAAGAATACTAAACCATTATTTCCAGAAACCATAGTTATATAACCATTTTCTTCTAATAAATTTAATTCAGTAGATATAAATCTATTTTTATCAACACCTATATTGTCACCAACTGTACAATTAAAATTACCACTTAAAACCAATTCATTATCAGCCAGATCTACTTTATGTACAGCTACTGCAAAGTTGGCATTGGCAGTTCCATTAATATTAGAATTACCTAATGATACATTGAGTGATAAGTAATGAGTATCTATATTATTAGCTGCTACTGTGATTGTATCACTATATTGTAGTGCAGGATTGCCATAAGTAGGCTTGTCATAAAATTCAACAGAAACTATGTCTCCAACAACAGGATTAACTCCTGATATTTTCAATGTGGTATTATTGTGTGTATACGATGCTTGAGTAGCAGATAAATTATCTTTTAGTAAATGCTTTTGAATAACACCAGTAATTTTTGGTAAAAAGTCCTCCATAGAATATGCACCCGAAACAGAGATATTACCTGAATGTGAATAAGGGATAGCATCACCAATACCAGCGTTAGTTGGGACATATCCACCAACAGCTACACCTATCAACGGCTCCATTACAACACCATTAGGATCAGCATCTGTTAAGCTATTAACAACAGATATGCTCTCAAAACCAACAGTAGCTAAAGGAGGAAAAGTGTTTTGTGTAGGAACGGTTGTTAAGTTATCTCCCTTATGACTCCATACGTATTCATTTTTAGATTCGGGCGTAGCCTGATAGTTATAGGTTGGGAATATATCAGAACCCTTAGAAATAGTTAATTTATATACAGTTCCTGATTCTCTAGATAGTATGTTTGTATCAAAGCTACTACCAGCACCAACAGTGCCATTTTGTATACTTACTCCAGATAACACATCTATAATATCATACGCTAAGCTAGAAGTTCTTTGATTGCCTTGTAGTAATCTTTGTGATTCTGTTTCTCCAAAAGCCAATCTGGTGGCTAATGCAAATCTAGCGCCATTAAATGAGAAGAAATAATCTTGTGCTGGCGGTGGATCCACAACTTCTGCATGAATGTTTGGTACAGCTATGCCTGATATATATACATTTCCTGTTTGATAGCAATCAGACCATGAAACAGTAGATTTGATATCTACGTCAGAATTAATTCTATCTAATCTTAAATCAGATATTGATTGGAATGGCTGTAAACCTGTTACTGCAGCCTTAAACGATGGTAGCATAGCCCCCAATAAACCTCGTTTAGTACTAGTGCTATTAGGTAATCTATCAAAAGCAGCAACTCCTCCACCCAATATACAATACTGAGTATTTGAAATAATATTACCTTCAAAGAAATTATCAAAATCATCTAAGTTAAGACTCTTAGTATCACCCTTTATTATTAATGCGTGTCCAGTTATAGGAGCCACTTGACCAGGATATTGTAAAGATTCTGAACCTACAACATGTAAACCTATACTGTCATTAGCAATAACGTAAGATCCATCATTACCATTATTATGTGGACCAAATCCAATGTATATTTGATCACCAGCACTTATTTTTTGGTTATTTGGTAAATTTTCACCTGTTTGATGTAAATAAATATCTAAATCATTAGTATTAATCGTACCAGAATATAATACTTCAGAAACACCGCATTTATTTTGTGGTAACACACTTAAACATTGCAATGTCTCTGCGATTGTTGGAGGTCTACCTACGTTTTGAGTTCCCGCGAGAGTTTTTAATCCAGTTTTTGGCGTAAGAGCAATATTCTCATCTTTAAAATAAACCGTCATACCAATATCAGGATCATTTGCCACAGAAGAATCTGTAAATGTAATAGTTTGTGTAGCTGTTTTGTCTCTGGCGTCTGTTACAGTGAGCTTTAGACTTTCTGTATATGGACCAAACGCTGTTACGTCACCTTGTACTTTAAGATAACCATGACCCATATTAGAATACGGAGCTACTGGAACGTCCCCAGGTGCTGGAAAATATGTAGAATAGCTTAAGCCAGGTGGCACTGATCCTTCAACTACGTAACTCTTAATACCTGTAACATTAATACATAAACCTGTGCCGCCGGGTTTAAAATCTAATTGTTTTGTATAGTAGGTACCACAGAATGGTAAAATTTTGTCCATACCTTGATAACCATCATTTACAGTTATTACTGGAGAATTGCCATCGAAAACACCTTCTATATAATTATATGCAAATGGTACCTGATCGGTATTAGGTAGGTAGGGAGAATTAGGCAATAAGCTTGTGTCTGTATCTATGGCTGTGATTGTAAAATCTTTACGTCCCAATAAAACACAACTAGGTAAGCCAGAGAATTTATAGTTCCAAGAACCACCTTGATCACCTGGATTCCATGTAGGAGGCTCACTTATACATTGTAACTGAGTCTCTATAAGAGGATTATATCCTGTACAAAATGTGGGCATATCTTGAAGAAGAATAGTAGGAGGATAGTTTGCATGTGCTAAACCACCTATAGTCTTAAACTCTAACTTCCATGACTCATCACCTTGATCAACATTAATTGCACCACCAGGAGTATATCCATTAATACCAGTAATTTTAAGTGGTATGCCATCAAGTTCATTACTTTCTATTTCCATAGTACTTAATTTAGCAACAGCGATAATCTTGTCTTTACCTATACCTTGAACATCTACCTTGATTGTATTGCCTTGTAATGTAAATCTAGCATCATATTTATCTGTCATAGGATTAGAAGTATAAGAATTAGTCCAAGTATTTAAATGTCTATCATATTTTCTTGTTAGTTTATTAGTAGGCAGAGAAATACTACTTTCTTTGAGCGTAGCAGGAAACGAAATATCGTTTGATGCACTCTCATTTAAATCAAACACTTCTGCCTTAGTATAAAATTCATTATCTGGTGTGGTATAAACGTTAGCGGCAATATTTTTAAGTTTGGTAAAAGAATTATACTGAATTGAATAATCATCATTAGTAGAATTACTTGTTAGTCCATCATCGACGTAAACAGATATAGGATACGTACCAGTATTAGCAATAAATCTACCTAGAGCATCCAAGGTTCCTACTGCTTCTACTTTCCATTTCTTAATGTCTGCTTCATATGTATAATTTAAACTATATTGTGGAATAGTTTGATCATAGGTTCCTAAATTTGGGGCCTTAAAAATAGAAGCATTTGGTCTAGCAGAGGCATCGTGCTCACCTACACCACTAACTATATAAAATTCCATACTCCAAGGTTCATTAGTAGTGAAAGGAATAGTAGTTGTCTGTGGAATACCTTCAAAAAAAGCATTTTTATATAAGGTTAAATTAAAACCAATATTACGAGTATATGTCTGATAAGTATAGTTACCTGCGCTATCAAAAACAGCCTGTTTTATAGAAACAGTAAGAGATTGGTTAACATATCTAGCTGAAACATCTTTATAAGTCGGAGAACTACCAACAGTTTTAGGAGTAGCAGTAACATCAAATCTTTTAGTGTCGGCATTCCAACCAGCATTATCTAAAGACAAATTAATGTCTGCATCCGTATTAAATGTAATATTTAAGTTATTTGTAACTTCAGATGGCACTGGACCAAGTTCAGCAGGTATAGAGAATTTGAATTTCTCTTGTTGGTCTATGTCTAAATAGTATGGTGTATCAAATCTATTGAATTCTATAGTATAAGGATCTCTATCGGCTCCATTTTTCAATACAGAAATTACACCCGTAGCAATACCTAATGTAGTATATGGTGTTGTGGTTAAATCTTTAACAGTAAGTTGCAGATTGTATATTCCAGTATCAGCTCCTCTAGTATCTCCAGAGAATATAACACAATTTGTATCAGAATGGACTGTTTTATAGTTATTAGAATCGGGCATATTTACTAATTCTAAAAATATGTCTTGTGCTTGTAGTCTAGTAGTAACGTCCATCTTTGTAATATCGAATCCCACTTGCCACATTTGTCCACTCTCATGATACCCAGTGGGGTAAAAACTACTAATTTTAGGTATTTTATATTTAGAGATAGATATATTCTGTTCGGCATCTCCAGTAAGATCTGATACTTTAAGAATAATATTCTTATTTGTGTAGTCTTCTTTAGGAGGATCCCATTTCAGTCCTATATTCCAGCCTGTATTTTTGATAAAATTGAATTCAGTTGGATTACTAAAGTCTACTTTATAACTACCTATACCAGATAAAGAGACCTTAGGTATTGAGTGTCTTACTCCACTATATAGGCTTAGATCTCCATCTTTTGTTCCAACTTTAAATGTGACTTCTTCTACATTATCAGGAATTGATAAAGTGTTGTTTACAAGAGGTTCAAAAGAAGCATTATCATTTAATCTATACTGTATGCCTGTAATTTGGATAGTTTGATCTAATATAGAATATAGCTTTGACGTACTAGATATACTGGCACTAGAACCCTGTAATTTAAATGTATGTCCAGTAGGTTCTGGTTGAGCACCACGTAAATGGAAAGTGTGCTTCCACCCCTTACTTTCATTATCAAAATAATTAAATATTTTCTTATCTATAGACGATAAACCATCAACATTACCTTCAGACAATATTAATGAATTATCTAAATTAGGATTTAAGTGACCCTTAATATTTTGTGTACTATTTATAATATAAACCAGACCAGATCTATTAATAAGATCAGAATCAAATGGTGGACTAATAGTAAGAGCATTAGGAGATATTAAATCTTTAACAGGATATGCTTTTGTTAACTCTGGAGCTTCATCATCAAAATCGAAGAACATTGTATCCCCAGGCTGAATACCTGCAAATGGAGCAGTACTAATACCTGAGATAGTCACACATAAAGTACCAGACATACAAGTATCCGTATCAAACATAACCTGATATGTACCTGTCTGTGGTGTGTTTACGAGTTTACCATCAATGTCCAAAGGATGTCTTGAGCTAACACCACCATATGTATTATAGTATATATTATTGTAATTTAAAACACTAAATAATCCAGAAGTAGTCTTAGTGAAATCTACAATGCCTCTCTTAGGTAAAAGTTGATTATGACTTACTCCTAGTGGTGTCTGATGTCTCGCCTTATTTTCATACAAGAAATGCCAACTAACATCACCAAGACCAGGTGTTGTTGGTCTAGAAGGTATGCCTCTAGGTCCTTCTGTAACGATACCACTAATAGTTCCAGATTGATTTGTGGCATTAAATTTAATAGCATGTCTAGCAACACCACTGTCTGATATATTGATATTATTGAATCGATTAATCAAAAATTCATCATCCTGATTCAGGAATGACTTTATCGTATTAAATTTAGAAATCTTAATAAGATTACCATTATAAAATACTTGTTCGTTTTTCTTATCATTACCACAATACAAATTGTTAGTTTTGATATATGGTAAAATGTGCCAATCTTGAGATAATAAAGATCTATAATTTGGATCTGTAGCTGGAATATATTGAGGCAATTTCGTATCGCAGTCTATGCAATCATTAGCATCTAATGTAGGCACAGGAGTATAGACCAGTTCTGCATCATTGGGGTTCAGGTAAGGGAAGTAATCTACACCTGTATTTAACACTGTTGAATTTTCCAAAATGTAAGGCTTAATACTTACATCGCTAACAACTTTAGTAGTAAGAGTAAATTGATTTTTATATTTATTATGATTAACACTTGGATTTAATTGTACTTTTATCTTATCAAATCTATTAACATTTAATGTTAAGTCTATACTACTGTCAATAGCGTCTAAGCCTGGAGCCACACCAACTGTTTTAACTAATGTTTGATACATACCACCAGGAGCATTACGATTAAGTAAATCTCTATATCTTTCGCTCTGCTCTGCAAAAGTAGTATGATGTACCAACAACCCTGTAGTACAACCAGATATTTGATAATTACCTTGTATAGTTATAGTATTAGAGTTATGTCCTAAATATATAAATTCAAAATACTGTCCTTTATTCGAAACAGCAGACAAATGGTTATAATAAGGATTAGTACGATGTCCAATACCAGTTACGTCTGCAGGAATATCAAACTGATTAATATTTGAACTTATACAATAGTATTCAGCTCCACCTATTTCATCATCTCTAGCTTCTCTAACAAGTCTAGATCCTTCATACAAAGCATCACTACCTGTAGCAAATACAGAAGCATGCCCCAGATGATTAGCATCTAAACTAGAGGAAATATTCGCAGATAATACATTGTTGTTTCTGGGTACTACGCCACTAAATATAAAGCCTGTTACAACAGAGTCTATTTCGTAACCATACTTATCACTATCAGCATGATTAATTAACAGTCCTGTCTGTAGTCTATTAATCAAACTATTATCAATCGTACAAGTACCTGCTGCATCCTTACCCGCACTCATTAATCCTGTAAAAACAATATCCTCAGAATCAGCAGTAGTTTCTAGTGTTACAGAACTTTCTAAAAGCATATTGTCTTTTAATGGTTCTAAATCCCTTAGTCCTGTCTTACGACCAATCATAGTATCATCAATGAGCGTAATTAATGGATCAGAATAGTAAGCAAAACCAGTAGGAAAACTAACTTTAACATTATCAAATGGTTGGATTACTCCAGACTTCGTAACAAAAGAAAACATATTACTACTATGATCATATTCAAAATTTACAAGCTTATAAATATGGTTTAAATATTTAGAATTATAACGAATATCATAAATATTTTTATGATTATTAAATAACGATCCACTAAATGCAATACCATTAGTAAGATATGTACCTCTAACAGCTTGATCGTAATAGTCTGGACGACCTGCTTCTTTTAAGAAGTAATTCTTATTATCTTTAACAGCTATCTTGTTTCCAGTAACATTAACAACATCAAAAGTATAATCTTTAGGTCTCAAAGTTTCAGATGTAGAATTAACAACTACAGTAGGATTGGTTGAAAGAGTCGGTTTCCATTGTGTACGTACATCTGCAAATTCTACAGGTACTCTATTGATTATGGTATCTAATTCTTCTTTATAATTATGACCCTGATTTACATTTGCAGTAAATGTGCCCTGTCTATGGCTGGATAATACACTTTGAGTACCACTGTTGGGCATAAAATACTTATTGTGAATTTGAATCGTGTCTGCATCTATAATTTTAATGCCTGTATACTGTCCAACTATAGGTAAATCTAAAGAAGCATTAGATGAAGCAAAATTATATGCATATATATTATGTTTCTGTCTAGTGTCTAAATTAATGTCCTTATTGAGATTTAAATTGATAACACCAGTACCAGCTTGTGTGTATACATCAACCAAACCAGTAACATAATGACCCGTAGTCGCGTGACTAGATTCAAAACCTCTTATGCCTGGTTCGTAAGTGATACCACACCCGCTAGCCTGAGGATATGAATGAGTTCTCAATCCACTAATAGGTAAATTATCATTTGTAGGTAGAGTCTCTGCGTATGTAACCCTTCTCTTTGTTGCACTATATGGGTAAGGTTCGCTTAGTTTAATAAAGTGTTTGTCTGTACCAAAAGCAAACTGAATAAGTTTACCCCAATTGTAATAATAATTGTATACATCATCAGATTGATCAACAGTCTCTTCATATTCAAAAATAACATTTTTATTGTCTATGGCTCCAGGGAATACTAAGCAAGCATCACCAGATCTAGCAGCTATTGCATAATCATGTACTATGGCTTCAGCATTTTCGGCAACCAAAAAGTCAAATGTATCTACCATCAATCTACCATTAGCTTTAACCGTTCTATAACTATCAAACAACTCATAAGGAGTATTTATTTGTATTCTTGTTCCATAGTGTTTGGGATCATAAGAAATAAATGTATCAGTATTCTCTGCTGTCAAAATATCATTGTTTTCTGCAAGAAATCTATCAAATTTATCTAACCCTATACCATACAAAGCTATAACAGGATTTTCTATAGAATCACGAATAGCGAAAGTATCACGATCATATTTAATATTAGATCGTTTTAAATCACCAGTAGGAGGAGCATTAAAGTTTTGCAGGTTACCTGTCACATCTATAAGGGCAGGATCTCCCGTCCTATCTGTATAAGATACTGTAGCATTTTCAATAAGATCTCTATCTGTGCAATTAGGATATCCTGATGCCCATAAAACATTGGTATTAAATGGATCTGCGATAGCAAATCTTTGTAAGCCTGTTACTGGATGCTCAGCAAATTGACCGCTAGCCTCTGAAGTAATACCAGTAATTGTACCCAATTCACGATTACTACTTTCTGTAGACATAAACATAGGAAGAAAACCATGATGAGTAACAATATGATCGCCGTTCTCTGCAAGAATTTCATTGGCTTGATCTAGAGTACTATCTTCTGTTTTAAGAGTGGTACGAACATCTTCAAACGAAGCTGAATAATCATTAAATCCATTTAAAGTAAATTTTGATGGTAATTCAGTACTACCTGATGCTTTTAATACCTGACCAGAAAAGAATACATTATTATTATCTTGATAACTGTCTACAAAATAAATTTTACCATCACTCAATCCAGGAGTACCAGACATATTAAATGGAGCATATCTGTTTACTACTGTATAGTCAGCACTCACTCCGTCAATATCAACAATAGATGGAACAGCAAGATGTTTCGATGATCCTGTAATAGACACGTTAGAAAAATCATTAATAATATCAAGACATTCTACAAAATTATAATCCTTCTCGAAAATACCACTAAATGAATTAGTGGCAGTTTTGAATTCAAAATAAGGATTGTAAGAGCCTACACAATCTAATTTACTAACTACACTACCCGAAGGTAAATTTTCGTCTATTGTAGTAGAAGATAAAAGAATATCTGTAATATTATCATTGTCTCCATGAAAATAATCAAATATCTGATAAACATTATCAGTTACGGTTATAAAGAAATCTTGATAGATCTCAGCAGCATTATTGGTTGCATGAATACGTACGTTATAGGTTCCTATGTCACAACCGTCAGGAGTACCATTCAATGTACGAGTAGCTGCATTAAAAGTCAACCAAGAGGGTAAAGCTGATCCATCGGCATTTCCTTGTAGTTCAGCAGAAAGAGTTATTGAACCTTCATCGTCTTCAGCATTAAATATATTAGCAGGTATTTGATAATTGTAAGTTTCACTGATGTCTACTGTTTGATCAGGAATATTAATATGACTCCAAGGAGCTTTTGTATCATTTACTGTAATTGTGGCATTTTTTTCAAAAAATTTGTTAGCAACATAGTCAAATGCTTTTAATCTCACTTTGTAAACATTTTTAGTTTCATAGTCCAAGGGGTCTTTTGACACAAGAAAAAATCGATCCTTATTATTAACAATATCAAACAGACCATTATCATCATCAAGATAACCACTTACAAGTTCATACTGTACAGGTTGGTATGTTATGTCTATTGGATTTTCGACACCTGTAGTATATACTGTCAGTTGATCATCACCATGAGAGTTTTTATGTCTAGTATAAAAACATTCGTGTGTAGGGAATATAGTTCTTTCAGACTCAAAGTTACCATCTATAACATTTTTATGTGGTAAAAATACCGATCCAGAATTATTAATTTGTGGTACTGTCTCTACAAATCTACCAGACGGATATGTTTCTCTAGAACCAACATTAATTCCAGAAATTAAAATAGATGCATTACCTCTATAATCAGTATAATTATGATGAATTTCAAAACTATTATGACTTCTGTCTCCTTCTTGAGAAGTATTGAAGAATATACTGTCTGCATTAGCAAATAATCCACTTGAATAATACTCACCATCAACAGCGTCTAGTGCTACTATACTTTTACTATCTATAACAATATCAGCATAGTTGATCGATTCTCGTTCATAATAATTAATAATACCAGTATAATACGGTCTTGCTACATATATTTCATCGTTACCTACTACAGAATATACATTATATGATTTATCAACTAAGGTATGTGCGGTTTCATGTTCAAATCTTAAATCAATTTTAGAGCCTACTTTTATACCATGATTTAGAGATCTAATTTTAATACCCTTATTAGTGGTACCATCCATTGTAAAATTACCAGAATGTTGAGGCTCATTAATATCTAAAATTAAATCACCATTATTAGTCTTATAGTACGATCCACTAATATTTGTATAATTTTTTGTATATAAATAATAATTTTCTGCATTTTGAATTGTTATATCATTATTTTGTATAGGTTTATGAGTGACTCTAACATCTTGTTGTTGTCTATCTCCATTTGTATGACTAAAAGTATGATAATGATTTTTAATTTGAGAATTATTAAATAACTCTCTTTTCTTAGCTTGTTGAGGATGCGTTGTTAAATTAACAATTTGTGTGAAATTATTAGAACTTCTAAAAGTAGCGTTTTTAAATATACCACTCATAAATTCATATTGTGCCACACCTGTACCAAAAGCTCTAGTAATCAATAGTTCTAAGTTGTATGCAAAAGTTTTATTATCAGGTATTGTTACATTGGGAGTTAAAGATCTCCAAGTGCTACCGGCTTCTACTCCCTTAAGATACATAGTGATCTGACTATGTTGAGCATGTTCTAATCTGGCTTGAGTTGCTGGGTCATTATAATTAAAAGCGCCAAATGCTAATTGGTTAGCAATATCAGCATATCCATGATCACCTAATGCCACAGAATTATTTGCATTAACTTTTGAATCACTATTTAATGCTATAGAATTATTTCCTGTGATAGCATTGTCTGTGCCTACTACTAAATTATTACTACCATCTATAAGATTTTTTTGTCCTATACTAATAGAGGAAGTAGCATTCACAACAGTTCCAGAACCAACAATTAAATTTTGATTACCATCTAATATAATATCACCTTGAGCATTTTGATAAATAATAGAATCATCTATCTTACTAGCAGGATCATTTATATTATCATTAAATTTTGGTATATATGTATTAGTACCTTGAATATGATCAAAAGTAACTTTTGTGTAAGTAAATTGACCCGTTGCGTTAGCTGCATTAGTGTAGTAAGAACCGTGTTGTCCATCTAATAAATCAACATTAAGATTAGAAACCAATCTGGTATTACTACTGACATTAAATGGAGGGTCTACGTTACCAACAGGATCATTAATGTAAATTTGTTTTCTAAAAGTAACATTATCAGTAAATACTTTCTGTCCAGCAATCTCTTCATTGCCCTTTGTTTTTACATAAAGACTATCAGCAACTGATCTTAATAATACTACAGAAGCATCTCCATCTAAATTAGACACCACATAAACTGAATCAGCATCTCCACCATTAAGATCATCCTCATCTCCATTCTCTGTGTCTGCTCCAGAAGCGAATACGTTCGTAACAAGTTTTAGTTCATCATTAGCAGGATAATATGCTAAAACACCAGTTTTATTAGAGAATAAACCCCCATAAACAAAACTAATTCCTCTTGGTTGATCAGGTAATATTGAATTATTATTTGTAGCTAATAATGGTAAATGATCATAAATAGTAGTTTCACCATTAAGATGAACATCACCAGCCAAAGTTGTTGTACCATTGATAATTTTTGTACCAGTATCAGGAACAGGAGTATAACCTAAAGAAGATATAATATCAGCTTGATCTGCATATAATACGCCAGATACTAATCCGTTTGCGTCTACTCCTATTTTTGTATACGTACCAGGAACTACAGCAGATGGCAGAACTTCAGTATTTAGTATTCCTGTTAAATTAACTGCGTCTAAATAATAAGATCCTTGTTGTCCATCTAATAAATCTGCATCTAAGTTAGATCCTGGACCATCATTACCGGGATGAAAAGGAGTGTATCCCAAAATATCTATTATATCTGTTGATGTAAGAGTAGTACCACTAATTACTCTACCCTTATCATCTGTAATAATTTTAGAATAGGTGCCAGCCGTACCTGTCGTACTTAATTTGATAAGATCATCTTCTACAATAATATCCGCTGAAGAAGGTATGTTTATAGCTACAGTACCATTGGGTACTTCTAATCCTCCTCCTCCTACTAATCCAGAACCTGCTACAATATTAACAGAAACACCACTTAGTAAAAAATTACCTGTGTTAATAGGAAAAGATTTAATTTTAGTACCATCAAAATATACAAGTCGATTTTGAGTATAAAAATTATTGTTTGTACCACCCTTACTAATAGGAACCTGTCCACCAATAGTTCCTAAATCAAGCTCACTAGTTCTTGCTATAGTTCCATCTACAACAATTTCATTACTAGAGCCAATTGTAAGTCCTTCACCTAATAACGTATCTAGCGTTACTGTGTTATCAGAATCTATTTTGCGTAATCCTGAGCCAGCTAATACTCCCGTGACACTATTGCTAGTACCTGCTGTATCTAAAATATCTTGTACAGTATGGGATGTGGAGGCTAGTTTCTCTCCATCAAAAAAGATAATATTTCCATTAGTATAAGTTGTATTATTTGTTCCACCACTATTAACTGGTAAAACATCAAAAGTAGGTGCGTCTTGACCCGGTAAACCTGAAGGACCCGTAGCTCCTGTTTCTCCTTGCGGTCCTTGTTCTATACTTACAACTTTAATCGTATTGCTACGATCATCAGAAATAAGTATACGAGTAGTCTGTATAGACTGAGTTTCATCTACTCGAGATACTAATAAGTATTTATTTGGCTGAAAATCTTCATTAACAGTTATTTGCGTCATTAACAGGTTTCACAGTCATCTTGAGAATCAAAATTACAATTAAAAGCATCAGTATCAGAAACGTTACGCTCTATTGTCGTAATAGTTCCTTGTAAAATTCTAAAAACTTTTTTACCTCCACCACTATATAGGTCGTTAGGTTCTTGTAATTCTAAATCATAAGACGCACTTGTGAAACTGTAGGCAGCTGTTATAGAAGCTGGTATCCTTAAAGTAATTTTGCCCGTTAAAGGTTCTATAATAAATTCATAATCTGAACCCGTATGATTACTATTAAAGGTTGTAATTACGTCACTATTATCTTTCCATCTTAATCTAGCACACCAATTAGTTAAATTAATAGCATTATTATTATCATCTTTATATTCGAAAGAAATTACGAAAGCTGTACCTTTTTCTATAGTAAAGCTATAATCTGCTGCTGCCATAATTATTCCTCATGTTGATATTATGAATAAAAATATCTTGACCTATCTGAACCATCTTGCAAATATCTAGGGTCAAATTCATTACCAACAAAAGGTCCAAGAATAGCATGAATAGCTTGAACATTACCTATTTGATGTTCTTCTTTCAGCTTGTTATAAAGCGCACACGGGCCTTGGTTTAAAATCACTTCATAACCTCTCATACCACCTCCTACAGCCAGTGAAGCAGGTCCTAATGCGGCTCTAATGCCGTCAGAAGCTGCTCTAGTTCTTAAAGAACTTTGGTCGAACATACAGGAAGCTTTGAGGGCGGTTAAACCAATAAAATCAAGATCTTTATCTTGTGCTAAAACAGGATCAGGACTAATATCGGGATTGACAATATTAATCGTATAATTAACTTTCAGATCTACTTCTTTAATGACGTATTGAGCTGCTACAACAATTAGCTGTTGAACTCTCTCATCACTATAAGTAGGAGTGTCAGAAAGGTCATTAATCCATGACCTCACAATTAGAGGCATTTCTACATTCCATGACATAATTTAGGCCCATTTAAAGTAATATTTGCAAATATAGAATTCTATTCGTTTTATACACCTAAGCCTAATTAAGATGATATAATATCATTCTGTTGGCCTAATTTGTTTACATATGCTATTAAAGAACCCATAGCTGCTGCTAAGTCAGCATCTGTAGCTGATTCTTCTAACATATTCTCTATTCTAATCCATTGACC